>MDTA01209892.1_pt1 | contig 20426 bp, 19 predicted proteins | sample 811151 | NCBI WGS metagenome assembly MDTA01 (sample SAMN05326648, study PRJNA326480) | marine metagenome | isolation source: seawater | place: Indian Ocean: South | collected 2010 | reverse complement strand
GAGACAGGGCGCAAAGTTTCATTGCAGTATCCATCCACATACGACAGACTACTCGGCATCAAACGTCTCGGTGTTTTGCATCTATTGGACGAACCTATTCAATCCACATTGCACCAAATCATACAAAGAAACGTAAGGCCAGGAACACGCTGTGTGTATAAACGCTGTCCCGGATATCTGAATGCCCATGGTAAATGTTCTGAAGATTGCGAACAAATGGGCATCAATGTCGTGGACGATATCATACATTGTCAAAACTGTGATTGTTTCGGATTTCCGTGTCCAACATGTCACGTGGCCGTATTTCATAGACAATTACCAATGGCATTAGAAGATTATTAAACATTAATTTTATATTTACGCAACCCCTTGCGCAGCATATGTAATGTAACACGCATATTTGGTTCACCGTCCCACTTTTTGCGAACTTTAGGCGTAATCTCTTTCGCGAGACCAAAATCAAGAATTTTTAATTGGTCCTCACTGTCCAGCATTAAATTCAGCGCGTTGCCATCGTTGTGCAGAATGCCTATCTCATCTAATGTGCGCATGATATTCTTGAGGTCATTGCGGAAGGTGTCGTGTGCATGACGCAATACGTCCACAATCCTCTCGTTCATAGGTTCCATAAAGATTCTTTTTTGTTCCAGATCGACGTGCATCACTTCTGGGGCAATCCCTGCATCTGCCGCTCTACTCTGAAAATCTGCTTCTGCCTGAATTCTGGCTGGAGATTTTGTTTTTTTGAATTGTTTCATGGCGGCACGGAGACCGTTAGGAAACTCGACTAAAGATACGACGCCTTGGGCGCCGTCTTGGCCAAGCTGACGCAAAACTTCAAAATCGTCGGACATTTTACTATTATTTGGGGTCCTTTATATTGAAAATTAAAAATCCTCTTCCATTTGTTCGAGCGAACCAAAATCTTCTTCTTCGTCTGTTCGACTTTCTACAACGTCACATTTAGTATACGTCTTACCGTCCGATGTTTTGGTGGTCGGGATGAAAGACCACCACAGTGCAAGTGCTACGGCATTGGTGGCGCAACAGATGCCGAACGTCAGCGGAATAGACATGTTCCGCTTGTTCAAAAGCATAATAACTACGTAGACGTTGAGTGGCACGCGGTAAATATTGAGAACGGTGGTTCGCGTAGCTTCCGGCACGTACATTGACCGCAAAGATCCGTAGGCTGGAAACATGACGCCACACACCGCCTCGAACAAAATAAAAGCCACAAACAATTGGAATTCGTCTTGAATATACACGGCCATGCCCGCAAAACACAAAGTGGATGCCGTTAGTATAATGAATGGCCACTTTTCTAATTCTAATTCGGCCTTTTTGAATATGTTTGAGCCAATGGAGATCATCAACATGAAAATACTAAACAAGAGTCCGTACGGCAAATCGTGACCTTTGTGTGCAATGTCCATGGCGGGCGTCCACAAAAATACAAAGGTGTACATAGTGCCTAAAAACATCGATTGAGAAAGGCCAAGGACCCAAAGATTTTTGTCCATGGACGCCAGACTCTCCTGAAAGCCACGCATGAAAGACGTATTGCTTTTTGGCTGATCCGCGCTCCATCGAATGCACGAGACGATTAAACCGAGTGTAAGCGGCGCGATGCCGAATAAAAAGGGTGCCAAATACCCATAGCGATCGGATAAACATTGCGCAACAAGTCCCGCTATGATCGCCGAGCCCGAATTGCACATGCTCGACTTGACAAACGTATCGTTCAGCAGCTCTTGTCCAAATTGAAATCGGTTGTGTTCGGTGACCATCCAACTCTCAAAACTCGTGCAGAGCAAAGAAGTACCTATGCCACCAAGAACGCGCCCCAACAAAAGCCATTTGAATTCCTCGTGCGTTTTTGTCAATGCGCAGAGAATGTACACGATGAAATACGCCAAACACATTTTCTTTCTGCCAAATTTGTCCGCGAGTGTGCCTACGAATGGACCCGATACCGCGGATGAACCGAACCCAACTACAAATAAGAGAGCAATATCTTGATCCGTGAGGCCATACGACTCGTATAATACATAGACGTACGGCCCTTTGAGCCAATCTGCAAAATAGGCCAGTGAATATACGATCAAATAGTCTCTCTGAAATGTTTTAAACGCAGAGTCGGGCGCGTGTTTCATGCGAATATTTTCCATAGACATCATAATAACAATAATAAACGCGACGGCGAAAAACGCCGAGTACATGATGTATTGCCACATTGAACTTAAATGCTCTTTTTGAAAATGTCAATGGATTCGAAGTAGATCTGCCTTAACCCCATTCAAGTAAAGTAATGATGTTGACCATACCCAAGGTGGCCGGTCTGGCAGAATTATTGAGCATCTTTTCTAAAAAGATGCGCGAGATGGGCATTGGTACTCGAGTTTTAGAGAGCAAAGAGAGTTTTCGCATTATATTTACCCAAGACGAACTCGGAGCTGGCAGGGCCATTTCTCACTCGTTAAAGCAAGTTCTAGAGTATTGTTTTGAAAAAACCTGTCACTTTGATAGAGATGGCCAAGTCACATTTGGTGAGTACAGTCAGCGTCCGCAACTCAGCTCGGACGACGTCGTCTATCTATTATACAAAAAATGGCAACTAAAAAACAACATAAAGAATTAGTATAAATATTGCGTATTTTTTTATGAAATGCGTATAATATTATTATTCATGACGTCTGTATATGCTTACAAATATGATTGGGACCGTTTACACCGTTGTATGACGCCTGAAACACTAAAAGCTACGGTCGAAGACTACAGAGAAAATTTTCCGTGTTTAGACTGCAGAGAACATTTTCAATCTTTATTGGAAATCCACCCGTACCCACTAGACTATGTACGAACTTCGGAAGACGCGCGCGTCTGGACGTGGCTCACACATAATCTGGTAAACGTGCGACTCAATAAAACATGGGAATCGTTTGATATTATGCTTGAGTGTGACGTCACCAATGAGTAAGTTATACTATTTAAAACGTCGCGCTGATGGTGTATGATGCAGTCTTTTATTGATTACTGCTCGGGATTCCGAAGAGCCCACCACATGCCCGCCGCGCGAGTAGAATCGCCCATACCAGAGTCGGTCCGGCGTGCACGTGCCCGAATGAAACCGTTGTTCATTTGTGGAAATTTCGCATGCGTGCGTGAAACTGAAAATAAAGATGAATGGAAATCGGTGAAAATACACGAAAAACAATACTATTTTTGCTCGGAAGATTGTTATTCCGAATGGCTCGATAGTCCTGGTTATTTGGGTTCGTGGTCACCGCCGAACGTGACAACACCCGTTGTGTCGGCGCCGCCAGACCTAAATATTTAGGCGTCGCGCTCAAACACCGAGTTGGCGTTGATGCGTCCCACCAGACGCGGCATTTTCGCTCTTTGCACAGATATTTTTCGTACAATTCGTACGTAGTAGTCCGAGTGACCCCTATTGGATATTCCCCTGTATATATTATTTTCTAAAATCCACAATTTACTTGATTGATCCAATTTGTACACGTCTTGATTGACGACCTTGTCTTTTGCTGGTGGACTGGCTGCTGGTTTCTTGTTGCGTGTTCGCCGACACGAAGAGCATCCAATTCGAGAACCCGCGCCGTAAATAGTAAAGATACCAATGAGCACCTTGTTCAAATATTGTTGCACAATATTATTGAAATATTCTTGTCCTGCGCGATGGCCTCTCCATTCAGCATCCTTTTCGCGGAACGGGCGCAATACACTGTCCAAGAAGCGAGACGCCATTCCTTCGTACCGCTCTTTTTCGCGTGCACGAAAAGCATTCTCCGAAGACTCGTCGTATATCGACCAAAGCAGACGCACGTCGCGCACAATTTTTTTGGCGCGGTCTTCCCCAAGCGAATCTACAATCAAAGAATCGATAGCCCCCTCCACGGATGGTCTGCGTTCTTTTTCGTCCATCAGCATTGAGCGATAGTGATCCACAATCTCAGCCGACGTTGGGTTTTTGGAACCGACGGAGAGACGATTCACCGAAGACCTTTCCGACACAATTCTGGCAATCTTTCTACCCGAAGTCGACGCGTCCATCACCGCGGCTATGTGAAATGTCCGTTTTGCGGCGACCGGCTCGTTCTCCGGAATATTGTCCAATACATTACGTACATAGGCCTTGACAGTATTTCGTAAAAAGAACACGACGTTTTGACCTATCAATGTTTTTTGCTTTGTTTCGTACCAAGCGATGGGACTTGCATCGACTCGGCGAAGAATGGCCGGAACAACTTCAAGCGGTAACGACGGCAAATCAACTTCGTCCGCCAACCGTTGAACAATTTTTTCGGCTCGGCGCATCTGCATCTGTGAGGAGGCCGAGTCTTCGTATATTTTCTTGTGAAAGCTCGCATTGACAAAGGCCCAGTCTGTTCGAAGTGCGTGCACGGCCAAATCAAAGATGACGGGCTTCAAAATTGGCGCCATAAATTCGCGCTTGCGCCCTCCGGCCTGTGCACCGTCTAGTGGCCCATCGACCAACTCGTATACTTGCTCCAGTACATTGCGAATGGAATTCATTTCTGTTTCAAAGTACGCATTGTCGTCCGCCAAAGTACCCATCATGTATTGCAACCATTTTCCAGACGTCATAAAATCGAGCGCATTCTCGGCGGGTTGTCGTGCATCGCGCATTCGGAACAATTCTAATAATTTGTTCCGATACATGTCATTGCGCTTTTCACGGCGAATTCGACGCCTTTCCGATCCGGTCTGCCTCTGTTTTACAACGGGTCTCGGCACTACGGACCGTTCCACAACGTTTTGCGCGTCATTGTACACGGTGAGTGATGGCAAATCGCCTTCAGTGCGCATTTCCGCCATGACTGCCTCGCCCATATCACCCGAACTTGGTTCGGGCCATGCCGCCAATAGAAATGTGGTAAAGAGCGCGATTTGTGCAAGTGAAAGTGCGCCAGGCACATGATTACGCCGACGCCATTGCTGGGCGCGTGCGCGAATGGTGGGTGCTGCCGGTCCCTGCAAACGTGCAAGCCATTCTTCAAAAGACTCGTAGTCTTTTAAGCTTTTGACCCATCGAAATACTGTCTTATAGGCTGGTTTGCGTATACGATCAGGTTTACGACCTCGTATACGCTGAGGCCTTCGTGATAGAGCACGATTAAATTTTTTAGAAGGTTCGGCGCTTTGAAAGGACTGTTTTAACACGGACATTTCTGTTTTGTAAAGGGCCTCTTTTATAATGCAAAAATGGACTACGGTACACCTTTGCGCACATCTGAAAGGTAGCAGTATATACGCTTATTTATATTTAGAAAGATGGCATACTATAAACCAGGCATTGGTAAGTCCCCTTTCTTTACCAAGAATACTCCCATCCGAGTGCCTGACAAACATTGCGAGCGTGTACGAGAACGGTTGAAATCGGCAAATATTCTCGCGGCGACGTGGGCTACAGCCGACGCATGCATGATTGCCAGTCCATCGCCAGCTTGCTGTGTGATGGACATTCTTGCACTGGCCCACAAATGAACCAACACTTAGAAAAAATACTGTATATAATCATTCAATCTATATTTATATTATGTTCAAACATTTTATTCCGGCTGAACCGAAACGGGACGCCGCCGGACGTGTCATTGTTGTACCAGGTTCTACCACCCTCCCATTCGGCAAATACAAAGGAAAGACGTTCGAGTACGTCTTTGAACACGACAAAGGCTATTGCGAGTGGGTGAAAAGGAAGGCCAGCTATGGACCTCTGCTTGATTTCAAAAGGTACATTGAGGACCGCGAAGCTGCATCGCACGTTGCCACGCCTGCCACGCCTCCGCCCATCCCCCTTGTGCGCCAACGAAACACGCTGGGATATGTTGATTTTGGACGTTTTAATGGTAAAGCATTTCAAGAAGTGTGGGACGCTAATCAAGACTACATCAAATGGATAGCTGGCGAAATTGAATTTTACGGCAAGAAGTTTGAACCCAGATCTGCACAGCAACGCGATTTCAAACAATGGGCGATTTCAAGACTCGCCGAAGACCGCCATGAAAAGGCTGCTGCCTACGCTGCCAAAGAAAAAGAACGCATTCGCAAAACACAAGCAGATATGAAAGATTTAAACGAACGTTTAAAGAAGCAGCGCGAAGCGGCGGCACGTCGAGAGGCCGAGCGTGCCGCCGCCTTAGCAAAAGCCGCCGCCGAGCGCCAACGAATGCGTGAAGCCAGAGCCAAAGCGAGAGCCGAATACGAAACAAAGTTGAATGCGTTGCGCGCCATTGAAAAAACGTTTATGACGCAAGAACCACCGGTAGCGACCTCGGCAGATCCCGGCAAGATGGCCGTGCAAAGATTAATGCACGTTGATCAAGAACAGATGGCACCATTGTCTGGACAACGCAATACGCCTTCTTATCAGTGGGAAAAACAACAGGAAATGGTACCTGGTCTCAAGAACTTATTTTATAATAAGAGGCCGAGAAGGATTGCCACACCAGGAGATTCGTTCATATGTTGTACCACCGACACAAATACGAAAAAGACGGTTTGGAGATTCCCGGAAATTGCGATTCATTGCAATGTTAATATTCGCCTGTGGAAAATGACGTCCACGAAAAACATTCAAATGGTCATCTTAAAGGTTGCGCCGGCACGTCCACAAATAGAATTTTTAGTATGGGAAGATACTACCTTTGTCTTGGTAGAACGCGCGAATTGGCTCAACAGCTCGGCGGCGCGTGCATTAGCAGCAAGTCTGAAATCTTTGGTGGCCGAACCTGACGCGACGCGAGACAAAAATTTAGCACCGACACAACGCGTTCTCACCAAATTATGGGCGTACTTTAAGGACGGTTCCTTTGGTTATCAGCACCTCCTTTCGTTTAAAGCCGCGGACACCGCTCTAAAGGCTGGCGAGTCCAACCAACTTATCGATACTGCGGTGCAGCGTGTTATGGACAAATATTGGCTGCTGTACGTGCACAAGCACAAAGCGCCGTCTGGGGGTCAAGATCCGATACTTCGCGCTCTGCAGTTCAAAAAAAACCGTTTAAAGTTTATCGAGTTTGTCGTCGATCAAGCGGGAAAAATGGGCATTCGTTCATAAATCTTGTACGTCGAATCGCCCAAGTCGTACGTCGAATGTGACTCTGCATTGTCGTCGCTGGCCTTTATTGGCTTTGGAGGTCAACAAATGGATGCCGACGGACCGTTCAACATAAAACCGGTTCTGGTCATGCAGATTGCTCTTGAAATTTTCGACGATGGACGGAGGGCTGTCGGGTTTTTTATACGGCCCACATTTGAGCAAGTGCGACGTGCACAACAAAAAAACCAGGAAAATGGAGGTCCCATGCAATTTGAGGCGGACCCAAATATGCAAGGTCCTGTTTCATGGTCCAAAACCTTTCAACTTATCAAGGACAATTGGGATGGGCCACCTGGTTTTCGAGGAAAATTGCAGCCAAGTAAATCGGGCAATGACCCTAATTGGCGCGTATACATGCAAGGGTGTGGTTTGGTGTTTAAAACGAGTCAACCCGAAAAGAACTTTTCTGGGTCTGCCTTTGAAAAAAAAGTCTTGGACACATTAGCGTTAATACAAAAACATCCGCAACAAATTCGCCAAGTCCTCGAATTGCTCCGAAACGCCAAAAACAATAAAATAGAAGCCGCTGCCACGAAAAGAGCCGAAAGGGAGAAAAAGAAATAATATTATCTTAAGGTACTCATAATTTAATTTTAAACGTCTGGCGATATTCAAAAATAACTTTTTTAGCCATGTCGAATGCCAAAAAAAAATCCAAGAAGATTCTCATGGAAGAAAGAAAGGCCATCGACAAGCAACTTATCCAAACATCTGGACTAGCATCGGGCGATTGGGTCGCTCTCGACACTATTTGCAACGTGAGAGATTACGTCCTGAAGCATCACGATAGGTTTTCGGAGGTTTTTCCAAAAACTTTTCTACTGCCGACAAAAGAAGCACTCGTCGGCGAGACGTATCGTCGAGTCATTGTAAATATGCTTAGAAGGTGCGCCAAGGTGTCAGGCGCTGCCATCATTCGAAAAAAGACGCAAAAGTGGGAAAATGGCGGCAACCTTACCAGATACACGTATAAATTATTGTCTGATTAACATACACAAAACTTTCGTTCGTTTATAAGTTCATTCTCTGTATATTTTATTTTTTCCATAGTGAACGAATCGAGTTTTAAATCAGTCTTAATCGTCCACTCGCCATCTTTACACACACATGGAAATGAGAATACGATGTCCGAATCAATTCCATACGCACCACAGTGATTGTACACACCCATGGACACTGTTTCTTCTGCAGCAGTACCGGTGATTAACCACGTTCGAACGCAATCAGACGCCGCCTTTGCTGCAGATAAAGCACTCGATTTTCCGCGCGCCTCCATGACCATTTTACCGCGCTGTTGAACGGCTTCGATGAAATCGCCGCGAATCCAATCTAGGTTTGACGCAAAAACGTCTTTCAGGGACTGTGATTCCGTGTCGTCCGCAATACGTCCCGTCGTTAAAGCATCGGGAAACTGTGATGCCGAATGATTTCCCCAAATAATGACATTTTTTACTTTGGACACTGAGACGTCAAGTTCATTGGCTATTTGTGCCCGTGCTCTGTTCAAGTCAAAACTTGTCATAGCGCAAAAGTTTTTCGGCGGGATTCTAGAACACTGCTTTAATGCTATCAAGCAATTCGTATTCGCCGGATTCGCAATGACCAAAACCTTGCAAGTAGACTTGGCTTTAGAGTCCAATACTTTGCCCATGTTCATGAATATAGGACTGTTCTTTTGAATCAAATCTTTTCTCAACATGCCGGGCCGACGCGGAAATCCACCCACTAAAAACGCAACATCGGCGTTTTCAAACGCAACACATGGGTCCGAGGTACACACTATATCGTCGATCATCGGATAAGCACAATCTAAAAGTTCCATTTTTAGACCATTCAGTAAGGGCATAGCTTGTGGAATCTCTAAGAGTCTTAATTCGATACGTTGAGATTCGCCAAATGTGTGGCCAGACGCTATCAATGGAATAAGACTATAACCAATTTGCCCGGCCGCACCAGTAACGACGACGATCATTTTATTCGTTGATGATAAAGTCTTTATATACTTGTATGGACGAAAAGAAATTTAAAACGTTAAACATAAGTGTATTTTAAAATAAAATAAAATGTATCACGTGAATGAAATGGAACGGTTAGACGTAGCTCTCCAAACGTTTGCAGACTGGGTCGATGGCCACCCTACAAACGGTGAAGACTTTACAGAATGGCATTCCGAATACTGGCCACAGTACAAGGAACGCTGTAACGACGTTTGTCGAAATATATACATGATGCAAGAATCGGTCAACGCATTTGAACGTTGTTTATGTTTGGATTCTACTTGGGAAACTGTTTTCCAAAACCAACGTCTAAAAAAGGCACTGCGTGAAATATGTCTTTCTGTGGAGGTATCGCCTGAAGAATTCTTTTCTGTGGCCCAAAAGTCGTATGAAAAGAAATGCCGGGTCGTATTTGACCGCTACTTCTCATGACGCCGTGCAATGGGCGTGTCTTTGTGTTCAAAAATGCCACGAAATCGTCGTACCTGTTTTTGTGGCAATGGTTTTTTGCGATGTGCCTTGAGGATATGTGGTCGTCGCAAATTTTGCTCTGTCAATACAACGGTAGAATCGGGTCTAGAAGCGGCAGCAATGGCATAGCATAATAATAAATATTCGTTCATTATTTATGATATATAACGCTATTAAATATTGTCATTTAGATGATTTGTAAATTGCGGCGCGCTTTTTGTGGGGGTGTGTCTGGGGAAGGTTGGGACCATCGTGCGGGCGGGTACATCAAATGTTTTTGCTCCTCCAAATACGAAAGAACAGAGGTTGGTGTCATCGAATCGTATTAAAAATACCCCATTCGATAATCGAAGTCGACACCTACCTTCTCTATGCCATTAACGTGCTCAAAATTGCTCTTCTTATCAACACACTTGCTCTTCTTATCAACACACAATTTGTAGAGTTGTACAGCGGCGGAGTCGGTCGCGATGCGCGCTTTCAAAAAAGCCTCTGATTCTCGCTCGTAGCGCTGCATCAATGGCAAATACACATGCCGATAAAATTTTTCGGTGCTGCGCTCAAAATGTTCCCATTTGTGCAGATTTGCCCCTTCTTTGAGATGTTTAGGCCGGCGCAGCGAAGGTCCAAGTGTCCTGAGAAAAACACACAAATCAACCGATTTATTTTGTGGTCGCGTTGAGTCGTACAAATGTCTTGGAACGGCAATAACGCGGCCCTTGTGTACTGTAGAAGACCAATCCATGTCGATAAACTTGACACTTTCACGTTCAAATTCGTCGTAGTACACGTTGCCCGTATGGCAATCTCGGTGCGTAAAGTGCGCATGGGTCTGCACGTTTTTCAGACAACGAGACACGTTTCTCAACATATGCCACAATTTATTGTTCAAGTTCTTGAAGGGGACATTGCCCAAATTTGAAACCCATGTAAATACGGACGGCATTCTCAATTGTTCGGAACATATCACAAACTGGTCGTCCGTGGACACTGCCACAAACTTAAGAGCCGGAAAATAAGATGGCGAAGCCTTTGCGACGATATGGTGAATGACTGCCTCCACGGCATACCTCAGAACGGTTGAGAGTCGCGTGGACGTCTTGAGGACAACACGCTCGCAGTGCCAACGGGCGTTCAAGAATACTTTGTCCTCACTGGTCCGGCGAGTGGCCGTTTTAGAGCCGCGTATGTCAACAGAAAACTCATTTTTCGCTTCTTCTGTGACCAAACTTACCTTGGGCCTGGCTTTGATAATGTTCAAAATATCGTGTGCCAGCTTGTACACCGATACGGTATGCGGCGTGTGCAGTTCTGACGTCAGAACGCGCTTTGGAATCGGCACGAACTTCGTATCGTTGTTCTCGTGCTTTACGAGGCTCAAACTGACCAGTGTACCTTGAACATTTTCGATTTTAAATTCATCTTTCCAACGATGAAAACGCGGATTGCCGTTAGGACCGAACCCGACTATAGTATTACTTAATTTATGCGCGGTGGGGCGCAAACCACACGGCAATCGAACGGCAAGCGCATAACGCTCTATTTCGAAGCCAAATGGACTGTTTGGAGGCTCACGAAAGCGTTTCGACGGGGGCAAGCGTCTTTTAAATAGTTTTCTTTTAGACATGATTGGATATAATTTGTATGTTTATAGGTCTAAACGTTTAAAACGTTTAAAACTTATGTTTTAAAAATATTTTTATGATGTTCCTGAAGAAATTATTTTACAGGAAAAAAAAATCCACTCATTCTTGCGTGGTACTTTGTACCGGTATGTTTACCAACGCGATAACATTTCATTTATCAGGTAACGCGGCGACACGCCGTGGCCTGTGGTGTGTGCGCACGTTTAGGGATTCCTTTTGTGCCATTGGGTATTTTGGCGGGGTTTCTTGGTCCATGGAGTGCGATTTTGACTCTGATACGGCAACCATTGTCTCGCCGGAACCGTACGCAGCGAGGTTGATGGCGTATTTCGTAAACCATATACGCGACAACATTCTTCATAGTCTAGGAGACTATAGGGTAAATATACTCACCACTGTGATCAAGACGAGTCAAACGGCGCTCAAAGAATGTCATCGTATTGGCATCCGCATTGATTATGGCCCGCGAAAAACATTCCATCTTGTTGTCATGGCACCGCTCGTGGCTCAACATCTCATCGGCAATTTCAGTTATTTATTCGAACAAATGGAAACCACGACGAATTGGGACGTAAATTCAATCAGCCACATCGCCAATATACCTGACGGCGTACAATTCGTTTCTAGAGAAGAAGATGTCACCGGATTGGTCACAGAGTTGGAGGGTTGCATTCAGGAGCAGTTGCCGGATATGCTGGACACGATCAACGGCGAACCACTGACGGGTGTGAGCACCGTATTCGTTCGCCGAGGGCCACATCTGTACATTCACGTGGGTCTCGAAGGATCGGAAGACATTCTGTGGGGGCCAACCCCACCGACCATGCCGCTCGACGAGTCGCGGACGGAAAGTATTTCTCCGCCAAATGATTCCTGTGCCATTTGTCGCCAAGCATTGGAATACGACATCGTAAGAACTCAATGCAAACACGTGTACCATAAAGATTGCATGCACACCTTATGGCAATCTTGCGTCGCGTTCAAATGCCCTCTGTGCAGATTTGATATAACCGAATTGTGTCAAGTCAAGATTTGCGCTCCCACGGTACAACGACCCGTGCGAAGGAGTCGGCGTTTGCAAAACAAGAAGAAACGGAAACGCAAAGCATGAGTGTGTACATTTCCTATTTTCATTACTCGTCGCAAATGGCTTGAACGAGCCATACTGGCAAGTGAATCAGACAAAAAATAATAAGATACACATATATTTTAAATGTTTTATATCATACATTCGCTTAATATAGAGATGAACGAAACTAACTACACGACGTCCCTGTCAGCCGGTGAGGAGGAGGCTTTGGGCTTCGAACTGCGGTTTGACACTAACAACTTGATTTACGCCGGCGGTGGGGTAGTGCTCGGCACTTTGATAACATTGTGTGTCTTCTGTATCTGCATTCGATTGCAGCGCCGCGCCCAGCAACGCGAGGACGACAAGTAAAGACTATAAATTTGACCTGTAATAATATAAATGCACGTTTGGATTGTATTTTTCATTGTATTGCTTGTCATATTTTTATTCTTGAGAATTCTCGAATGTTTGTGCGCTTGTTATGATGACTTTTAACGGTTGTCCGAATAATTGTAGTTCTTAGTTCCCCACCAATAATATTCGTGTCCCGAAATGTCCACGTATCTCTTCCGTTGAAGCCACATCTTCGTAAATCTGTCCGACCAAGACGTGAACTCGCGAACGTGGTGTTTATACATCGTGGACACGTTTTTACCACTTTCGAATTCTTTCAACACCTTTACAATATCTTTCATGGAACAAATCCCATTAGATAACCCGAAATGTTCATAGTTGTATGGGCATTCTGGACAGAGGCGATTATAATAATGAATGGCACCGCCAAAAGTTTTGTGGCACTCTTTTTGCAACTTTGCGTCCTCGACATACAATTCGCGGAGCTCTTTGTTCAATGCTGATATGCGCTTTTGATTCGTATCCATGACAGCACGCATTTTTATTGCCTTTAACATGCACGCGTCCGCCTTTTGTTTTTCAGGCCATCGGCGCACAGAACGCCACCACCGTTGAAGTTGGCGAACATATCCCTCAATGATATCCTCGGGCGATTTAAACGCGAATACGGGCGAATCCATGTGTCCATCATAACGGCTGCGCATTTCACTTTTGGCAATCGTGTTCGGAAGAAGAATATCTGGTCCGCCAATAATACAATACGTGTTCTCATATTTAACACCGTAGCGGACTTCCGAGGGTTGAATTAGATGTACCATCTCGTCCTGTCTCCCTTCCTCCTCGGGCCGCGTGAGGTCAGAGCGTGGCTGGAGTAGGTAAATTATTCGTGCAATTCTTGCAAGTGTCCATTCTTCTTGGGAGTCCGATGGAATCGCACGTGTATTGTAATCGTACTCGTCAGACGATGAACTCTGATAATCATAGACCCCTGTATCGTCCGATGGCTGTTCTCTCGAATGCCAGTACTCGTGATGATTTGGATTCAACTGATTTGCATGATTGTCCCAGTCTGCTTGACAAGCCATTTGGAATTACTATTCATTATCAACTCGGAATAAAATAAAACAACTTATTCTTTACTTTTTTAATCGTTTCGAGGCTGTTTCGTCTGCCAAGGAAGACCGGCCTCGTTTGTGTAGTATTTTTATGTGGTGTTGATACACAGACGTATCGCGATGCTGTTCGGGCTCGTGCGTAATGAAAAAACAAGTCCTATCCGGCACTTCCTCGCACCAATCGCGCAACGTTTGTTGTACCGAATGAATGCCCTCCGCGTCCATTGAAGTGCACGCCTCGTCCATAATGAGCAGTGGCAACGCGGCGCCCGACATTTCTCGCCAGGCCATAAAGGAGGCCAGTTGAGCGCGGCGCCACTGACCGCCCGACATGATTCCCTTGTGCTCGGGACAGTCTACAAATCGTTTAAGCCGCTCCTTTTCGTCAAAATAAGCTCTCAGGCGTATTTGGTCGGTTTTGAAAAAGCGCCGCAACCACTCTGTGACACAGCCCGCCAGTCGCTGCACGGTATGTTCCATGGCATAGGTCTGTATGCCTCGCGGCCCCGACCACCTTTGCATCGCCGTGGCTTCTTCCAATTCGACACGAAAATTGTCGAGCGCGTACTTTGCGTCTGCGTAGTCGGCCGCCGTTTCTATTTTTTCGACAGACGAGGTATCAATGGGACAGGTTCGGCTATCCAACTCACACCTCTGGCTACGAAGACTTCGAAGTGTACGCACCAATTCGTTTCTGATTTCCATAGTCTGGCTATAAATCATTTGACGTCTTCTTAAATCATCGACACGCTTTTGGACGTCTTTGAGGCATTCTTTTGAAGTTTTTAGTGATGCTGACGATTCTTTGATATTTTTTTGCGCACGACGCAACGATTTTATTTTCTGAATCATCTCTATTCGTTGATGGTAGACGTCGTGTTCTTTTTTGATGTGTATATATTTTTGTTGAGCGTCCACGTGTGCACTGTTTGCATTCGCGTACTCCATACGACTTCGTTCGAGTTGTTGTTTCAGTTGGCGAAGATGATTGTGATGGCCTTCTCCCCTTTCAAAAGGACGTTTGCACGCCGAACATTCTCCCTTGGATTGAAACGCTTCCAATTCTTCTTTCTTCAGTTCGAGTTGAATATGTCTTGCTTTCTTTTCGGCCAAACACTGCTCTTTTCTGGTAGCGGCTTCATCCACATTTGGCGATGTTTGATTCATCATACTTTGTTCTAAAGACGACAAGTCTCTTGTAAGCCATTCCTTTGGTATTTGGCGCTCGAGTTGCTCACAGTGCGCAGTCATTTTTGCTACACACATGGTTAAGTCGGCCACTTTCACTTCTAATTCTGTACATTCTCTTTCTTCTTCCCGCAAACATTCTATGTTTTCTGGGACCGCCGTATTGTCCAACGTGCCTTGTAATTTTTCGATTTGCGAGTCAATGACGAGAATACGCTGCGCGCGCGTTTCTGACCACTCTTCGGCGCGTTTAACGTTATCTTTGTGGCGCGCTTCCGCAGCTTCAGAAATGTTTTTTTTGGTGGACACCAACACCGTAGACGTCGCCACCTTATCTTTGGCTTCTTTGACACATAATTTTGTCCAACTGTTCAGAGCAAGCCAGGTTTCCATGTCCGCCAACGCGTGAATCTCCTGCTTGGCCTGAGTATCGTTGGCGTCCAACCAACGCGAAACAGATTGTTGTGACCACACACAATTACGAAGAAGCCATTGGTGGAGACCTGAAGCCGACACGTCTATGCCAAAAAGTTCGGACGCAATGGCCTTTTGTGTACCCGACAATGTCGAGCGCGTTCTTTCGATATGATTGATGAATAAACGAAGATGGTGCTTGCGTTGCCGGCCTTGACCAGTCAAACTGCGCATAATTTTCCACGGAGCATTGCGAAGCAACCCCGACACCGACACTTGTGCCGTTTCGGAATGTTCGTGAATGACAGACGTGTCGGCGTCAAAGGACAATGAACCGCGACCGTCTACTTGGCCCGTACACGCCCATAGCCACGCCCCGGCAGTCAATAAAGATTTGCCGGCACCGTTCGAAGAACCATGGGTTGCGTTGCATTCACCCGAAACGAGCGTAAACCCATTCCCCCGAAGAGAAAGTTTCAAAGGGCCTGGAAAAGGCCCAATGCCTTCGAGCGTCATCTGAATAGGTTCGACAGGATTAGCTTTCGCAGTTTTCTGCTTCGAAGGATTACTTTTGAGCCATTTGAGCATGCGACACCAAGCAGAAGATGTAGTGTCAGTCTCAGAACGTTTCGCGTAAGCCTGCAACAACTCGAAATGAGACATCTCCTCTTGCTTCTCCACACGAGTCTCTACTTGCATAGTAGGGCGTTTTATTTGTACAGAAACCCCGCGCTCGCGTAAAGACACGAGCAAACTAGACAATGAATGGTCGGTAAGTGAACACGTCACCGATACTCGGTCGTCACTCCGAAGACTGTCCGCGCGCGTCAACAGTTCGTTTGCCGTCCACTTGTATTGCTTGCGGCCAATGTCCAAAGGTATCAACTCGGACACGTGCCAGTGTGCGTCCAGTACGACGAGTGACTTGTTGTCTTCCGCTTCAGACAAAGACAATTGATAAGGCGAGCCCAAATATCGTATATTGCCGTGAACCTGTGGCGTATGGTAGTGTCCAGTGTAGACAGGAACATTGTCGGGAAACATAGACGGTGCGAGGCCCTCGGTGGAGACGCACGTCGCATTTAATTTGAACCCCACAATATCAAAGTGACCGAAAATCACTTCACACGCTGGATGTTTTCCGATGATACGTTTTAACGTCTCGACGTCGCGCCTCCACGGAATCCACAGCTGTCCCTCTATCATAGTAGGCTCGTCGACGATGCGAATGTGTTTCGACGCGTATTTGAAAGGCGTCAGGCCGTGCTCTGTTTCGGAAGCATCAAAATAATCGTGGTTTCCAGGAATCATGACCATAGGTACGTGCCACTCCAACTCAAAAAAACGCAAGAGTTCGTTCAGAATATCCACGGGAAGAGTGCCCTCGTTGTATACGCGGTCAAAAAAATCACCTAGGAAGGCCACGCGCATGTTTTTCTGGGTCGCGAGAGCGTGCACGCGGCGTAAAACCTGCAGGCACGTCGTCAAGGTCTTGGGCGACAGGTGCAAGTCGGAAAAAAGCAACATCCCACCCTCAAAGTTCCTGCTCATTGTTTACTCCATATTTTAAACATACATATACTCTCATTTTCACTTAAGTGTAACGTTTAACTATTTTACTAGTAGTTTAATGAATGATGTCTTTTGGTCATTCTTGAAATCTCTACTGCCAATTTGTCACGCTGCTTTTTTAGCATTCGTATTTCGTAACGAAGCGTTTCCTCGTTTTTGCTGAGCAAAAGTAACATGTCCGTAGTTCGATTCGCTTGTATCAGTTCGTTAGACATGCTACTATGCTCCTTTTCGAGAGTTTTTATTCTTTTTCGGAGCATTGCAATCTTTCGTTGGGCCTTTAAAAGCTCGCGGACATAGTATGAGTTGTGTACGGCCCTTTTTAATAAGTCTTTGTCGGGGTTCCGTGTCCACGTTTTAATCATACCAAAAAAATAAATTCGCTTTTATACCGTCGCAAATCCAAAGTGTTCTTTGGGATGAGTATAAGTCTGTACATCTTCAAAAAAAATGCGGGTCGGTATCAGTGGATTTGGACGTATTGGAAAAATTATCTTTCGAATCATTGAAGGCCTGCGTCAAGAACAAAAAGAAAACTTGCAAGTCGTTGCCATTAATTGTCCGTCCATTTCTTCTGAAAACCTCCAATATCTAATTAATTACGACACTGTGCACTCGTACTCCAAGTTTGACGTCAAAATTTTTGACGATCATATTATTGTTAATGGTCAAAGGATCCATTTATTTAGAGAACGCGACCCAAAGAAGATAGACTGGCATGCTGCAAAGGTAGAGTGTGTTGTGGACTCGACGGGTGCCTTTCGAACACAAAAAACGGCTTCGGCTCATCTTAAAAAGGGTGTGAAAAAGGTCGTCATTACAGCACCAAGTTCGGACATACCGATGTTTGTGATGGGCGTCAATCAGGACGCCTACGACCCGTCTATGCGTATCGTATCAAATGCGTCCTGCACGACAAACTGCCTCGCGCCGCTGGCAAAGGTTGTGCACGAGCACTTTCACATCCAAGAGGGCTTTTTATCTACGATACATTCGATTACCTCGTCTCAAAACACACTGGACGGACGCGCTTCTAAAAATATCCGCATTGGCCGGTCTTGCCAGAACATTATTCCGTCCACAACAGGCGCGACCAAAGCCTTGGGAGTCGTTGTGCCCGAATTAAACGGAAAGATCTCCGGCATGTCTTATCGTGTTCCAACAAATAATGTTTCCGTCATTGATTTTTCATTTCGAACGGCCACTTCGACGACCTACGACGAGATTGTGAGCGTGCTGCAGAGCGCCGCCGAGACGCACTTACAAGGGATTCTGCGATGCAGTGAGGAGGAATTAGTGTCCTCAGACTTTATAGGCGACACGCACAGTACGATTGTGGACGTCAAGTTGGGACAGCAGATTGGCGAACGTTTTTTCAAAATTGTAGCTTGGTACGACAACGAATGGGGATACAGTTACAGAGTCGTAGATTTAATCAAACACATTTTTTAAAATTTTATATCAAGAATACAATTTAATAAATTAAATCTTGCTCTGTATATTCTTTACACGACCATCTTCGCGCATTACTGGCTTGTTTTGGTGGACAAACACCGGTTCCAAGTTTTCGACCATAAAACACAGGTGTTTCTGGTCGGGAGGAAAATCGTGGAAAGGCCGGCGACAATCGTATTCCCAAACTTCACCGTAATTTTGCGCAGTCATGCCCTCCTTGAGCTTTAGAAACATCTTTTCCCAAAACGTGTCCCACGAAATATTATTCTTTTTCAAACTTGAGCGAATGGTAGGGCTAGACATTTTTTTAATCTTTAGAAACAACATAAAACGCAAATAAAACATATTCGTAACATGTTAGGGTTAACAGCATTTCGCGTCGTCGAGTAATCTGCGCGCTTCGGGTGACAGAAAATCAGCACGGCAAAACGGGCACGTATTGTTTCCAGACGCTGCGATTTTTTTGGCACACGCAAGACACACAGAATTGTGGCATGTATGGCAGGGTCGCTCTGTCAATTTGGGAAGAAAGCACACACCACATTTCTCCGTTCTTTCACTTTCGCTGTCGTGTATCTTTGAAATGAACCGCTCAATGTCTTTTTTGCATTTGTCCAACGACTGGGCCTGGCACACGCGAAAAAATGAGTCGCGGTGATATGCTACCCAGTGGCACGCAAGGATATCCTCGTTCCCTACTACGAGCTCGTAATTTGTCCGGGCAATGCACCATGGTTTGGTGAAATCCCACTTTAACAATAAAATCTTGTTGGGGTTCTTGAGCGCGTACGTGCAGCACCACTCTTGCCACTCGGCGGTTGTGCGCACGGCCTTGTCGATGATCTCGACGTTGAGGCTCTTGCCACGGGCGTACTCGACGATGTGTTTGTACATTTTCAGGCGGTTTAATTCCACGTCGCGTTGGCTCATCCATGATGGCAAAGGCATTGGCCTGAACCCAGGGAGAAGTCTTTGGTCGCCACACTCTTCGAACGCGAGGGCCAAGTCCGGGTCCGCGCAACGCTGTCGCTCCACGATTGCCGTCTGGCACTCGCTGCAGATGCGCGCGCCTTCGTAGGGGGGCTTGACGAAGCCACTTTGCCACACGAAATCTTCCTCGTCGGCGTCGAGATCGTACCCCCCGTCATCGAGGGCGGCGTCGCACAGGAAACATGTTTGCTGGGCCGCAGTCAGTGCCGCCATTGTTTGTCAAATGCCCACAAGTGAGTGATTTGTTTTCTTTGACACGAGTGGCCACTGCTTTGCAAAGCCATCGTACTATAACTATTACGGCCATCACAGCCGCACACAAGAACATGGGAAATTCTTGGACCTGGACCAGTGGGGACACATTTATACTCGGAGACAACCAGCGCAGATTTATAGCGGTCGTCATCCTCATCGTCCTCGCGAATCATGATGCTCATGCCGCTGCGTTACTTCTCCTCGTGCTAGCATCGTACGAGAGAGATTTTATCATCAACACCAACCTCGTTAAGGCACATAAAGTGCTGGACAAAGAAAAAGCCTCCATTGGCCAGCATTTGTTCGAAGCTCCAACTGAGTAGCCATGGCCGCACTAACGTCAACGCCCCCGTGCGCGATGTGCAAGGGCCCTCTCGGCGAGCGTAACAGGTGGGTCGGAGACGGCTCGGAAGCCCACCGGCGCCTGGGAAAGATCTGCGGCGAGTGCAGCGACTCGATGGACGCAGTAGCAGACGGGGAGATCCCCCTAGCCAGAGAGTTGTACAATGTTGTTGGTGGGAGCAGGATTATCCCCCCTATTAAAATGCCGCCGCCGCCCGACAATTACGAGGAAAAGATGGGTATCATGCGTGGGTTTATTATAAAATACGCCGAAGCGCGCGGTATGAAGGCGAAATGCCTGGACACGGTGGTGCACACGGAAAAGGAGTGGTTTCGCTTTTCTAAAATGTTTAACAAGCCGAAACATCATGATAAGATATTTCTCTTGACATGGGACATCACCAAGGAATG
>MDTA01180405.1_pt1 | contig 20427 bp, 14 predicted proteins | sample 811151 | NCBI WGS metagenome assembly MDTA01 (sample SAMN05326648, study PRJNA326480) | marine metagenome | isolation source: seawater | place: Indian Ocean: South | collected 2010 | reverse complement strand
TGGTGGTCGTAGGTGGTTTTCACAGGATTTTCTCCGAAGATCTCTTGGCTCGATATATCGAAATAAGTCGGTAAGTACGTGTGTTTACCTGTATAACTTCATTATTTTCCAAATTGCTTTGGGGAGACGCTAGCAGGTCTTGGCGAGTCAACCAAGATGTTTCCTGTCTTCGAAACTGCCTTGACCGCCTCGTAAGAAGTGCCTACTTTCCCTTGGTCTGCCAGCCTCCGTTCTGTGCTGGCTCCACCTCGGTTGTTGGATAGTTGCATGAAATGGTTGCACATGCTTACGCAATGTATGCGGGGCCATATGGTTTTCCGATTAACTTGGTGCGTTGCTTTTGGTGCAGTGGTGCTTGGGTGCGCTGGACCAGCTATTCGTAGCCAAAGCCCGGAGCTCGAGGCTTTGGTGGCTGTTGAATCTGCAACACAACTTGTTGGTGATTATGCTTCGCCATGGGGGCTCAATAGCCAGCGAGTTGAGCGAGCAGCTCTCATCACTGGATTACCAGATACGGGCAGCGACCCACCACCTGATCCACGTCGGCAGATGCTCTTGGAGGACATGCAAGCGAGAGGGGTAGTCGACCCAAATCGGCTGCTTGCGTCACGTTCTACAGCACTTGCTTGGGTTAGTGGAACTCTCCACCCGGGTATTCGTAAAGGCGACAGATTTGACGTCATTGTCGAGGTGCCAGGAAATCATGACACCACGAGTCTCGCTGGTGGTTGGCTTATGGAAGCCAGACTTGTTGAAATGGCAGTTTTGGGGAATCGTATCCGTGACGGTCATACACTCGGTGTGGCAGAGGGGCCATTGCTTGTCGATCCAGTTTCTGCTGGCATAGTTGATTCAGTTGCTACTCTTCGTGGCCGAGTGCCTGGCGGGGGTGTCTCATTGACTTCGCGTTCTATCGGCTTATCAATTCACCCAGAGCATCGGTCTGTTGGTCTTTCAAAAAGAATAGGAGATTGCATTAATCGAAGATTTCATGCACTTATTCGGGGTGTGAAGCGCGGTGTTGCGACCCCGAAAACAGATCGTTTTATTGAGCTCGAGGTCCCGGATGTTTATAGAAACAATTTAGGTCGCTACGTTAGTGTCGTTCGGTCTCTGGCGGTTGCTGAGCCGATTGGTAATCGCCACGCGAGGCTCGAGTTGCTCTCTAGGCAGCTCGAAGACCCCGTCACCGCACCACGAGCTGCATTGCGACTTGAAGCTATTGGAAAAGAGGCGATAGGGACGCTTCGAGAGGGACTTCAATCATCAGATGCGGAGGTGCGTTTTGTCTCAGCCGAGGCGCTCGCGTATTTAGGAGAATCGCTTGCGGCTGAAAGCCTTGCAGAGTCAGCACGAGATCTGAGAAGCGCCCGCCCAAAGGCACTAGCTGCACTCGCGATCTTGGATGATGCAAACGGGATCGATGCACTGCGTTCTCTTCTGAGGAGTCGTAGTGCCGAGACTCGGTACGGGGCGTTCCGTGGACTTTCTATGATTGATGCACGGTTACCTGATATTCGTGGGGACATGCTAGGAGAGGCATGTCGGCTTCATGTTATTGATGTTCCTGGTGAGCCCCTTATTCATGCCACAAGAGCTGCTCGTGCTGAGGTAGTGCTTTTTGGAGACTCGCACCCAGTGAGTGATGGGCTACGAGTTGAAGCAGGCCCGTCAATTGTCGTCGTGGTAGAAGGAGATAACGCCGTCGTGAGCTGCTTCAGGCCAGACGAACCAGACTTGGTTAGGGAGGTCGACTCTCAGGTCGAGGATATCTTGCATGCCATTGTTGGCTGTGGAGGCGGATACCCGGATGTTATTCAGTTTTTACAGCAAGCGACAGCAAAACGAAAAATTGAAAGCCGGCTTGCGTTCGATGCAATACCCACAGAATTTGATGGACGTCTTAGCGTTCCGAGAGAAGTTGTGAATAGGAATCAAGATAAAGAAGAAAAGGACAATCAAAGTGAGGGTGAGGATAGCAAAGATGAGCCAGGTAGATACTGGCCTTCTCTGTTTGATACAGCTCTGTCGAAATCCGGTACATGATAACACTGAAAGCCCTGGAGCTTTTCGGATTCAAAAGTTTTGCTGACCGAACGAGATTTGAGTTTCCGGAAGGCATTACGGTTGTTGTTGGTCCAAATGGCTCAGGAAAATCAAATGTAGTAGATGCAATCAAGTGGGTGCTTGGTGAGCAATCGGTGCGCAATCTCAGAGGCAAGGCGTCTACAGATGTCATCTTTGCCGGTTCGGCAGCGAGGAAAGCGCTCAATGCAGCTGAAGTTTCCCTTGTCTTCGATAACACCACGCGTGAACTTCCCGTCGAGTCGGATGAAGTTCGAATCATGCGTCGAGTTTATAGAAGTGGAGAGAGCGAATACCTCGTCAATGATGGGATCAGCCGCCTCCGAGACATTCGTGAAATCCTCAGCGGAACAGGTGCGGCTACAGATTCTTATAGTGTTATTGAGCAAGGCCGGGTCGACGCATTGCTGGTGGCATCTGGTAAAGAGCGCAGAGCCGTTTTTGAAGAAGCTGCCGGGATTACAAAGTTCCGTTCTCGTCGGGCCGAAGCTATTCGTCGACTGGACCGTACCGAACAAAATCGTCAGCGACTGGCGGATATTGTAGGTGAAGTTGCGGCTCGATTAGAGACAGTAAAAAAACAGGCAAGTCGAGCTCGGCGATGGAAGCGGATGACAGAAAGGCTGCAATCGCTACGTTTTGCTGCAGCATCTGCAGACCTTGTTGGCGTAAATGCTTTGCTCAATGAGGTCTCAGTATCAGTCAACGACGCACATGAACGTTCCGAAGCAGCTCTCGCTGAAAAGGCCGCCGCTGAAAAGGAGATTCAAGTCATTGAGCAACAGGGGAAAGAAATTGACCCACAGCTCACGGCGTTTCAAGAACAGTTAGCGGCTGACCGAGAGAATGTTGTCTCAATAGAAGCGAAGTGTGAGGGCTTACGAGCACGATGTTTTGATATAGAGGAAGAACTCGATTTGGCTGTCAGTCATGTTCATGCTAGTGAGGCAGAACTGCGATCGACGTGCGAGGCAATTGATGTCATTCAAGCTGATTGCAGTTCTGCGTCTGACGATTTACGTCGCGTCGAAAGGGACTTGCGTCAACAAGAAAAGGCAATCGTAGGGTCACGTGAAGATGCTCAATCAGCTCAACAAAGACTGTCAGAGTTAAGGAATGCAAAAGAGCGGCAGGTACTCGATCATCAAACAATCAAAGCTGCTGTGGTTCAGCGACAAGGGGAAGCGAAAGCTTCCTTGGATGCGGTGGAGCGAATCCAGAATGAACTAGAGAGTTCTTGGGCCCTGGTTCATCGGTTAGAAGAAAGTTCGGCATCAATCGAAGGCACGGTAGCTGCTCTGACTCAGCGTCGCGTTGAGTTTCAGGCTCGTCATGACCAACTCGATGTTGAACAGCAAAGCGCCACACAGAAAGTTGAGCAGGCTTGGCAGAAACTCGCTGAGCGGCAGGGCCGGCTTGAGGCGCTTCGTGATCGACAGAAGTTACTTGAGGATTTAATTGCATCACATGACGGGGTTTCTGAAGCTACACGGCAGATCCTTGATCATTTTGCTGAGGACATTCCCGGTTTGCGTGGTCTGCCTGCTGATCTTATCGTTGCGGATAGTGAGTGGGCTGGTCATGTTGATATAGCAGTTGGGGTACTTGGCCAGCGGCTCGTTGTGGAACGTCTGTCCGATATGCTTGATTGGTATGAACGTTGGCAGAATACGTCCTCTGCCCAAGACCTTGCCGCAACAAGCGGAAGGGTTGGCTTTCTCGCGATTGATAAGTTGCCTGAGCCTCCAATGGTTAATTTCGAAGATATTCTTGGAGAGAGTAAGGCGGGTGTCATTGGTAGGCTTGATCAACTTGTTTCAGGTGATTCCGAGAAAGAGAGTGGTTGTGAGCAAGGGCAGCCACCCGAAGCGGCCCACCAATCTGGGCTAATCCAAGTTGGAAAGAAGGCTGAATGTCATCATAGTGAAGGTAATTCTAGCGATCTGCTGAAGAAACGTTTACTCGGCCGAGTTTGGGTCATTGAATCCATTAGTCTGGTGCGTCAGTTCATTGATCGCATGCCACCTGGACTAGTTTTTCTTGATCGAACCGGTAATTGGCTATCAAGTGACGGGGGTTTCGAGGCTGGAGCCAGCAGTGCGGGAGCTGGTCTTGTTTCCCGTCACAGCGAACTGCGGACCGTGAAGATAGATCAACAGGCAGTTCTGGTATCTGTTCGTGACGCGAAGCATGACTTGCAGAGTTGCCAAAAGAAAATTGAAGATTTGCGTGAAGAGCAGAGAGGTGTTGTCGCAAAGCAGCATGAATTAGCAGAGTCGATAGCATCGAGTAGGAGTGAACAGCAGCGATTTCAGCGAGAAATTCAAGTAACTCGTAGTCAAGTTAATGAACAGCAACAGGCGCTGCATGAAGCAGAAGCTCGAGCTGTTGAAGCAGCCGATGCGGTTCGTTCTGCAGCGACTAAGACTGAGGAAATTTTAGCTGAGATAAGCAGGACGGACACGGCTCTTACTGAAGTTGAGTCGAATCTCGAGTCACTAGGCCAGTCACACGAACAGGTGCTCGAGCGAATCGAGGGTTTCCGAGATCAGTTGTCCGTATGTCGCGAACGTGTCGCAGGACTAGAAGCAACAGTTGTCGCAAAGCAGGCTGATAAAACTCGGCAGGAAGCCGAGTTGGCTGCAGCAGCGACGAAGCAAAGAATTATAAAAGAAAGAGTGTCCACAAACGAGATCGACTTGCTTGTCGCTGGTGATAAATATGCAGAAGCATGCCTGTCAGCTGAGCGATCAGCTCGACTCGTTTCAATGCTACTCGAAAAGCAAGTGGCCATTCGTCTTGCTGAAAAGAAAGCTAACAATATTCTCAACAGTGCTCGTGAAACAATTCAGGAATGTAGTTCAATTAGCCATGCTGCTGATTTGAAGAAGGAGACGGCGATTCATCAGCGTACACGGGTTTTGGAACGATTGCACGATGACTACGGTATTGATCCTACGGCCGAATTGCCTCCTCCAGCAAGCACCGACTCTGAGGGGAATGCAATTGAAGTTCCTGCAAGTCGTGAAGAACTGGACGACCTCATTGAAGAAACGAGAAGAAAGCTAGGTGGTGTGGGATCGGTTAATCTTGAAGCACTAGCTGAATCAGAATCGCTCGCCGAGCGGTTGGCTGGCCTTGAGGCGCAACTTGGTGACGTTACCGATGCAAAGCATTCTGTAGAAAAATTAATCGAGCGGATTGACGAAGAAAGCCGTCGGTTGCTCGGCGAGACGATCGAAAAGGTAAGAGCCGAGTTTTCTGGTCTTTTTGAGCAACTGTTCGGAGGTGGGCAAGCGGATATCATTCTTGATCCAGAGATCGATCTGCTGGAAACCACAGTTGAAATTATGGCTCGGCCGCCCGGTAAGGAGCCTCGGAATATTTCATTGTTATCTGGTGGCGAGAAGACAATGACCTGCGTCGCACTCCTTCTTGCTATTTTTCGTTCTCGTCCAAGTCCCTTCTGCGTGCTTGATGAGGTGGACGCCGCTCTTGATGAAGCCAATGTTGATCGTTTTGTCGGCGTGCTTAGAGATTTTCTTTCATCCACCCAGTTTATCGTGGTTACGCATTCGAAAAAAACAATGGCAACCGCTACGACTTTATATGGCGTCACCATGGAGGAATCAGGTGTTTCAAAGCGTGTGGCTGTTCAATTTGAGTCAAATTCATCTTCGGTAAAGCCAAAAGCAGCCTGATCGGTGGCCTCACCGAAATCTTCCAAAAGAACGGCTCAAGTCTCATGACACGTTCTTTCGATCTAATCTCTTGGATGGTCATGTTTGCTGGAACTGTTTCACTGTGAACCGGTTCTTTCAAATATGAAGCAGGGGGGCCTGCAAGTCATAAGATTCACGAAACTGAGAATAAAAGTTTTTAGTTCGTGAGGCGGAATGCTTTGGCTTGCTTTCTCTTTGTTTTCACCACCCCTGTCGGAGAGTGGCGACGCGGCCAAACCGACAGATGTGCCGCGTCGGGGGGGCCGTGTCTCAATACTCCTTGTGGGTAGCGAGCTGGCCAAAATGAGTTCAGACACGAAGACAAAATGGAGTCTAGTAATGAAGGTGTTTACGACAGGCCAGGTCGCGAAGATCTGTAAAGTTGCTCCCCGAACCGTGAGTAAATGGTTCGACTCGGGAAGGCTAAAAGGCTATCGCATTCCAGGATCACAAGATCGCCGCATTCCACGCGAATATCTTATTAAATTTTTGAAAGAGCATGGCATGCCACTTGGTGATCTAGAAGATGAAGCCATGGCTAAAGTACTGCTTGTCGGACAAGATCAATTACTTATTGAAAATCTCAAGCGACATTTGCCAGCGGAAAATTCATTCAAGATCCAAGTCGCCGCTAGTGGATTCGAAGCTGGGATACAGGCAGAAAGCTTTCACCCTGACTGTATTGTTGTTGATTATGCTATTGGCCGAATTGATGCTCAACAAATTTGTCAGAATCTTCGGAGAAATGCTGAATATTCAGAAACAATTGTCATAGCTTTACTTCCTGACGATGGCTCACAGATAACAGTAGACCGGAATCATGTTAATGAGAGCTTCAAGAAGCCGTTTGATGTGGCTTTACTTGCTGAGCGACTCAGGACACTTATCGGTTCACGAAAAGAATTAGTGTAAGTAGATCAAAACGATGACTCCATGCAGGGGGTCGGTGGCCTAGAGTGGCTACCGACCCCCTCGTGTGTTTATTAGCGTGAATGGGTATGCTTAGATTCATGAGTAAGCAAATAAATCCCATCAAGATGATTAATGTTGGTCACAAATCAGTCACTCTACGCACAGCAGAAGCTTCAGGTTCCCTTCTGTTACGACCAATGACGCTCGAACACATTCGTTCCGGTAAACTTGCAAAAGGTGATGCCATCAATACGGCACAGGTGGCCGGAATTATGGCTGCGAAACGCACAGCCGACTTTGTGCCACTTTGTCATCCCTTGCCACTTGATAGCGTTGATGTTGATGTTCATTTTGTAACAAGTAGTACTAGTTGCCACGCTGCAGTAAAAGTGTCTGTAAAAGTGACAACGAACGCAAAAACCGGTGTCGAGATGGAAGCGTTGGTGGCCGTGACAGCATCACTTACGTCACTCTACGATATGGCAAAATCAATCGATCAGGATATGGTGATCAGCGACATCAAATTAGATAAGAAAACGGGTGGTCGCGGAGGCTGTTATGTGAGGTCTGATGGATTATCGATGTCTTCGGAATGAGAAGATTTTACCGTCTGTTGATGTCGATGGGATTCCGCAAGAATAGGTTCTAGTTCGTCTACAAAATCCCGAACATCCTTAAATTCCCGATAAACGCTGGCGAAACGTACGTATGCCACCTGATCAAGATGCCGGAGAAGTTCCATAAGACGCGCACCGAGAATGCCACTGGGAACCTCGCTTTCGTATGCACCATAGAGTTCAGTTTCGAGAGTGGTAAGTACGCTCTCGATATCCTCTTCTGTGACGGGCCGCTTCCAGCAGGCTTTTGCAAGACCTCTCTTGATTTTATCCCGATCGAAAGGCTCTTTTTCACCATCTTTTTTCACAACAGCAAGAAATTGTCGTTCAAATCGCTCATATGTTGTGAATCTCTTTTTGCAACTCAGGCATTCTCTACGTCTGCGAATGCTCGCTCCGTCATCACCAGCTCTTGAATCAATGACGCGGTCATTGTCTGTGCGGCAAAATGGACAACGCATTTGAATTCCTGGTAAGGCAAGGTGTTTCGAGGTATTTGACGTAAATGAAACGTAACTGCTTTATTCGGCAACTGGTTTAGTTCTCGGAGTATCTCGTATTTGTCTTGAAAGTTTCCAGTCACGTCTTTGTCGTGAGCTTGGGATATTCATCGCCTTCCGATATTTGGTGACTGTTCTTCGTGCGACGGTGATTCCCTGCTTGGCAAGTTCCTCAACCAGTTCATCATCACTGAATGGCTTCTCTTTAGATTCTTCAAGGACGATCTCCTGAAGTTTTTTGCGAACTGCATCCCAAGCAACTTCGTCACCATCAGCACTTACAGTACCGCCAACAAAGAATTTTCGGAGTGGGAAAAGACCCCGTGGTGTCTGCAGCCATTTGTCGTCTACGGCACGGCTAACTGTGGTGACATGCATGCCTATACGATCAGCTATTTGTTGCATTTTTAATGGCTCGATTGCCTCAGGACCTTCGTTGAAAAAGCGAGTTTGGTGATCAACAATTGCCTGTGCTGTCTTGAGAAGTGTACCTCGTCTTTGTTCGATTGCCTCAATAAGCCACTGCGCAGAATTGATTTTTCGCTTGATATATTCTCTGGTCTGAGGATCTGTGTCAGCAGACTGAAGAATTCGTCTGTAGGTGGGGCTTATGCGAAGACTTGGCAGATCAACATCGTCTAACCGAACGTTCCATGTGCCATCAGCTTGCTGCTCTGCAAAAACATCAGGTTTGACCGGCGGAACAAGAGGCATAGAAAAAATTGCAACGGGCTTTGGGTCAAGGCTGTGCAAAATGTCACGTAACTTTTCAATTTCTTCGATCGTGAGTCCCGTTTTCCGCTCAATCAGTGGAAGTCGGTTGGCAGCAAGATCTTCAAGATGGTCCTGAATCAGTTGTCGGATGTGTCCCGCGTATGCTGCATCACCCGGAACCTGGAGGAGCAGACACTCTTTAAGATCACGGCCACCGACACCAGGTGGATCCATGCTTTGAACAATATGAAGACCCGATTCGAGGAGGGATTTCTGTTTGTTAAGGAAAGCTTCCTTGTCATCAACTAAGAGCTGGCCTGTTGAGTCTGTTGGCGGGGCGTCCACAAGCTCATCAAGAGGCATTGGAAGGTAGCCATTAGCGTCCAGATTAAAGATAACTTTATCTGCAGCTTTAAGAATGTCAGGCGAAGTCTCGTAATTAGCCAATTGGTCATGAAGATGATTAAAAAGGGTCACAGGGCGATCTTCCATGTTCGCAATTGTGTCGAAATAGCGATCAGATGTCTCCTCACTCCGACCTGCTGATGACCTGCGTCTATCTTCGTCAGTATCAGGGTATTCGTTTGACCAATCGTAGGAACGTTCAAAATCGTCTTTGTTTGCATGTTCTTGATCAACGAGAAGAGGTTGTTCGGAACTTGTCGTTGCTGTGGACTCTGCCTGAGGCTCAACTGGTGCGTTGTTGTCTATTTCCGGCTCGACCAATTCAAGTGTCTCATTATTTTGTATTTCCTGTTCGATTCGCTCTTCCAGAGCCAGAAGGGGAAGTTGGAGGATTTCCATGGACTGAATCATGCGGGGCGCAAGCACTTGCTTCTGCGCCATTCGCATCTCCTGACCAAAAGACATCCGCATCGACATTGAGACTACCGCTTGTTAGGGAAATAGATGTTCAATCGCACCAGCAACTAACACACACCCTCAGCATACCATTCTCGACGTTTTTCAGAACTAAGCAATTGACTAGTTGCGTCTTAGAACGGTTGTCGGCTCGCCATTGCATCGGCCAGCATGTCTCGATTTGCTTGCTCTAGAGAGGCTCCCACAGTCAGGCCTCGGGCGAGACGTGTAATTGTTACGGGAAGGCCTGCGAGGCGAGCCGCGATGGCTAGTGCCGTCCCATCCCCCTCAACATTTGGGGTAGTACCCATGATGACTTCACGAATTACACCCTCATTGATCCTGGCAACAAGCGTATTGATCGATAATTTTTCCGGTCCAATCCCGTCGAGCGGTGAGAGTCTTCCTTGCAAAACATGGTAAAGCCCACGAAAGCTACCCGCTTGCTCTATGGCAAGCAGGTCTCGGACCTGTTCGACAACACATAGGATGGTTTGATCGCGGCGTGGATCTTTGCAAATATCACATTCTTCGTTCTCAGAGAGGTTGAAGCACGTTTTGCAAGGCCTGAGGTTTTCTTTGACAGCCCGAATGCTCTCAGCAAATTCAATTGCTTCCTCGTTCGGCATTTTGAGGACATGGTAGGCGAGTCGCTCAGCACTCTTTTTTCCAATGCTTGGAAGATTGGAAAAAGCATCAATTAATCGACTTATTGGTGAACTCGATTCAGCCATTATGGTTATTCGTTTTCTTCTGTGTAGTGCTTTTCAGTTTCACCCATTGTTCGATTTGATCGATCCTGTTTTCTTGGTGGATCAACTTTTCGTATAGCCGCATCGAAAGTTTCAAGAGCATGGCTCACAAGTGGGTTCTGAACCGCTTCTTTGAGAAGCCCAGCGGAAGACACAACGGTTGCCTTAGGGGGTGGTTTTGATGGTTTGTTTAATTCCCCATCCCGAGATGTCTTAGATCCCGACGGTGTCGTTGAGGCTCCTCGTTCCTGAAGAAGAACCGAATATCGGCAGGATTGACCTGTGAGGTTTTCAAGTGCGGTTTGAAACTGTTTGGTGATCTCATTGCGATTTAGGAAAGCAGTTGCAGATGCTGCTGTTGCCGGGAACTCAATCTTGAAATGATTTGCGTCCTGCGTAGCAGATGCTGCCATGGCTGCAAAGTCACTGGCAATCCCTCCAACTATTTCGCCAGCATTTTTCCAAATCACGAGCGGATCAGTATCTGCACTTGTGATATTCTTGCCCGGGGTATTCTTCTGTATTGGTGTCTGAGTCGCAGGTCTTTTTGTTTCAACGCTGGGCATGGTCCGAGGAATTGAATGATCTGCTTTTTCTGGCTGTTGATTACTCTCTGGTGTCAGCTTTTTTTTTTCGTGTCGATGGGGCGTTTTTTTTTCTTCAGTTTGTTTTATTCCGGAAATGATTTCGCTGAGATTATCGAGATCATCAAGTGCGGCAAGCCGAATTATTGCCATTTCGGCCAGAACGGCTGTGTGCGTGCTGAGCCGCATTCTTGCTAGCGAATGATCAATGATTTGAAGCATGGCGAGCATGGTCTCAGTACCGGCTTGCTTGCCGAGTTCTGCGAAGTCTATGCCGAAGGAGTTGCTCCCAATAAACGTTTCGGGCCCACAGCCTACGCTAGCAACTAAACAATTACGGAGTGCGATCAGCAGTTGCTCGAGGACACCGCCGGCATCCGCGCCCTGTGTAAGGCAGTCGTGGAGTACAGAAATCGCCAGAGGCGAGTCTCGCTGGATAAGTGCTTGAGCAAGTTCACCTACTTTTTCATCTTTGCTGGTTCCGATGACAGCATGAACATCTGCAACGTCTATGCTTTTCTTGTTACCGGCCGAGATTCCAAAAAGTTGTTCGAGGAGTGATTGACTGTCTCGCATGCTGCCCGCGGCTCGGCGCGCAATGAGGTCAAGAGCAGTTGGGGTGACCGTTAGACCTTCACTCTCGACTATTTGTTCCAGCCGTCGTGCGATGGCGGCCGTATCAACGGACTGAAAATCAAATCGCTGACATCGAGACAAAATAGTAATAGGTAGTTTCTCTGGCTCGGTAGTACAGAGTACAAATTTGACATGAGGCGGTGGTTCTTCGAGTGTTTTCAGCAGAGCATTGAAGGCCTCTCTGGTAAGCATGTGAACTTCATCAATGATATACGTCTTGTAATTGCCGTTTGCTGGCCTGACAGCAACGTTCTGTCGAAGTTGACGAATTTCATCGATACCACGGTTACTCGCAGCATCAATCTCGATTACATCGACGTCTTGTCCTGCAGCAATCGACTCGCAGCGATCGCAACGATTGCAGGGTTCACCAGTTTCCCGATTTGTACACTCAAGCGCCTTAGCGTAGATGCGGGCCGCACTTGTTTTCCCAACGCCCCGCGCACCAGTGAAGAGATAGGCGTGCCCAATGCGGCCGGAATCAATTGCCCCGGCAAGTCCACGAGCAACATGTTCTTGACCAACTAAATCAGCAAATCGCTGTGGCCGGTACCGGCGAGCAACAACCTGATAACCAGCCGGATCAGCCATGGTACTCACTGATTTGGTTCATAAGGAAAAAGGTATCGGGCCAGAGTCCCAAGACCCCTATTGCCCGTGATATTCGTGAATTAGAGCGACTGCCGATGAGAGGCCCACCGCACAAAGAGACGTCTGCTTATGGCTGCTGCGGTTAAGCCCTGACCAGGTTCACAGGCCTCCATCGCAGGGGCCCCTCATCGGACTCCGCTCAAATAAAGTTTTACGTCCTTCTCGCAGTTCGGTAAAGACTGCTACATTCCTGACATGGCTTCCCCCATGATGCAACAATTTGAGGCGGCAAAAGCTCGTTGTCCGGGTGCTCTGGTACTGTTCCGGATGGGCGACTTCTATGAACTTTTTGGAGAAGATGCAAAACGGGCATCTGAACTGCTCGATCTCACGCTGACAAGCAGAGACAAGGGGCCAAATGCGATCCCGATGGCAGGCTTTCCGCATCATCAACTCGATCCGCAGTTGGTGAAACTTGTTGCAGCTGGTGAGCATGTCGCAATCTGTGAACAAATAGATGATCCGAAAACAACAAAGGGTCTTCTACGCCGGGAGGTTACACGAATCGTCACTCCCGGAATTGCATCGGATGAATCATTGCTTCAGCCTGATAGTGCAAATCACCTAGTAGCGATTGCGAGGGGGGCTGTTTCGTCACGTGTGAATCTTGATAAAGAGCCTGATGAAAAAAATGTGTCTGTGGGGATTGCATGGATTGATGTGTCTGCTGGTCGCTTTCAGTCAGCGCTCCAGAATATCGAGGAACTAAAAGATCAATTACTGAGGCTTGATGCATCAGAGATACTTTGTAGCGAAAGGGATCAGTCATTTATAGAAAAAATTCTTGCCGAATGTGGAATTAAAACAGTATTAACGGCACGGCCGAATTGGTGGTTTGAGGATAAGCAAGCCGAAACAAAAGTGATGTCAGCGATTGGTAGCGTTCGTTTTGATGGTTTAGGGTTCAATCTTCCGGGAGAACAGTTGGCAATAAGTGCAGCCGGCGGCATCCTTGCATATCTCGAAGAGAATGAGCCAGCAGCAATTGGTCGGATTAAGACTCTCTCGGCTTGGCGATCTGGATCACGGATGGAGATCGATGAAGCAACCCGGCGGAGTTTGGAAATCGTGCGAGGGTCTTCCCCGGCTGGGCGGAGTCGAGATGGTTCATTGGCTGGTGTCTTTGGGAAAACACGTTCAGCTATGGGCAGTCGGCTGCTCGTTGATTGGTTGAGTGCTCCCCTTATTGAAAAAGTTGCAATAGAGGAGCGGTTGGATGCAGTTGCTGTACTAGTCGGTAATCCGGGTGTTGCTAGTCAGCTGACGGCAACGCTTCAAGGGGTCGGTGATATTGAGCGGTTAATCGGACGTGTCATATCTGGTCGAGCAGGACCGCGAGACATTGAACGCATCGGTCATGCCACGGAAATTTTACCGGCGTTTATCAAACTACTTGGTGAAGCAGGGGCACTGGTGGCACCAGACGCACCTAATGGATCTACCCTACTTGCCCGTTTTGCTGAGCAAATCGATCCTTGCCTCGATCTCTCAAAGCAGATTATGGAAACGCTTCGGGACGGCTGTCCAACGTTTGCACGTGACGGAGGTTTTATTCGTCCCGGTTTCGATGCTCGCTACGATGAGTTTGTCGAGCTTGCAACTGGTGGAAAGGCATGGATTACACGGTATCAGGCTTCGGAGAGCGAGCGGACTGGCATTCCAAAGCTGAAAGTTGGGTTTAACCGTGTGTTTGGATTTTTCCTGGAAGTGAATCGGGGTTATTCAGATAAGGTGCCACCGGAATATGTGCGAAAGCAGACCGTTAAAAATGCTGAACGATACACAACACCAGAGCTTGATGAGCGGCAGCGTCAAGTGCTTGGTGCTCAGGAAGAGGGTGTTCGACGAGAACTGGAACTCTTTGAGAATTTACGAAACTTTGTGTCGCAGCATCGAGAGCGTCTTGATGAGGTTGCCGAGCAGGTAGCGATAATTGATGTACTCCTGACATTCGCCGATGTGGCAAGGTCACATCGATGGGTGCGTGCTGATATTTCTAACGACACGGTGCTAGCTATTGATCAGGGGCGACACCCCGTGCTCGAGCAATTACTGCCCGCTGGTACGTTGGTTCCAAATGATCTTGCACTCGTTGGGAGATCAGAGGAGGTGATTGGGAGTAATTCTCTACCCTCCGTGCTGCTGGTCACCGGACCAAATATGGGGGGTAAGAGTACGTTCATCAGGCAAACTGCGTTACTTGTAGTTCTGGCACAGGCTGGTTCCTTTGTGCCGGCGAAAGCAGCGAGGATCGGGATAGTTGATCGGTTGTTCGCCCGCATTGGGGCTGGCGACGATCTCGCCAGCGGCGCCAGTACATTTCTTGTCGAAATGTCACAGACGGCGCGTATTCTAAACCGAGCTACTGAGAAAAGCCTCGTGATTCTTGATGAGGTTGGCCGGGGGACAAGCACATTTGATGGGCTTGCCTTGGCCCAGTCTGTTGTTGAACACCTCTATAAAAAACTCAATTGCAGAACGTTATTCGCAACACATTATCTGCAGCTTGCAGCGCTCGAAAAATATGCAGGCATCGCCAATTGCCAGGTGCTTGTAGAACAGCACGAAGGGCAACTGATTTTTCTGCATCAGGTTACTGCTGGTGCTGCAGACAAAAGCTGGGGAGTGCATGTTGCCAGACTTGCTGGTGTTCCGGATGCTGTCATTAATCGAGCCAGAGACCTGTTGCTGGCATACGAAGCCGGTGGCGCACCGAAGTCCGTTAAGGTAAAACGATCGCAAGAATCAGATAATGGGCAGTCGCTCTTATTTGATTAGTGAATTGTTGCTTCCGTGAAATTTTTATTGAAATGGTCTCGGACTGTACTCAATATTGCCGCTGATATGTTTTTACTTGTAACGGTTTGAAGTGCCCTCCAACCGGGAACTGCGTTTACTTCAAGCACCCAAATAGACCCATCTCTACCTGGTAATATGTCAACTCCTGCGATATGAGCCCCAACTGCTTGGGTGGCAGCATGAGCGAGTTGAATCCATTCTGAGGGTGGGGTGAACAATTCAGCTTTCCCGCCGCGTGCGATATTTGTTCGCCATTCTCCATCAGCTGCGATTCGCCTCATTGCAAACGCTTCAGTGCCGACGACAAGAATCCGTGCATCCCACCCATCATTAGCAATGTATTGCTGGGCTACTGCTACACCGGTTTCAGAGAAGAAGGGAGGGAGCGGTTTGGTGTCACCTTCAAGCCGGAAAAGTCCTTGGCCGTTGGAACCGAAAATTGGTTTTAAGACTACATCACCACCAAATTGAACGTTGCATTTTTCTAGGTCAGCAGATGATTGGACAATCGCTGACGGTGGAACTGGTATTCCAGCATCAATAAGACGTGTTGTTGTTACATATTTATCGATAGCAGATTCCAGAGATTTTGGATTGTTGAGGACAACGCTTCCTCGAATGGCAAGTCGTGCAAGGATATCCATACGGCTGATGACCTGCTCAAGTGTTCCAGCCGGCATGGTGCGGACCAGAATAGCATCAGCGGTGTGAAGAGAATTCGGCCAAAATTTTTCTCCTTGGCTGATAGCCAAGGACCCGATTTTCTCCCAATCAATAACAGCCGCACGGATGTTATTGGATGAGGATGCCTTGAGGAGCTCAGCGACATGCCAACTTTTTGCTGACCCCAATATGGTGAGCGACGAGAGCATGGCTGAATCAATGGGTAGCTGAGAAAGACTTTTCGATGACATCAGGCGATATCAACCCAAATCGATGGTAATTACCGGAGTCAAGATTTTTGAATTCGAGTATAGCTGGAGCGAAAAGAGCAGGGTCCAGTGCATAGAAGTCCTGGTTTGCCTGCTTGAATAAATGAGAAAATAAATTGCCGTGCAGATTTGAATAGCTGCTAACAGCATGAGGGCCAATAGCCTCCAGACTACGGTCGTCACCGGTAACCTCCAGTTGTACGATACCACCGTAAAGAATCGCATCGTTTACACAGCCAACTGCGGCAAGTGAATCTTGCATTTCAGGTGGAAGGGGTGCTACCCCCATACCTCGAACAATACGTTCTAGGTCAAAACCATGCTCGTGAAGTTGGTGTAGTGCTGTTTCGAGCGATCGAGCAACAACCTGAACCACTCCGGCAGGACTCTTTGTGGGAGCGACAAGCAAGGTTATATCGCGTGAGGAGAGGCCGGCCAGAGAGGCCAGTTCATGGCAGACAGATTCTGGAGGGAGTTGGTTGGTTTCAAGTAAACCGACTGTTTCATGTGGTTGTTCTCGACGACTAATTTTTTTGAAAATGGGTTCTTTAGCAATTGCTGCACGAATCGGCCCGCTTGCCATTGCTTTGAAGTTCTTGTGATCAATCTGCCATCCTGCATATTGTGAGGCGAGGCATGCTGATACGGGGTCATCTGAGCACACCTGAACAATGGGCCACGGACACTCTGGCCAGATGTTCGAAAGAAAAGACAGTTCCTCAGCAGAAATCAGATCTGTTCTTCCCCGCCCCCCCATTGCGGCGTCAGCCATAATGACACCGAGTTCCGCTGTTCCTTGTGTCTCTACACCGCAGTCGAGTATTCGGGTGCCGGAACAATTCAAAAGAGTAGCCAGGTACTTTTCTGGTGATGAAAAAAGCCCTTGGAGACACATTAAGGCACCGTCGCTTAGTGACGTCGCCCCTGTGGGAGAACTGCGGATTGAGGACTCTGTATTATGCAACACGTGATGATATGTTAAAGGAAGTTGCTGACGACAATTATGAAAGAGTCGGTGGCAGCACTTATGTCGCGACCGGTTGATCATTAAGCCGGTAATTTGCTCCAAGTCTTAGATGAAACGGCAGCGTGCCTTAGAACAGTGTACACCGATTATTGTTATCTTTCCGGAGATTGTTGTGCCAAGTCTTACTGTAGAAAATTACATCAAAGCGATATACCAAATCTCGGTTCAGCAAGATAATAATCCTGTGACTACTGGGCAATTAGCCACAGCTCTTGGGGTGGCACCGGGGACCGTCACGAGCATGTTGAAAACCTTAAATACAGCTGGACTTGCTCGCCACACTCCATACGAAGGTGTCTCACTGACAGAAACAGGTCAAGTTCTTGCATTACGAATGATTCGTCGTCATCGGCTTATCGAACAGTTTTTAGTTCAGACGCTTTCAATGAATTGGGATGAGGTACATGAGGAGGCTGAACACATGGAGCATGCTGTTAGTGACCTACTGGTTGACAGAATTGACGAATATCTAGGGAAGCCCGATGTTGATCCTCATGGTGATCCGATTCCTCGGGGCACGAAAGTGCCCATTCCAGAAAAGATGAGTGAATATCACACGCTGTCAAATTTTCCAGTAGGTGTCAGTTTTCAAGTGACTCGAGTTCTTGATCAATCACCGATTTTTTTAAGGTATCTTGCCGAGACTGGACTAGTGCTTGGATCGAGGGGGCATGTTGAGGAGACAGGAAATCCTACAGGTGTTCTTTATATTCGAGTCGATGATTCAATTGTTACCCTTGCACGTGAGGCTGCGAGTAACTTACTTGTTGAAAAAGTAACTATTTCATGAAAATGCTTTTTTTCCAGGTTCCCGACTGGCCAAAGCATTCATCAACCTCGAGCCGGATGCTTTTTATTTTTGAATAGTTGTTTTGTTCTAGAGCATGGATCAGTTTATTACCGATCCATTGTGCCAGTAGTTCGGCAGTTGTGTTGGCAACTGGTAGAAGCCTACATTCGTCAGCTGGGAAAACCCACCGTCGTTCTCCAAACGTTACAAGAACTTCATCTTGTCCTTGTGTGGTTTGAGTAGTGACGTGCAGGAACGAGTTCTCCGTTGGAAGAAGCATGCAGTGATCAAGCTGAGATATAATTTTCGTGAGTGTGTCACGGAGGAAAATAAAATCAATAACCATACCGTGTTTGTCTGGTTCTCCGGATACTAGGCAAGAAACAGTCCAGTTGTGGCCATGTACTGCTTCGCAGACAGTGTCCGTAAGCGTGATAAAGTGGCCAGCTGAAAAAACATGTACGGCCTTTTTTAAAGATACGGAATAGGAATCTGTCATTTCAATGTGTCGTTAAAAAAGGCATGAAAATTTGAATTCCACAGATGAACATATAAAGCAGCGGCAACGAGGTCAGCAGTGGTACCGGGATTTATACGGCAGGGGTGCCGAAGACGCCAGTCAAATTCTTCAATGGCTGCCTGGCGTTTGTCATGAGTCAAGTTTAGTACAGCAGTTGCCTCGGACGAAACCTGAACAGCTTTCGGTCTCCCGTGTCGACGTATGATAAGTGTGTCTGGTGTTCGAGCGAGTTGTGATAATGCAGTCAAAATTATTGTCTGCTCCCACGGCGCGCCATGTGCCTCGTAGTGTTGCAAGTCACACAAAAGGGTATCCCATAGTAATTGATAGCCAGACGCCCATAGGGCAGCGATGCTGTCTGTTGGTTCTGTGGTAGCAGCATATCGCATGGCGTCATGAATTGAGACTGGGGCCGAGCCATAGATGTCGTATGAGTCGCTTTGGCTTAGTGACTCGGCGGTTGAAAGCTTGATTGCATCGTAGATGTCTAGTGAGTCTTTGGCATTGCACTGTTCTATTTCTGTGTCTGCATCGGTGGGTCTCAGGAGAGTACGAGGAGACCTGCTAGCAGCAGCAAGAGGAGAAATCGCAATAATGATGCCCAAGTTTGCATTCGAACGAGTCTTTGATCTTGAACTAGTGACAGCATCCTTGATCATTTTTCCAAGACAAGTTTTCTTTCCTTGGTCTAGAGCTGGCACCATTGCAAGTGCTGCGCTGCAAAGGTCATCGTAAGACAGATCCTCGAAGGATTTGTCGGGGCTAACGTTGCCAGGTTTGCGTGCCGTTGCCTCGAGAATGCTCGCAACGGCGGCGCACCAGCCGGGTGTCAGGTGGTTCGGTCGAGGCAGCAGTTTCCTACTGATTGCCACAGCCGCTTCAAGAAGAGTCAAATGTGGGGATAATTCATCCATTTTGACGGAGTTTTTAGTCACCTGTGCCGTTGGAATATGAAACAATTGGATGGATAGCAGCCGTTTTTGTCGCGTCTCGATGGTGAGAGAACTTTTGGCATGGTGACTCCAGCAGCAGGCTCATAGTTAACTTCCTCGAAAGGATAGTACCGTTGGCTAAAAAATCGGAAATGACGATTGGATCTGAAGCATTTATCAATCGAGAGTTAAGTTGGCTTGAGTTTAACCTTCGTGTTCTGGAGGAAGCAGAAAATGAGGAAAATCCGCTGCTAGAACGCATGAAATTTCTTGCCATTTTCAGTTCCAACCTGGATGAATTTTTTATGGTTCGGGTGGCTGGGGTTAGAGAACAGGCATTTGGTGACGGTGCACCACAGGACTTCGCAGCCGATGGTTTGACAGCTAGTGAGCAGTTACGCGCTATAGCTGATCGAAGTCAGGAACTTGTGGCAAGGCAATATCGGTGTCTCCGGGAAAATATTGGTCCGGCCATGCGTCAGGCAGGATTTCATCTTCTCAGGAATAACGAATTAACACGAGAACAAAAGAAATATGTTGATCGATTTTTTCGTGATCGGGCATTGCCAATCCTCACGCCAATGGCTTGTGATCCGGCACATCCGTCTCCTCGGTATCATAACCGCGGTCTTTATCTTGGCACGATGCTCGAACACGAAAAAGGTTTAGGTCCAAAACAATTATTTGCTGTTGTGCAGGTGCCGCAAGTTTTGCCGAGAGTTATCTTGCTACCCGGGAACAGCAGAAATAACGTTTCCTTCGTACTATTGGAAGAATTGGTGGCAGCAAGGCTGCCGGAACTATTTGGAGGGTTTTCTGTCAAGTCTTGGACTACTTTTCGAATTACACGTGACTGTGATCAAGAACTTCTTGAGCAGGAGTCAGATGACATGCTTAAACTCATCGAAGAGCGACTGAAGGAACGACAGCGTGGGCAAGCTGTACGGCTGGAGATTGCAGCCAAAGCGGATGAGTCAATTGCCCAAAGAATTGTTGACGATGAGGATTTAAGGGGATGGAGTGAGGAGCCAGGGGCAACAACTTACAATGAGGTGTACCGAATCGATGGACCTCTCGATCTCACCGGTCTTTGGGAGCTTTATAAACTGCCTGGTTTTGAAAAATTTCATGACAAGCCATACACGCCGAGAAGGCCACCCGCTTTCCGTCAGCAGCGGGATATTTTTTCAACCGTTTCTCGTGAGGACGTACTCGTTCATCATCCCTATGAATCGTTCGATCCTGTCGTGGATTTTGTCACATCCGCGGCGAGAGATCCCCGAGTATTGGCAATAAAGCAAACACTATATCGCACGAGTGGTGATTCGCCCATTATTCGTGCTCTTATGGATGCAGCAGAAGCCGGTAAGCACGTAACGGCCCTCGTGGAACT
>MDTA01133600.1_pt1 | contig 20427 bp, 26 predicted proteins | sample 811151 | NCBI WGS metagenome assembly MDTA01 (sample SAMN05326648, study PRJNA326480) | marine metagenome | isolation source: seawater | place: Indian Ocean: South | collected 2010 | reverse complement strand
CCGAGCCAAGATTGCATATTCCAATTATAACAAATCCCGGATGTAAAATGGTTATAGAAGATGTAGCAAAACATCTACCAGCTGACGGAAAAGTCTGGATTACAAACAATACAAAATACCATAATTTTTTTAATGGCGGTGAACAAAACAGAATTCACATTGTTGCTTGCTTACTAGAAGATAGATTTAACTAATTTGAAATATCTCTTTAAAAACATCTGTATTTCATCAGATCACGCGGGATTCTCACTTAAAGAAAATATCAAAAACTATTTGATTAGCAAAAAAATTCAAATAATAGATTTAGGTCCTAGAAACGATAATTCTGTTGATTATCCAGATTTTGCAAAGAAGGTTGGTAATAGGGTAAAGTCGAAGAAAAGCGATGTAGGAATACTTGTTTGTGGCTCTGGTACTGGCATGTCAATATCAGCAAATAAAATAAAGGGAATTAGAGCTGCTGTTTGCTATAATATCAAATCAACACGTTTGTGTCGTCAGCATAATAATGCTAATGTGTTGTGTATTGGATCTAGACTTACTAGAAAAAAATTAGTAAACAAAATATTGTCTGCTTTTTTGAGTACTAAATTTGAAGGTGGTAGACACAATAGAAGGGTAAAAAAAATATAAGGATTATGTCAACAGTAAGAAAATTAAATAAGTTTATAAGTGGTTTCTTCGAAAATGATTTAAAGAAAACCGACCAAGAAATTTTCAAATCAATTAATGCTGAATTTGATAGACAGAAAAAACATATTGAACTAATTGCATCAGAAAATATCGTCTCAAGAGCTGTATTAGAAGCTCAAGGTTCAGTTTTAACTAATAAATACGCTGAAGGCTACTCTGGAAAAAGATATTATGGAGGATGCGAATTCGTTGATGTTGCTGAAAATTTGGCAATTGAAAGAGCTAAGAAATTATTTAATTCAAAATATGCAAATGTACAACCTCATTCGGGGGCTCAAGCGAACGGTGCAGTTTATTTGGCCCTATTAAAGCCCGGTGATACTACTTTAGGAATGAGTTTGAATTCTGGTGGCCATCTAACTCATGGCGCCAAGCCAGCACAATCAGGCAAATGGTTCAATGCAGTTCATTATGAAGTAGATAAGGAAACTGGTCTTATTGATTACGATAACATAAAAAAACTTGCTATTGAACATAAACCTAAGTTAATAATTGCTGGAGGAAGTGCTTACTCAAGAATAATTGATTTTAAAAAATTCCGTGAAATCGCAGATTTAGTAAATGCGTACTTTTTAGTAGACATGGCTCATTTTTCTGGATTGGTTGCTGGAGGAGCTTACCCAAATCCAATAAATTATGCAGACGTGGTTACATCTACAACTCATAAAGTTCTCAGAGGTCCTAGGGGGGGAATTATTCTTACAAATAAAGATGAGCTCATAAAGAAATTTAATAGCTGAGTATTCCCAGGTCTTCAAGGCGGACCTTTGATGCATGTTATAGCAGCAAAAGCTGTTTGTTTTGAAGAGGCATTAAGAGATGATTTTAAATCTTACACAAAAAATGTTATCGAGAACGCAAAAGTTTTGGCAGAAACATTAACAAAAAATAATTTTAAAATATTTTCAGGAGGAACAGATACTCATTTAATGCTTGTGGACTTAAGACCTTATAAAGTTACAGGAAAAGATGCAGAGGAAAGTTTGGGTAGGGCAAATATTACTTGTAACAAAAATGGTATACCTTTTGATACAGAAAGCCCAATGATTACATCTGGAATAAGATTAGGAACACCAGCAGCTACCACAAGAGGGTTTTCAAAAAAAGAATTTAAAATAGTCGGCGAGCTAATTACTAAAATTATTAAAGGTTTATCTGAGAATAAGGAAAATAATTCAAAAATTGAGGCAGAAGTTCAAAAAGAGGTGATTGATCTTTGTGACTCTTTTCCTATATATAGTATAAATTAACTAACAAATTCATGATTTGCCCTTTTTGTAGAGAAAAAGATACTTCCGTTGTTGATTCAAGACCAACAGAAGACGGAACCGCAATAAGACGTAGAAGAGTTTGTACTTGTGGAGGAGGCCAAAGGTTTACAACTTTTGAAAGAGTTCAATTTAGAGAACTGTCAGTTATAAAAAAAAATGGAAGACGAGCTCCTTTTGATAGAGAAAAACTTGCAAAATCTTTTTTTACTGCATTAAAAAAAAGACCGATAGACTCAGATACAATTGAAAAAGTTGTGTCTAGAATTTCCAGAGAACTCGAAGAATTAGGACAATCCGAAATTCAATCAAGCGTAATAGGAAAAAAAGTAATGGAAACCTTAAAAGAATTAGATAAAATTGCTTACGTTAGATTTGCTTCAGTATATACAAATTTTAAAGAAGTAGGTGAATTTGGAGAATATATTGAAAAATTGGATGCCAAGCCAAAGAAATAATCTAAATAAAAAACATAATAGACTACTTTATCTTGCTTTCGAACAAGCCAAGATCAACCTTGGAAGCACTAAGAGCAATCCGTCAGTTGGGTGTATTGTTGAAAAAGATGATACAGTTTTATCCTCAGGCGTTACATCATTTAACGGAAGACCTCATGCAGAGTTTAACGCATTAAACAAAAATAAAGATTTTAAAAAAGCTAGTTTATACGTAACTATGGAGCCTTGCTGTCATTTTGGCAAAACGCCACCATGCACGAGGATAATTATAAAAAAAAAAATAGGAAAGATTTTCTTTGCTTCAAAAGATTTTGACCCAAGAACAAAAAACAAATTAAAGAAAACACTTAAAAAAAATAAAATATACATAAAAAATATATCTCTCAAACAATATACAAAAAACTTTTATGGAAGTTATAGTTTACAACATAGTTTAAATTTACCTTTAATAGATGCTAAAATTGCAATAACCAATGACTATTTCACAAAACATAAAAAGCAAAAATGGATTTCTGGTTACAATTCAAGAAAAGTAGCTCATCTTTTACGCTCAATGTATGATTGTTTAATTTCTACTTCGAAAACTATAAACAATGATAATGCTATTCTAGATTGCAGAATAGAAGGTTTAGAAAGAAAAAGCCCAGATTTGGTAATTATAGACAGAAATTTAACACTTAAAAATAATCTAAAAATATTCCAAAAAAAATTAAAAAGAAAGATCATTGTATTTACTTTGTCTAAAAACAAAAAAAAAATAAATAAGTTGAAAAAAAAAGGTGTAATATTATTCAATCTAAAATCTTTAACTAATAAAAACGATTATAAAGATTTATTTTTATTTCTTAAAAGATTGAAATATTCAAGGATTTTCCTAGAGTCTGGAATTACATTACTTAATTTTTTAATAAAAGAAAAATTTATAAATAATATTTATATATTTAAATCTAATAAAAACATAAAAAAACACGGTATTAACTTTGCGACAGTAAATAATTTGAGAAAAATAAAGCTTAAGAATAGAATAAACGTTTATTTAAAAAATGATGATCTATATAAGGAAAAATTAAAATAATGTTTAGTGGAATAATATATAATTTAGGCAAAGTAACTGATATTAAAAAAAGCACAAAATATGTTTCAGGTAGTTTGGTAATTGAAATTAGCTCAAGGATCAATTTTAAAAAATCAGATATTGGAGAATCTGTTTGTTGCAATGGTGTTTGTTTAACACTAATCAGAATAAAAAAAAAATCCTTTTTATTCTATTTATCTAAAGAAACCTTAAAACGTTCAAATTTTAAAAATGTTAAAATTGGATCTCTAATAAATTTAGAAAAGTCAATTTCGTTTGGGCAAAAAATATCAGGTCACTATGTACAAGGTCATGTTGATACCACTTCTAAAGTAAAAAAAATTAAAATTATAAGCAAGTCTTGGATTGTAGACTTTTCATTACCCAAAAAATTTATTAATTTATTAGTTGAAAAAGCTTCAATTTCAATTAATGGCGTATCCCTTACAATATCAAAAATCACTAAAACAGGTTTTCAAGTTTCAATTATTCCTCATACATTAAGATTAACCAACTTAGTTAAATTAAAAAGAGGAAACAGTGTTAATATTGAATTTGATATCTTTAGTAAATATTTGTCAAAATTAATAAGATGATTTAATGAAAAAAAAAACGTTATCTTCAATAAATGAAATTATAAAAGATGCCAAAAAAGGCAAAATGTTTATACTTGTAGATGATAAAGACAGAGAGAACGAGGGTGACCTTGTTATTCCTGCCTCTAAATGTAATTCAAAAAAAATTAACTTTATGGCGAAACACGGTAGAGGATTAATTTGTTTGGCATTGACTCCTAAAAAAGTTAAAAAATTAAATTTGCCTCTTATGTCACTAGTTAATAAATCTAGAACTCAAACAGCTTTCACAGTTTCCATTGAGGCAAGAAAAGGTATTACAACTGGTATCTCAGCAAAAGATAGAGCTAAAACGATAAAAACGGCTATAAATCCAAATTCAACAAAAAAAAATATAGTTTCACCTGGACACGTTTTCCCTTTAGTTGCCAAATCAGGTGGAGTATTGGAGAGAGCAGGTCATACAGAAGCATCCATAGATATTTCAAAACTTGCTAATTTAAATCCTAGCGCTGTTATTTGTGAAGTTATGAATGAAGACGGAACCATGGCGCGTCATAAAGATTTAATTGTTTTTGGAAAAAAACATAAATTAAAAATAGCAAAAATTGAAGATTTAATTTCTTATAGATTAAAAAACGAGATTTTAGTTAAAAATTTATATAATAAAAAAATTAGCATAAAAAACTTTGGTGTATTTGATTTAAGGGTCTTTAAAAATAAACTTGATGGTTCAGAGAGCTATGCACTAACAAAAGGAAAATTAAATTTAAACAAAACATCAAGAGTAAGAGTAATCTCAACAAATATAATAAATTCTTTTTTTAATTTTAATAATAATATTTTCAAAAATTCTTTAAAATATTTAAATAAATTTAACTCTTTTGCTCTAATTCTTGTTAAAAGTTCTAATACTGAGATGTCATCTTCTAATAATAACAGAATTTTAAGGTATTATGGTATTGGTGCTCAAATAATAAAAGAACTTAAAATCAGAAAAATGATATTAGTATCCAGGTCAAAAAAACGTATCATTGCTTTAAAGGGTTATGGTATAAAAATAGTAAAACAAGAAATTATTGATTAATGAAAAAAATTTGTATTGTCGTATCTAATTATAGTTCAGAAATAACAAATAAACTATATAATGACGCTATTAAAGAGCTTAAGAAATATAAAAAAATTAAAATAAAAACATTTAAAGCTCCTGGTTCTTTTGAAATTCCAGTGATTATTTCAAGAAACATAAACGGATATGATGCATTCATAGCTATTGGCTGCATAATAAAAGGAAAAACAAAAAACTTTGAACTTATATCAAAATCAATTACAGACGGTATTATGATGTTATCAATATTAAAAAAGAAACCTATTGGAAATGCTATACTTACATGTTTTAATCTTTCCCAAGCAACAAAAAGAATAAATAAAGGAAGTGAAGCTGCTAAAGCAGTCATGTCAGTATTAAACGATGCATCAAAAAGATAAAAGATTAATAACTCCCAGAGTAAGAATTATACAGAAACTTTACGGTCACATGATGAATCCTGACGAAAAAATCGTATATTTTCAAGGTCAATATAAAAAGTTTATAAAGGATGTTGTAGAAGGCACTATTGAAAGAAAAGAATTGATTGAGGAAACAATAGAAAAATACATAAAAGAAGATATTAATCTCAATCGTACTGATAAATTACTTAAAATTATATTATTTTGTGCAATATTTGAGTTTTTATTTAAGCACAATAATCCCAAAAATGTTATAATAAGTGAATATTTAAAAGCTTCTGAGTTCTTTTTAGAGCCTGCACAGATTAAATATTTAAATGCGATTCTTGATAAATTATCCAAATTTTTGAAAAAAGATTGAAAATATACCAAAAATATATTTAAATTTTAAAACTTTAGCTTGCCTTTAGAGCTTTAATTTGGCATTTATCACTCTTTAAATGAATTCATCATTAGAACTTTTATATTTAATTATTTTCACAGGCATCTTAGCGGTTGCGTATAGCTATTTACTATCAGGTCAAATATTAAACGCTAGTCCAGGGAATTCAAAAATGAGAGAAATAGCTAGCGCTATTCAAATAGGAGCCAAAGCTTATTTAAATCGACAATACAAGACTATAGCAATAGTAGGAGTTATAGTTTTAATTATTGTAAGTATTTTTTTCAATTTTCTTGTGGGATTAGGCTATTTTATTGGAGCTTTTTTGTCCGGTTTAGCTGGATATGTGGGTATGTTAATTTCAGTTGAAGCAAATGTAAGGACTGCTGAAGCCTCTAGAAAAAGTTTAAACGATGGACTGTCTATCGCTTTTAAATCCGGGGCAATCACTGGATTGCTTGTTGCAGGTTTAGCGTTATTAGCAATAAGTATCTATTATCTAATATTGGTCAATTTAGATGTAAGCAGTAGAGATATTATTAACGCTCTTGTGGCCTTAGGATTTGGTGCCTCATTAATATCTATTTTCGCAAGATTAGGAGGAGGAATTTTTACTAAAGGAGCAGATGTTGGTGCTGATTTAGTGGGAAAAGTAGAGGCGGGCATCCCAGAAGACGATCCGAGAAATCCAGCGGTTATAGCAGACAACGTAGGAGACAACGTAGGTGACTGTGCTGGTATGGCTGCAGATTTATTTGAAACATACGCAGTCACAATAGTTGCAACAATGGTTTTAGCTTCTATCTTTTTTCCAACCGACACTAATATGATGATCTATCCATTAGCTATTGGTGGGTCATGTATAATAACATCAATAATTGGAACATGGTTTGTGAGACTTGGAAAATCTAAAAATATAATGGGTGCATTGTACAAAGGATTCATCGCTACAGCTTTACTTTCATTATTAATTTTATATCCTATAACGGATTCATCGATTGGATTAGAAAAAATATATAGTGTTGGTAATGTTAAATTTAATGGACTTGATTTATATATCTGTGCAGTTTCTGGTTTAGTAATCACTGGACTTATAATATGGGTAACAGAATATTATACTGGAACTAATTTTCGACCAGTAAAAAGTGTTGCTAACTCATCCACTACTGGGCACGGAACTAATGTAATTCAAGGGTTAGCAATTTCTATGGAAGCGACTGCTGTACCTGCTTTGATCATTGTAATTGGAATTCTTTTCACCAATAGTTTGGCAGGTCTTTATGGTATTGCCATAGCTGTTACATCTATGCTTGCTTTAACTGGTATGGTTGTTGCTTTAGATGCGTATGGACCAGTAACTGATAATGCTGGAGGTATTGCTGAAATGTCCAACCTACCAAAAAGTGTAAGAAAAACTACAGATGCACTTGATGCAGTCGGTAATACAACAAAAGCTGTAACTAAAGGATATGCTATTGGATCAGCTGGTTTGGGTGCGCTAGTTTTATTTGCCGCTTATACAGAGGATATTAAATTTTACTCAAACGATACATCTTCATCACTTTATGGAACAATAGTTAATTTTGATCTATCAAATCCGTTTGTAGTAATAGGACTCTTAATTGGAGGTTTACTTCCTTATTTATTTGGATCGATGGGAATGCAAGCGGTAGGAAGAGCAGGAGGAGCCGTTGTGATAGAGGTAAGAAGACAATTTAAAAAAATACCTGGTATAATGAAAAGAAAAAGAAAACCAGATTATGGTAAGTTAGTAGATCTATTGACAAAAGCAGCGATTAAAGAAATGATCATCCCGTCGCTTTTACCGGTTCTTTCTCCAATAGCGCTATATGTAATAATTTATTTTATAGGTGGTCAACCTGCTGCGTTATCTGCTTTAGGAGCAATGCTTTTAGGTGTAATAGTTACTGGATTGTTTGTAGCAATCTCAATGACTGCAGGTGGAGGTGCTTGGGATAATGCAAAAAAATACATCGAGGATGGAAACTTTGGTGGAAAAGGTTCTGAGGCACACAAAGCTGCAGTAACTGGAGATACTGTAGGAGACCCTTACAAAGACACAGCAGGCCCAGCTGTGAATCCAATGATTAAGATAACAAATATAGTTGCGCTTCTATTGCTATCGGTGATAGCACACTAAAACTTATTTTTTCCATACATTTTTTGTCTTACACTAGATAAGAAGCTTTCAACAAAACTTTTTTTTCTCACTGTATTTTCGGTTTCGTCTTTAGAAAAATTTACTTTCTTCATACTATCTTTTTTAAACAATTTTTTTTCAGTTAATATTCCATATTTATTAAATTTTAATTCTAAGATATTATTTTCTTTAATTATATTTTGACCCATTTTATAATATTTTCCTTTTTGTAACTTTCTTTCAAAATATATCCATTTATTTACATCATTTATTGATATTGTATGCGGATTTCCGAGCCTCTTTACAACATCATTTTTATTAGATTTATTGACAGTTAGTGAATCTGCTCTATTATTTAAAAAATTAATACCGTGAGTATTTTTAGCAGTTTCCATGGTGCAGTTATTTAAAATAAACAATAATAATAATGTTTGAAAAATTTTAAAATGTTTTCTGTTTACAAAAGACATAATAATGAACTTTATAATAATTTAGTAAAATTATCACGAAATATTTTTTTCTACAAAAATATTAAGCTGGGAGATAAGTTTGAAACTAGGGTTTTACTGATTTTTTTCCATTTTGCCATAATTTTAAGACATTTTAAAAAAAACTTGAAAAAGGACTTCCCCCAAAAAATCTATGACAATATATTCCTTAATATTGAATACCATTTAAGGGAGCTTGGATATGGTGACGTCTCAGTCAATAAACAAATGAAAATTTTAAACAAAATATTTTATGATATTTTAATCAAAATTCATGATGAAAAAAGTGATAAATTTTCTATAAACTACAAAATCATTAATAAGCACTTATTTGAAAATAAAGATACAAAAGACGTTTTAAAATCAGATTTATGCAATTATTTTAATAGTTTCTATAATTTTTGTTTTGAATTAGATCCACAAAGTATGATAGAAGGAAATATAAATTTTAATTATTAATTATATGGCAGTCCCTAAACGCAAAACATCAAAATCAAGACGTAATAAAAGACGTTCACATCATAAACTTAAAAACAACAACGTGATAGAAGATAAAAAAAGTGGTGAATATAGACTTTCTCATCATATTGATTTGAAAACAGGCTTTTATAAAGGTAAAAAAGTTTTAGATATTTAAATAATCAAAAAATGGATGACAAAATTACAATTGCGATAGATGCAATGGGTGGAGAGAATTCACCAGAAAAAAATATTGAAGGTTTAAGTATTTTTTTAAAAAAATATAAAAATTCTAAAAATATTTTTTTTAATTTATACGGTAAAGAAGAAAAGATAAAAATTAATTTAAAAAAATTTAGAGTTAATGATCAAAATATAAAAATATTTAATTGTGACAACGTTGTTTCTGATGAGGAAACACCCCTAACAGCTGTAAAAAATTCAAAAAACTCAAGCATGTGGAAATCTATAAATTCACAAGTTGAAAATAATGCCGATATAACTTTATCAGCTGGTAACACCGGGGTTTTATTAGTAATTTCAAGAATGTTATTAAAAACAATAGACAAAGTTAGCAAACCAGCCTTAGCAGCTATGTGGCCAAGCAAGAAAGGATCTATTGTCGTATTAGATTTAGGTGCTAACATCGAATGCGATGAGAATAATCTGGTAGATTTTTCTGAATTAGGCTCAGCTTTATATAAATCAATTTTTCCTAATGAAAAACCAAAAGTTTCATTATTAAATATTGGATCTGAGGAAATCAAAGGTACTGAAACAATTAAAAAAGCATATGTTAAATTAAAAGAGATAAGTAAAATAGGAGATTTTGATTTTGGAGGTTATATCGAGGGAAATAGAATTCTTGATGGAAATGCTAATGTAATTGTAAGTGATGGTTTTACTGGAAACATCGCATTAAAGACTGCTGAGGGAACAGCAAAATTTATTACAGATTCACTTAAAGAGTCTTTAATGGAAAACTTTTTCTCAAAAATTTCTCTATTATTTTCTTTTTTTGCTTTAAAAAAATTTAAATCAAAATTAGACCCAAGAAAATATAATGGAGCTATCTTTTTAGGATTAAAAGGACCGGTGGTAAAAAGTCATGGAGGAACCGACGCATTTGGATTTTATCATTCAATAGATTTATGTTACAAAATAGTGAGGGGTAATTTAATGAATAGAATTAAAGAAAATCTAAGTCACTTAAATGACAAAAGTTAAGAAAAATATTACAAAAGACATTCTATTAAACAAAATTAATTCTCAATTCGGTCTAACTAAAGTATTTAGTGAAAAAATTATAAATGAATTAATTTTTTATTTAATACATCATATAAAAAAAGATAAAATTATTAAGATAAAAAACTTTGGCACATTCAAGGTTTTAAAAAAAAATGAGAGAATTGGCAGGAATCCCAAAACAGGAGAAGAATTTTTAATACGTGGTAGGAATGTGATAGTATTCAAAAGCTCAAAAACCTTTTTAAATAAACTAAACAAATAATAAATTAAAAGAGAAATGGAAAAGTTTTTAAATATTTCAGAATTAGCAGAAAAAGTTGGTTTAATAGACAATAAAGGTAAACCCAAAACTTACATCATTAGATTTTGGGAGAAAAAATTTAAAGAAATAAGACCAAGCCTAATACAAAACAGTCGAAGATATTATAATCAAAAAAATGTTGAAAATCTAAAATTAATTATTCATCTTTTAAAAGACCAAAAATTAACAATAGATGGTGCTAAAAAGGTGCTTAAAAATAAAAATTATATACTTGACCAAAAAAAATCATCTAATATAACTGCAACATATTTTAAAAATAATTTAAAAGAAAAGACGCATAGAATTTTAAATAGAATAAAAAAATTAAAGAAAGAAAATGGCTAAAAAATCACATTTGAAAGTAAGGATGGTTCCAGAAAATAAGCCTGACAGTCCTTTTTTTTATTACGTCAAGAAACCAACTAAAGGCGAAAAAGCAAAAGTTAAACTAAAAATGAATAAATATAATCCGTCTACAAAAAAACACGAAGTCTTTGTAGAAAAAAAATTACCTCCCCACAGTAAATAACTATTTTTTTTTACTAAAATTTCTAAACTCATAATCTATATAAGCTTTTATCATAGCAGTCCAAATTTTTTTGGTAACAATGGTATCTATTTTTTTCTTCAATGACTTCTTCTTAATTTTATTTAAGATTACTTTAATTCTTTTTTTGTCTACTATTTGATTTTTGAATCTTTTATTTTTTAATATAAGATCAACTAGTTTTGTTCTTTGTTTTAAAATTTTTAAAAGCTCATTATCTAGCTTATCAAGTTTTGATCTTATTTTTTTGATATTAGAGTTCATAATAGCGACAATTATAATATTCTTTTTTTAAATTTAATTAATTATATAATTAATTAATGATATTAATATTAAAAAATCAATACCATAAAGCTATAACATTATGGATTATTTTAATGATAATTCTTGTTGTATCTATGATTATCGTTGGTGGTTTTACACGATTAACTGACTCAGGTTTATCAATCACAAAATGGGAATTATTTAAAGGAATAATTCCTCCTTTAAATGAGAGTGGATGGCAATCCTATTTTAATATTTATAAGCAAACTGATCAATACAAGTTTCTTTTCCCGAATATGAATTTACAAGAATTTAAATATATTTTTTTTTGGGAATATATTCACCGTTTGCTAGGCAGGGTTTTTGGTTTAGCATTTATTATTCCGTTTATATACTTTATTTATAAAAGAATATTTTCCAAATTTTTGCTTTTTCAACTTACAATTATTTTTTTATTAATACTTCTTCAAGGTGCTATAGGTTGGTTTATGGTCTCAAGTGGATTAAATAATGCAGTAACAGTAAGTCATTATAGATTATCTTTACACTTATTTATGGCTTTTGTAATTTTATCTTCTCTAGTATGGGTATACCTAAATATAAAGTCTAAATTACTAAAAAATTTTTTTTCCGATTTTTTACACTTTACCTCTTACAAAATTTTTTTCATCTTATTATTATTACAAATTATTATTGGTGCATGGGTTTCAGGTTTAGATGCTGGAAGAATTTATCAAACTTGGCCAAGTTATAATGGAAATTTATTACCGAGTGATATAAATTTTCAAAATTTAAATTATATTGATTTTAAAAACAACAGCTATGTTCAGTTTTTACATAGAAATCTTGGCTATATTATTTTTCTTCTCTCTCTATATGTTGGATATAAAATATTTTTCATTTTCAAAAAAAAAAATTGGTACATTCCTTATATTTTAGTTCTTTTTTTAATATTTATTCAAATAGTTCTGGGAATTTTAACGTTAGTAAGTAATTTGAATATTTATATTGCATTAATGCATCAGTCATCAAGTATATTATTGACGTTGTTTGCATTAAACCTTTATTACTTAATTCAAAAACAGCCATCTAAATAAAAGGAAATTTTTTAGACAATTCATTTGACTTTGATCAAGTTTATTAGTAATTAACGCAAGAATTAAATTATGACACCTTTTATTAAAAAAAATGAACTTAAAAAAAATTGGTATTTAATAAATGCTGAAAACCTAGTAGTGGGCAGACTAGCTGCATATATTTCTAAAATTTTAAGGGGAAAAAATAAACCAACTTTTAATACACATATAGATAATGGTGATTTTGTAATTGTTACAAATGTAGATAAAGTAAGATTTACCGGAAAAAAATTTAATAATAAAGTTTATTATAAACATACTGGACACCCTGGTGGAATTAAAAACTTCTCGCCATCAGTTCTGTCTTCTAAAAATAAAATTGAAGATATTTTAAGACTCGCTGTTAAAAGAATGCTTCCTGGCGGTCCTTTAGCAAAAAAACAACTTACAAAACTTAAACTGTATCAAGGAACTAATCATCCTCACCAATCCCAGAAAATTGAAGAAATTAACTTTAAATCAGTTAATAGAAAAAATTCTTTATCTGCATAATGAGCAACTTAAATCAAACTACAACTAATAAAATTAAATTAGATTTTAAAGAAAGTAAATATGCTACTGGTAGAAGAAAAAAATCTATTGCAAAAGTTTGGGTTAAGAAAGGATCTGGCAAAATATATGTTAATGGAATTGAGATGAACAAATATTTCAAAAGACCTGTTCACCAAATAATAGTCACAAGACCTTTGGAAGTTTCTAAAGTTTTAAATTCATATGATGTAAAATGTTCTGTAAAAGGAGGAGGTCTTTCAGGACAAGCAGGGGCAATTATTCACGGTCTATCTAGGGCACTTGTTTCACACGATGAAAGTCTTAAAAAAGGATTAAAAAAAGAAAAACTCACCACAAGAGACTCTAGAGTTGTTGAAAGAAAAAAATACGGACATAGAAAAGCCAGACGAAGCTTTCAATTCTCTAAAAGATAAATCATTTAAATTTAAAATATTAATTTACAGTGATATAAGGATTTATGATCCCAAAAAAAATAAATATTGCAATATTAGGAGCTACTGGCTATGTCGGTTTAGATTTAGTCTATTTGCTATCTAAACACCCAAAAGTTGAAATTAAGTACTTATGTGCCCAAAAGAGCGTTGGAAAAAAAATAAATAAATTCGATAAAAGAATTAAAAAAAAACTTCCTAAAATCTCAAGTGTTAAAAATATAGATTGGGGAAAAATTGATTTATTATTTTTGTCATTACCTAACGGAGAGGCCCAAAAAATAATAAAAAAAACTTTTGTTTATAAAAATTTAAAATATATAGATCTTTCGGCTGACTTTAGATTAAAAAATTATAAAGATTATCTAAAATGGTATCATATAAGACATAAAGCAAAGGAATTAATTAAAAATAGTATTTATTCAATATCAGAGTTCAATAAAAAAATAATAAGCAATTATAGAATTATTTCAAACCCTGGTTGTTATCCTACTTCCATTCAGTTGGCTTTAATACCGCTTATTAAAAAAAAAATAATTAAATCTGAAAAGATTATTATTGACTCAAAATCAGGGTACTCTGGAGCCGGCAAAGGGTTTGAAAAAAAATTCAAAGGAAAAAATATTTTAAAATCTATCCAAGCATATGGTATTGAAAAACATAGACATATGTCAGAGCTAGATCAAGAATTCAAAATAGTGAATAATTTAAAATTAAATTATTCATTTAACCCTCATGTAATTCCAACATTTAGAGGCTTGTTATCGACAATTTATTTAGAACTTCAAAAAGGAAAGACAATCAATTCAGTTATTGGATGTCTTAAGAACTACCATAAATTAAATTATTTTGTAAAAATTTCTAAAGTTAATGAGCCTATTGGAACAGGTAAAATCATAAATACAAATTTTTGTTTAATTTCAGTATGCAAAACTAGAAAAAAAAATAATATTGTTATTTTTTCAGCTATAGATAATTTAGTTAAAGGTGCATCTGGTCAGGCGGTACAAAATATGAATTTAGCATTTGGTTTTAAGGAGGGGTTGGGTCTGAAATGAAATTTATATTTTTCATGATTTTAGTTTTTTTTTTAACAAATTGTAGTTCTACAAAAAAAGTTTATTTGTGCGGTGATAGAGAATGCGTGAATAAAAAGGAAGCGAACCAATATTTTGAAGAAAATTTATATCTTGAAGTGATGTTTAAAGATAAAAAAAAAATTAGAGTGATTGATTTAGTTAAACTAAACACGGGTGAGATTAAATACAAAGAAAAAGAAAAAAAAAATAAAAACTTTTTTAAGTTAAATAATAAAGAAAAAAAGATTATTAAAAAACAGGTTAAGATTAAAGAAAACATATTAAAAAAAGAAATAAAAAAATCTAAAAAAACAGATGAAAAACCTCAAAAAAATTATAAGATTTTAAAAAAAATATTTAAAAACAAAAAAAATGAACAAAATAATTTTAAAAAGGAAATTGCTAAAACATCTGATATCTGTTTGACTGTAGAAAACTGTGATATAGATAAAATAAGTGAATACTTTATTAAATTGGGAAAAGAAAAAAAATTCCCTGATTTATCAGAATAAAACATGAAAAAAATTAATATTGCTATTGTAGGCCTGGGTACTATTGGTTCTTATTTTTATAATTTCATTAGTAAAAATAAAGATGCTATATCTAAAAAAACTAATGTTATACCGAATATCATTTATGTTTGTGCAAGAAATCCCAAGAAAAAAAGATTATTTAAAATTCCAAAAAAGAAATGGGTAAAAAAATACACTGATATTGTTAAAGACAAGAATGTAGATGTAGTTGTTGAATTGATAGGTGGTAGTGACGGAGCTGCTAAAGATCTTGTTATCAAAGCTTTACTCAATAAAAAACATGTTGTGACCGCCAACAAAGCCCTAATAGCAAAGCACGGAGATAAACTTTCAAAAATTGCAGAAGAAAAAAAAGTTAATCTGGAGTATGAAGCTGCTGTATGCGGGGGTGTTCCTATAATAAGATCTATTAAAGAGGGTTTAATTGCTAATAAAATTCAAAAAGTTTATGGAATTTTTAACGGAACTTCAAATTATATTTTATCATCAATGGATCAAAATAAACTTCAGTTTAAAAATGTTTTAATTAAAGCTCAAAAACTTGGTTATGCTGAAAATAATCCAGAGTCAGACTTAAACGGAGAAGATGTTGCATCGAAAGTTCAAATACTTTCATCATTAAGTTTTAATTCATTTATAAATAAAAATATTCACATTGAAGGGATAAAAAATATTGATATGGATGATATTTCAAATGCAGGCAAATTAGGCTATAAGATTAAATTACTTGGTTTTTCAGAATTAATAAATAATAAAATTTATCAGAGAGTACATCCAACTTTGATAAATAAATCATCTTACATAGCTAGCATTAATGGTGTTTTAAATGCAGTAATTGTAAATGGTTTACCAGTAGGTAAAAGTGTTATTCAGGGCGAGGGAGCGGGGCCATCTGCTACAACATCTGCACTTATATCTGATGTTTCATCAATATTGAGAGGAAATATTAAATACCCTTTTGTAATTTCGAATAAAAAAAGAAAAAAACTCCATTCAGGAAATATTTCAAAACTCTCTTTTTCAGCTTATGTTAGACTTGATGTTAAAGACAAACACGGAGTTTTATCAAATATAACTAAAACTTTTTCTAGATTTAAAGTGTCTATAAAAAGATTAATTCAAAACCCTGCTAAATCCAAAAAAAACTCATCGATTGTAATAATTACTCACAGGGCTCTCGATTTTGATCTGCAAAAAACACTGAAAATTTTATCTAAGAAGAATTATATGATAAAAAAGCCTAAATTAATAAGAATTGAAAATAATTAATGGCTATCGATGTTAAGTACTTAAATAAATTCATTTCCGTCACTGAAAAAGCAGCCATTGGATCATCTTTTTTTATTGGGAAAAAAGATAAGATCGCAGCCGATCAAGGTGCAGTCGACAAAATGAGGACTGAACTTAATAAAATTGAGATGAAAGGGGTCGTTGTAATAGGAGAAGGCGAAATGGATGAAGCCCCAATGTTATACATTGGTGAAAAAGTTGGAACAAACCGCGGTCCTTTGTTTGATATAGCTCTAGACCCTTTAGAAGGGACCAACTTTGTTGCAAATAATTTACCTAATTCTTACTCAATGATTGCGGTAGCGGAAAAAGATAATCTTTTTTCCGCACCTGATACTTATATGGAAAAAATTGCTATAGGTCCTAATCTACCTAAAAATTTACTAGACTTAGATAATCCAGTAGAAAAAAATTTAAATTTATTAGCTAAAGCTAAAAATAAAAAATTAACTGATTTAACCGCATGTATATTACAAAGGCCAAGACATGATAAAATTGTACAATCTTTAAATAAATTAGGTGTAAAAATTGAATTTATATCTGACGGTGATGTTGCAGGCGTAATTGCAGTAGCAGATAATAATTCAAAAATAGACATATATTTGGGTATAGGAGGTGGTCCAGAGGGTGTTTTATCTGCTGCTGCACTTAGTTGTATTGGCGGACAAATTCAAACAAGATTAGTTTTAGATAATGAACAAAAAAAAAGAATTGATCAATTTGGAATTAAAAATTTAAAAAAGAAATATAATATCGATGACATGGTTAAAGGAGACGTAATTTTTTGCGCTACTGCAATAACAGATGGCTTGCTTGTACCTGGCATTCAAAAGAAGGATGATGAATTTGTAACATCAACTTACGCACTACACAAATCTTCTAATACAATAAAAAAAGTTACAAATATTCATAAAGGATGAATAATATTTCAGTATCAGGAAAAAAGTGGTCATTAAAAAAATTTAATGAAGAAGACGTTATTTTTTTTAAAGAAAATTTTTTTTTAGACCATATTATTTCAAAATTATTATCTATAAGAGGTGTGCCAAGAGAAGAAGTTGAATTATTTTTGAATCCATCCTTAAAAAATATTTTACCAAATCCAGAAATCTTAAAGGATATGAATAAAGCAACCAATAAAGTATTTGATAATATATCAAAAAAGAAAAAACTTGGAATTTTTGGTGATTATGATGTAGACGGAGCAAGCTCCACAGCTTTATTGGGAAATTTTTTCAAGAAAATAAACCATCCTTATGAAATTTATATACCAGATAGAAAAACTGAGGGTTATGGACCAAGTAAAGAGGGTTTAAAAAAATTGATTGATCTAAATGTAGGTTTAATTTTTACCGTTGATTGTGGAACAATGTCATTCGAACCAATTAATTATGCAAATAATAAGCAAGTAGACATTATAGTTTTAGATCACCATCAAAGCGAAATAAAACTTCCTGATGCCCATTCAATAGTAAATCCAAATAGATACGACGACGAGTCAAACTTAAAATATCTTTGTGCTTCAGGAGTCTGTTTTATGTTTTTAATTTCTCTAAATAAAAAATTACGTGAAGAAGGATGGTATATACATAATAAAATAAAGGAACCAAATCTCTTAGAATTTTTAGATTTAGTTTCTCTTGGAACAATTTGTGATGTAGTTCCTTTAATTGGTCTTAATAGAGCACTGGTAAAACAGGGTTTGAAAATACTTAACTTAAAAAAAAATCTTGGAATAAAAGCACTTCTTGATATTTGTGGTATTGAAACGAACTTATCCACTTATCATTTAGGATATATGATTGGTCCAAGAATAAATGCAGGTGGTAGAGTTGGAAAATGCTCACATGGCGCAAATTTACTTATGAATTCTGAGCCAAAAAAAATATTTCAGATTGCATCCGAGTTAGAACAATTTAACAAAGAAAGAAAAATTCTTGAGTCAAATCTCTTGAGTGCAGTTTTAAATTTAACCTTAGAAAAAAACAAAGATCCAGTTCTTATCTTAGACGGTGAAAATTGGCATGAGGGTATTATTGGGATAATTGCATCAAAAATCAAAGATAAATTTAATAAACCAACAATTATTGTATCGACTAAAAATGGAGTCGGAAAAGCATCTGCTAGATCAATAGTTGGTTTTGATATAGGTTCAGCAATTATTTCTGCAGTTCAAAAAAAATTATTAATTAAAGGAGGAGGGCACAAAATGGCTGGCGGTTTTTCCCTTAAAATGTCAAATTTAAATGATTTTAAAAAATTTATTTTTAATAAATTTAATCAATTTCAAAATAAAAATTTTTTAGAAAAAATATTTTATATTGATAGTGAAATATCTCCCTCAGCTTTGAATATTAATTTTTATGAAAATTTGGAAAAATTGGCACCATTTGGTTCTGGAAATCCTGAACCAAGATTCGTTATTGAAGATCTTAAGGTGATAAAGTCAAAAATTGTTGGAGAGAAACACGTCAAATCTATTTTGCTAGCAAAAGATGGTTCATCTATTTCATCAATTTGTTTTAACTGCTTAGATAATGAAATTGGTCAATTTTTAATCAATAATAATAAGGATTTTTTTAGTATTGTAGGTAAATTGAGTTTAAATGAATGGAAAGGGAAAAAAAATGTAGAGTTTATTATCGACGATATTTCTGTTATTAAGAAAATCAAAAATAAGGTCCCATCGTCTATCGGTTAGGACACATGGTTTTCATCCATGAAAGAGGGGTTCGATTCCCCTTGGGACCGCCAAATTTTTATGTATAAAATAGCTGTTATCGAAAAAATCCATGAAGATGGTTTGAAAATTTTTTCTCAAAATCCTAATTATGAATATGAACTAATTGAAGACACTTCAAAAGAAAATCTTATCAAAGAATTACCAAAATTTGATGGATGCACTTTAAGAGTCTCTGAATTAAATTCTGAAGTATTATCTCACTGTAAAAAATTGAAAGTTATATCAAGACATGGAGTTGGCTACGATAATGTTGATCTAGATTATATTAAAAAAAATAAAATTTCATTATTAATTACAGCAACAGCAAATGCAGTATCTGTAGCCGAACATGTTTTTTATATGATGTTATACATTTCTAAAGGTTTTAATAAATTTGATAGTGAAGTGCGATTGGGAAATTTCAAAAAAAATTCTCAAAAAATCAAAACTTTTGAGTTAAACAACAAAGAAATACTTATAGCCGGTTTCGGTAGAATTGGTCGAGCTCTTTCAAAGAGATGCTCAAGCTTTGAGATGAAGATGAATATTTATGATCCTTATGTTGATGAAAAAACTATAAATAATTGTGGTGGAAGAAAAGTAAGTGATTTCAATTTGGCATTAAAAACCGCAGATTATGTCTCAATTCATATGCCTCTTACAGACAAAACTAAAAATATAATAAACTACGATAATCTAAAAAAAATGAAAAAAAATTCAATTATAATAAACACTTCTAGAGGATCTATAATCAATGAATTGGATCTAGACAAAGCTTTAAATGAAAATTTAATTTTTGGGGCAGGTTTAGATGTTTTTGAGAAAGAGCCGGTTGATAATAATAATCCATTACTAAAAAATGAAAAAGTTTTTTTAAGCCCGCACTCAGCTACATTTACTGAAGAGTGCAAGTCTAAAATGAGTATTGAAACAACAAAAAATATAATTGATTTTTTTGAAAAAAAAATAGATAAATCAATGATAGTAAAGTTATGAAAGATATAATCAATAAAATTAAATCCTTTGGTCTTTTAGAATTTTTAGTTACTGCTTCTTTAATTTATGTTATATCGATGTTAATTTGGACTGCATCGACTAGATCTGCGATTGAAGATAAAGCTAATAAAATTAAATCTAATCATAAAAAAGTAGTCGAATACATGAATGAGCAAGTAAATATATGCACACAAAATAGTAATTCTGTGACACCTTGGGGGGAAAATTGTAAAAATATTTGGACCTCATCTTTGATTGTTGAATATATATTAAAAAATTTAAAACTTTCTAATCCATAT
>MDTA01197779.1_pt1 | contig 20430 bp, 14 predicted proteins | sample 811151 | NCBI WGS metagenome assembly MDTA01 (sample SAMN05326648, study PRJNA326480) | marine metagenome | isolation source: seawater | place: Indian Ocean: South | collected 2010 | reverse complement strand
CTCTAGATTCTGATTAGGACGATTATGTTCAAAGAAAAAAGAAGTATTTGTAGTAAAGGGATTTGGATAATTTAGTAGATGTTGAATTTCGAAATCTTCAGATTCAGCAACTATAAAATCAATAGACGATTCGGAAGAATTATTAAATACATCCCATACTTTAAACTCAATAGTATGTGATCCTGGATCTAACTCATTTAAAGAATATTCAACTCTACCTTTCTGATAACTATCTTTTTCTGCCTCATAATAGTCGTTAAGAATTATCTTTTTTGAATTATCCCCATCTATTGTTATCGAAATGTCATGGCCAATACCATTACCTATAGTATTAATACCAGAGGAATCTTCTACAAAAGCTAAAAATGTAGGAGTAGAATTTGTTATTCCTCCAGAAACAAATTGTTTATCATTCATAAATAACTCAATTGAAGGACCTAAATCATCCATTACTATATCTTTTGAAATACCTCCAACAATAAAACTTTCATTCCATCCACTTGCATCTATATTTTCAGATTCTTTTGCTGCGTAATAAGAAACTCTACCAAAATCAAAATTATAATCTATATCTTTAGGAACAATAAAACTAAATGTAAACACTCCATTTACTACTGAGGATCTACCTTTATAAATAATATTAGTCTGTTTTTTATAATCCATAGGAGTAGATGATTGTTGTCCTTGTGTTTGAACAACCTTCTCCTTGTCAAAAACTATAATTTCTATTTCTCCATTAAAATCATTCACTATTATAGAATCTTCTGAAATTATCTCTCCTGTAAAAGTAACTTTAACTAAAGCCGAAATTGTATCAGGAAAAGAAGTAGTTCTCACTCCAAAATTTGGATATGCCAAAGACATCATAGGGTCTCCTAAAAGAGTAAATTTATTACTGTTTATACTTGTTCCACTTAAAGCTTTTGTCTGTAAAAACACATCACCTAAAGAGGGATATTCTCCATCTATTTTTTCAAATAAAGAATTTATGAAATTAGTATTTAAATTATAATTTAAGTGTGAATATACATATCTAGTTGTAGTTAATAAAGCTACTCCTCCACCATTTGGATTTAAAATAATATGTTCCCCTCCAGAAGTTAATTCTGGATTATCCAATCGCCCAAACTCACAAGTTGCTGTAACAAATAAAGGAAGTTTATCATAATTATCCCAATCTAAAATCTGATCTACCTCAATAATTCTTTCTTTGGTAAGACCTTTCTCCCCTCCATGCCCTGTATAATTTACCAATAATGTACCTTTATCAATCCTTCTATCAATAGCATTTTTACAATCTTCACTTCTAGGACCCACAGGGGTAGATTCTTGATTGTAAATATCTAAATACAGTTTTTCAAAATTATAATTATTGTAATTATCATCAATTATATTACATAAGGCATCTGCTTGACTCATATGAATATTTCCATCACTATCATCTCCGTCATCAGCAATAAAACAAGCCATGTTTCTCCAACTTCCTCTAGTAGATTTTTCATGATAATTTATAATTTTATCTACCATAATATTTGCCTCAGCGAGAGTTTTTGCAGGTAATCTACCAATACCTATATCTACTAAATCACTTTGTAGCAAACCTTCATCATCATCTAAATATCCAAAATAGTCATCTGTCGAAAAAGTATTTAAAGGACTAAAAGAATTTGCAGATTGATAGGTAATGACAAAGTTAGTGTTGTTGCTAAGTCTGTCTTTAGGGTCGTAAGAAGCGTCACCTAAAATTAACAAATATTTAAAAGTTGAATTAGGTAGATTATATAAATATCTACAATAATCCCTAATAGAGCTTATGTCTTGTTTGCCAGATGAGAATTCATTATAAATCTCTTGAGGAGTTACAATTTTACATTTGCTTCCATCTTTATTGTAATGAAAATCCTTAAGTTTTTTTGCTGCAGATGTAAAATTTGGGTGGCAAACAATAAGCATCTCAAAATCTGTTTCTCCATGTAAATTTTGATTAGAAATAGAACCTAATAAATTTGGAGTTTTGTATTCTGTTCCATCAAATATAATAAACTTTTCATCGGAATATCCGGAAAAATGATCATAAACAAACCTTACACTCTCTGAGTCTACAAACTGTAAATCATGTTTCTTTATGTTGAGAACATCTGTTACATTCCAAACAACATCTTTTAAAGTTGCGTTCTTTATTAATAAAGATGATTGATAATCTTCACCACTTAGTGCTTTTCTAAAATTTAATTGACCACCATCGAATTTTAATTCACGAAAAGTACAGATCTCTAAAGAATTCAACCACCCTTTGTGAGTTGCAGAATTTCTATTAAAATTAATATCAATATTAAAATTATCAGATGATGGTGAAAATGTCCCTTCCGCTGAAGCAGTTGTTGCAAAATCATCTAAATATCCATAACTTACTGTTCCTAATGAAACATCCATAAATTGAGTTCCATTTTCACTAAAAATAAAACTAGGACTAGATGAAGCTCTTGCAGCAACTCTCGCTTTTACAAATGCAACAGAGTTTGAATTAATATTTGGTACATCAAAAGAGAATGATTGAAATAAATTTTCATCAAACTCCTCTCCATACCACTCCTCCCCTGATTGAATAAAATTTAGTATATCATTTTCATGAAATTGCAAATCATTAAAGTCATTAAAAGTATTTTGGTCTAAATTTATTAAACTGTTCTGATAATTTTCAATTCTTTTGGGATTTCCTTCATTTTTTATTGTAATAAAATAAAAATTAAAATCATCATACAAATGTTTGTGATGATCAAACTTTCCAACGTAATTTAAATTTGGAGTCCATTCATTTACACTTTGTCCATAAAACAATATTACATCTCCATCTTCAAAGATTCCGTTGTTATTATTATCTATAATTTCAATTGCATTTTCTTGTAAATCTTCATGTCTATTAGATGAGTTTAATCTTGGTAGCATTCCACCTCCATTTCCATACAATCGAATAGAATTTAGAGTAAGATTATTAGTATTAATTCCTAAAGATTTAAAATCCGAATAAGTTAATCTATAAACCGCATTTTCATCAACTGAAACTTTATACCAATCTCCATTTTTTAAAACTGATTCTATCTTTTCGGACTTCCTCTTTTTATTAGCAAAATACTTTTTTGTAGTGTTCTTATACTCAAATTTACTTATTTTCTTGTACGAACCCGCAACTTTCACATATGGAAAAAGAATAGTTATTTGATATGGAATTTCAGAAGAAAATTTAATATCTGAATGATATATTAATGTGTTTGATATGTCTAAATATTCTAACTTTTTCCTCTCTTCATCGGTTACATCTATAAAATGAGTATCATAAATTTCTATTTCATAATAGTAATTTTGATTTAACCTTTTGATTTTTTGATAAGAGGGAAGTCCGTTATATTTACTTAGGTAAACTGATTCATTAAATGAAGTTAATTCTGTCTCTAGATAATTTATAGTCTTCCAATCTAGTGAAACTGAAGATTGAGCAGAAATTAATATAGATGCAAAAAATATAAATATAAAGGAAAGTGATTTTTTTAGATTCATAAAACAAAAGTAAATATTTATTAGTTTCTATATGAATTAACGACCATAAAAAAGAAAAATTATACCTGATTCTTTCAGTAATAAATAAAATTCATATCTTTGTAAAATTGAAATAACGATGAAGACTCCATATGAAGAACAATATTATTAGAATAGCTTTACTAGTATTCGGATTCACCTCACTAGTGAATACAGCTAATGCTCAAGACCCAGCTTTCAGTCAATTTTACTCTAATCCTTTATATTTAAATCCTGCTTTTGCTGGAGCAAACAATGGAGGTTGTCCTACTGCAATTTTAAATTACAGGGATCAATGGCCGGGAATTGGTAGAACATATGTAACTTATTCAGCTTCTTATGATCAACATATTGATGCTTTGGGGGGTGGACTTGGTGTAATTGTAGCTCAAGACAAAAGTGGTTCTGGAAACCTAAACACTTTACACGCATCGCTTTTATATTCTTATCTTCTAGAGGTAAATAGAGATTTTACAATAAAAGCAGGTTTTGAAGCCTCATATAGATCCCTCAACCTCAACTGGGACAATTTAACATTTGGAGATATGATTGATCCAACATACGGCTTTATCTACCAAACAGATGAAGACATTGTAAATAATTCAGATAATGTAAGTTTTCCTGACTTTTCCGCTGGTTTTTTAGGATATACTGAAAATATGTACTTTGGTTTTGCTGCTCATCACCTTACTCAACCTGATCAAGGGTTTATCAGCGTCAGTAATCTACCAACTAAGTACACTGCCCATATTGGTGGTAATTTCCCATTGAGTAGATATTCCAACAATGTTACTACTATTTCTCCAAACTTCTTATATCAACGACAACAAGATTTTCAACAATTCAACTATGGGGTATATGTAAATAGAGGTCCTATCGTTGGCGGTTTATGGACAAGAAACAGTATAAAGAATTTTGATTCCTTCATACTAATGTTTGGGTTAGTACAGGAAGCATTTAAATTTGGATATAGTTATGATATTACTGTGAGTAATTTAAAAAATAGTAATACACTAGGTGCGCACGAACTATCTTTTACTCTATTTATGCCATGTCGAAATAAGAGCAAACTATACAATACAATAAGTTGTCCACAATTTTAGTTATAAACATTAGAAAAATTTAAAAAAATGATAAAAAAGAACACAATATTTTTAGCAATCTTAAGTGTTTTCATACTTTCTTCTTGTTCGAAACAACATTCTACTACTACAGGATGGGAATATAATGAAAGGAAACAGGGAGGTTTTGATGTGAAAGACTTTTATGAACAAACTCCAGGTCCTGGACTTGTATTTGTAGAAGGAGGAAGACTTACAATGGGTAGAGTCGAAGAAGATGTTATGTATGATTGGAATAATATTTCAAAAACTGTTACAGTATCATCTTTTTACATTGATGAAACAGAGGTTAGAAATATTGATTATGTAGAGTATTTAGAGTGGATTAAGAAACATTATGTTTATGAAAATAGTCCATTTTTCACTGGAACAGCAAGGCCTGAAATTTACAAAAAAGCTTTACCTGACACCTTAGTATGGAGAGATAAACTTGGAGAAAATGAAATGTTCTTAAAGAATTATTTAAGACACCCAGCTTACAGAGAATATCCAGTAGTTGGAGTGTCATGGGAACAAGCAAACGACTATTGTATCTGGAGAACTGATAGGGTTAATGAAAGGATATTAATTGAAGCTGGATTAATTATGGAAGTAACTCATCCAGATAGAGAAGGAATAGAATATCCTTTCACCACAGATGGATACTTACATGGTTCTGAAGATTATTTAGCCAACTTTGTTACTGAAAAACAAAAAGGTAAAATAAAAAACCTAAAAGTCCTTAAAGATGATGATGAAGGAAGATATTCTAATATGGAAGACGGGATCTTACTTCCAAATTATAGACTACCTACTGAAGCTGAATGGGAACATGCTGCTCTTGGTTACATAGGAAATAATGTAGGTGATAATCATGATCAAAGAAAAATTTATCCTTGGAACGGGTCTTCTTTAAGAAATAATACAAAACAAAATCAAGGTCAGATTATGGCTAATTTCAAAAGAGGAAGAGGGGATAATATGGGTGTCGCAGGAAGCTTAAATGACGATGCAGATATAACTGCTCCTGTAAGATCATACTGGCCAAATGACTATGGTTTATATAACATGGCCGGAAATGTTTCTGAGTGGGTAGCTGATGTTTACAGGCCTATAACAGAACAAACAACAACCGCGGATCACAGGCCTTACAGAGGAAATGTTTTCAAAACTCATAAAATAAATAAAGATGCGGGTCCTGGTGAAAATCCATACATAATAAATGAACAAGGTCATATTCAAGATACATTAGTATCAGTTTCGGAAAATATCTACAGAAGAAATTATAAAAAAGCAAATAATATTAATTTCTTAGATGGAGATATTGAATCTCAAATGGACGCTACTTGGAATAACGATACTACAGAAAAATCTTCAACTGACATGGAAACAGTTAAAATTGATAAATGGAATCAAACCGCAGATAAATATAAAGATTCTCTTTATATGTCTAATTCTAATGAAATGTATGATTATGGAAATACTACATTAATTTCTGATAGAACTAGAGTTTACAAAGGAGGTTCATGGAAAGATAGAGCCTACTGGTTAAACCCAGGAACAAGAAGATTCTTAGATCAATCACAATCTTCAGACTGTATTGGATTTAGATGTGCTATGGATAGAGTTGGGCCTTCTAAATCTGATTTAAAGTCTAATCAGAGGAAAGAGGTTGACTATAGTAAACCGAAAGGTAGGTAGTAAAATAATAAGTTCTTTGATAAAACCCCAGTTTTGGGGTTTTATTTTTTATTATGAATATTTCTGAATTATATAAACTATTTCTTAAACATCCTGTAATTTGTACAGATAGCAGAAGTATAATTCGAGATAGTATCTTCTTCTCATTAAAAGGAGAAAATTTTAATGGAAATAAATTTGCAAAACAAGCCTTAAATAATGGATGTAGATTTGCAATAATTGACGAAGAAGAATATTATTCAGATGGGTGCATTTTAGTAAAAGATGTTAAAGAAATTTTACAAAAACTCGCTACCTACCATAGAAAACAACTCTCAATCCCTATTATTGGGATAACAGGGACAAATGGAAAAACAACTAATAAAGAACTTTTACATTGTGTACTTGCCAGTCAATATCAATGCTATGCGACAAAAGGAAATCTTAACAATCAAATCGGAGTTCCTTTAAGTATTCTAGAAATTAATAACACTCATGAAATTGCTATAATTGAGATGGGAGCAAGTGAGATTGGTGAAATTGAAAAACTCAGTAATATTTCTCAACCAAACACAGGAATTATTACAAATGTAGGGCTTGCTCATTTAGAAGGATTTAGAAATTTTAAAGGCGTAGTAAAAACAAAAACTGAGTTATATAATTTTATAGAGAAAACAAATGGAACAGTATTTGTAAATTCAGAGGATAGGATTTTATTAGAAAAGAGTAACAAAATTAAAAGAGTTCGATTTGGAAAAGGAGCAACTGCTGACTTTAATGCACAATTAATAGAAGAATTTCCTTTTATATCAATTAAGATAGGTACCACTTCTATAAACTCTAATTTAATTGGAGAATTTCAATTTTATAATATTTTAGCTGCTTGCGCAATAGGTAATTTCTATGGTATTACAACAAATAATTTAAAAAAATCCATTGAGAACTACAAACCTAAAAACAACAGAACTGAAATTGTTGAAACTAAGATGAATTATATAATACTAGACGCATATAATGCTAATCCCTCTAGTATGAATTCTATGATAGAATCTTTTTCTAAGCTAGAAAGAAATAGAAAACTATGTATCTTAGGAGAAATGAGAGAACTAGGAGAATATTCAAAGAAAGAACATATTTCTATTATAGAGAAAATGACAAAACTAGATATAGAAACTATTTTTATTGGGGAAGAATTTACTAACTTATCAAATATAAATTCATACAAAAATACTTATGAATTCTTAAAAGAAAAAGATAAATTTAAACTGAATAATAGAACTATCCTTATAAAAGGATCTAGAGGAATAAAACTAGAAAAACTTATTGATTATCTTTAAGCGAGTTCTTCTAAAGTATCTTTTATTAATTTTCTTAGTAATACTATGAAAGATGCAATGAACATTCCTAATAAACCAAAAATCAACATCGAAAAGATTGTAGGTCTTTTTAAAGATTGTAATGGGAGAATTGGATAATCAACAACCTGAATAATTGGAGTGTCCTCCAATAAAGTCATCTTCAAAATCTCTAGATTTTTCACAATCTCTAAATACATTGCATTTAACACCTTTACTTCTCTCATATACTTAATCTCATCCAGCCTTCCCGAAGATGTTATTACTCTTGTGTTTCTATCTTTTACTCTTGCTAATTTTTTTTCAGCTTGTTGTAATTCATTAAAAATTGAATCTGATCTATCTTGTAAATTATTCAAAGAAAATCTAGTCTTTTCTGTTTGATATTCAGAATACATATCTGACATTTGATGAATCAAACCTTCAGAAAAAGTCTTAGCAAATTCAGGACTAAGAGATACATAATTTAAATTTAGAATACTTGCGTCATCATTCTGATATGTTAAATTTAACTTTTCTTTTATAATTTCCATCCAAACTACAGTTGTAATACTATCTATATACTTTTCATTAATATTTATTAATAAAGAATCCTTAATCAAATTGTTTATTTCAATATAATGATTTAGGAGCTTGGAATTAACATTGGATATAATAGAATATTGATTCAATGTAGATTCAATAATTCTTCTTGATTTTAAAAGCTCTATAACATTCTGCTGACTAAAAGATGAAGATGAATTTCCACCTAAATCAAAGCCAAATTGACTTGCCATACCACTTACAGAAGAGAGATTAAATCCTTCTGCATTATCTTCTACAATAAAAGATATTGTAGCAACATAAGTATCCTCTCTAGATAAAGAATAAAAATATCCTATTATTAAGAACAGAATAGTAAAAGAGAAAATTAGAAAAACTTTCTGTTTTAACTCCTTCAGATAATCCCTAATCGAAATTATAACATCCTTTAATGTTGCTTCATTATCGTTCATAACATTCATTCTAGAAAGAACCTTGAATTCTATTAATTAATAAATATAAAGACATTACCCCTGTAACTTTCACTAAAGTATTTTCAATCGCTTGATTCCAATCAACAGGAATCACTTTAGACTTAAGAACTTCTTCCTTAGTTGCCACTCTAATAGTAGAACCTTTTGTTACTTTTGGAGAGATGGAAAACAAACCAAGATCTATAGACTTTTTAACTGAACCATTTGGATAAACAACTACAGTCCTACTTCTATCATTGGACTTAGAGTAACCTCCTGCAAAATTATTAATGTAATAATCTGCTCTTTTAGCCCCCGAATATGGTACACTAATACCTCCACCTTCTTCATAGTTGTATAAAGAACCTGTTACATAAACAATATCTATAGATTTTGGAATAACTAAACTGTCCGATTCTGACAATACAATATTATGCTTAGAATCAACCTTTAAAGCCTTATTCAAATCAAAAGATACAATTGTATATTCAAATTTATCTGTTTCAATCAAAGAGGAAGACTTACTTATTTCGGATTCTAATAAATCTTGTGAATACATATTGTACAATGATGTGTCAGATAATATCACCTCTTTAAATTCTTCAGATATTATTTTATTTAAAATCTCCTGTTCTTTTATTTTAGTTTTACGATATAATCTAACTCCATCAGGAAAAGCATTTTTAGTTAATCCACCAGATCTCTGAATCAAATCAGACACTCTATCTCCATCAGTTATTAAGGCGTATGTTCCTGGGTAAACAACCTCTCCACTAATCTTTACATTTATCGGATCTCTATAATCAGGATTCATTCTTATGAAAATTTGATCATTATTTTGTAGAATAAAATTTGATTGATCTGGACTTAAACTTAAATCCGAATTAATTGATGAAGCTAGTACAATAGATCTTTTTGTAGTTAAATTATTAGAATCCATCTCTAAAACTCTTGAAATTTCAATCCTACCTCCACTAGATTCTATTTTTAATCCACCAGAAAGTTCAATTGCTGATGATAATTTCATTCCTTTTCCAAAGGTTAATTCTCCTGGATTCCTCACTGATCCGAAAACAGAAACAAAATAACTATCATGAAAGTCATCTATTGACATTACTTTAACTATATCATACTCTTTTAATGTAATATTTGAATTACTTTCTGGATTTTGTAATACAGATTCTAAGTCAACTGAAATACTTTTTCTTGATCCATCCTGCATTTTTCTTAACACATAGCATCTCTCTTTAAATAGATACTCATTGATACAATTTGTTCTTAATAATAAATCTAATATTTTTTCTCCTTCAACAAATTCATAGTCCCCTTCAACGCCAACAGTACCTTCTAATGAAACAAAATTTGATATTTTTCTTTGTATTTTATTTACAATAATCTCATCAGCAGACCTTAGTTTTGTTTTCGACAAATCTTTTTGATGAACATCATGAACTAATAAACCTTCATTTTCAAACCTCTTTAAGGTTATGATATTTTTAGAAGCTTCTGAAGTGTAACCACCAGCAAATACAATTAAGTCTTTTAAATTATCAGTATTTTTTACTTCATAAGTATAAGGTCTATTTACCTCACCTTTTACTTCAACCAAATTACTTGCAGAAGATACTAAAATATAATCCCCATCTTGAAGATAAATATCTTTATGTTCACTAGATTTGAATAAAAATTCATAAACATCTAAAGAGTCTACAATTTCTCCATTTCTTTTAATATAAATATTACGGATAGATCCAATCTGAGTTGGTCCATTAGCGACCATTAAAGCGTTAAATGCCGTATTTATTGCCGGAATAGCGTAAGAACCTGGATTGTATACTTCACCTACAATGTTTACTAATATTACTCTGGAATAGATTAATGTAATTTCCATCTGAGAATTATACATACCAAGTTTTTTTCTTATTAATGATTTCGCATCTTCAAACGTTAAGCCTTTTACATAGATTCTCCCAAAACCACTTGGACTGATATATCCTCCTTCATTAACCTTAACAACATCAGTATAATCAGAATTTCCCCAAACTGCAATACTTAATTGATCTCCAGGTCCTATTTCATAATTATTAGGAGCATTGGGATTTGTAGCCTTTTGATAAAAATTTATATCTTTTGATCTGAAAATATCTTGTCCATAGATTTTAGCCTTAGGGAAAACTAAAGTGTCTTCTAACGGTCCAGTATTATTTATATTCTTATAAAATGTGCTTATTTTTTCACTAAATCCAGAATTAGTATCAATAGTATTCTCTGAGTATACCCCTATACTGTTTTTAAAATCAAGCGCTTCTTTAACCTCATCTTCTGACAAACCCATTTGTCTTAAAACTTGTTCTGAAGGAATATCAGATGGCTTAAGTTCAGACAGGTTGACATTTGATGGTAAAAAACTAGCATTTTGTGAGTTAACATTCTGCGACAAAGTAATTATACTTAAACCACAAAATAGTATTGAAAGAAATATTTTCTTCATAATTTTTTATTTTAAAATAGAACGAGATATAATAATTTTCTGAATTTCAGAAGTTCCTTCGTATATCTGTGTAATTTTCGCATCCCGCATTAATCGTTCTACATGATATTCTTTTACAAAACCATAACCCCCATGAATTTGTACTGCTTCTACAGTTGTTTTCATTGCAACTTCCGAAGCAAAAACCTTAGCCATAGCTCCCGATAGGTCATAACTTAAACCATTATCCTTTTCCCAAGCAGCTTTTAAACATAATAATCGTGCAGCTTCAATTTCAGTTGCCATATCAGCAAGTTTAAAAGCAATTGCTTGATGTTGATTAATCTCTTTTCCAAAGGCTTTTCTTTGCTTAGAATATTGTAATGATAGTTCATATGCTCCTGAAGCAATACCTAAAGCCTGTGAGGCAATTCCTATTCTACCACCGGAGAGAGTTTTCATTGCAAATTTAAATCCAAATCCATCTTCACCTATTCTATTCTCTTTTGGAACTTTTACATCTGTAAACATTATTGAATGTGTATCAGATCCTCTAATTCCTAATTTATTCTCCTTCGGGCCAACTACAAAACCATCCATATTTTTTTCTAAGATAAAAGCATTGATTCCTTTATGCCCTTTTTCTATATCTGTTTGCGCAATTACTAAATATATAGAAGCTGAATTTCCATTTGTTATCCAGTTCTTTGTTCCATTAATTAGATAGTGATCACCCTTATCAATAGCAGTAGTTCTTTGAGATGTTGCGTCAGATCCAGCTTCTGGTTCAGACAAACAAAATGCTCCAATTATTTCACCACTTGCTAATGGTTTTAAATATTTTTCTTTTTGTTTTTCTGTACCAAAAGTTTCTAAACCCCAACAAACTAACGAATTATTCACTGACATAGCTACTGAACAAGAAGCGTCTACTTTAGAAATTTCTTCCATTGCTAAAACATAAGAAATAGTATCCATTCCAGCTCCCCCATACTTTGGGTCAACCATCATCCCTAAAAATCCTAATTCTCCTAATTTCTTAATTTGTTCCTCAGGAAAGCTCTGATTTTCATCCCTTTCAATTACACCAGGTAACAACTCTACTTGAGCGAAATCTCTTGCTGCATCCCTGATCATTTTATGTTCTTCGGTAAGTGTAAAATCCATATTCTAGATTTTAATTTTTTTTAAATTTTTATACGCAAAAGTACTGATTTTTAAGTTATTTTTGGGAAATTTATTGATGAATAAAAAATATCATATTATAGGAATAATGTCTGGGACCTCACTAGACGGAGTAGACATAGTAAAATGCACATTTGTAAATAACGGAGATTGGTCTTTTAATTTAAATAGATTTGAAACTATTCATTATTCAAAATATTGGAAAGAAAAATTAGAAAAATTACACACAAAATCTTCAAAAGAAATCAGAAATTGTGATAAGGAATATGGAAAATTACTAGGGAATATATGCAATCAATTTATTCAAAAAAATAATCTTAAAGTAGATTATATTTCTTCACACGGACATACAATTTTTCATCAACCGGAGATGAAACACACTCTTCAAATAGGATGTGGAAACACTATTGCTGAAACAACAAATATTACAACAATTAATAATTTTAGAGAACTTGATGTATCATTAGGAGGACAAGGAGCTCCTCTTGTACCTATTGGTGATTTGCATTTATTTTCTGAATATAAGTATTGTTTAAATCTAGGAGGTTTTGCAAATATTTCTGAAAAAAAAGAAAAGATAATAGCATTTGATATTTGCCCAGTAAACATTGTTATGAATGAAATTTGCAAAAAAATAAACAAACTATTCGATAGGGATGGAAAATTAGCTAATAAAGGTAAGGTTATCCCTTCTCTGTTAAATGAACTTAACCAATTAGAATTTTACAATAGAAACTCTCCTAAATCACTCGGCAGAGAATGGGTGGAGAAAAATATAAACCCCATAATAAATAAAAATAATTATTCTACAATAGATAAGTTAAGCACATTTTGTGAACATATTGGTTATCAGATAGGATCCTTCTTGAAAGATGAATCTGTTTTAGTAAGTGGAGGTGGCACATATAACAAATACTTAATAGAAAAAATTAGAGAATATTCTAAATCTAAAATAATCATTCCAAAGAGTGAAATAATTGATTTTAAGGAAGCAATAATTTTCGCTTTTCTAGGGGTTCTAAGATTAGAAAATAAAAACAATTGTTTAATGAGTGTTACAGGAGCTAAAACTGATAATTGTGGGGGAGATATTTATATAAAATAAGAACTTCTAAAATTAAGATTTTCAAAACCTTAAATTTAGTACATTTGCTCAAAAATAAAAACACTTAATGGAAGAATTATTAAAGAAATTTGAAGACAAAAGACCGGAATTAGTGTTTGAATGGAAAGATGAATACACAGATGCTGAAGGTTGGATTGTTATTAATTCTCTTAGGGGTGGAGCTGCAGCTGGAGGAACTAGAATGAGAGTTGGAGTAACTAAAGAGGAAGTATTAGCTCTTGCTAAAACAATGGAGATTAAATTTACTATTGCTGGACCTCCAATTGGAGGAGGGAAATCTGGAATTAATTTTGATCCTAGAGACCCAAGAAAAACAGAGGTATTAAACAGATGGTATGCAGCAGTTAAACCATTATTAAAAACATATTACGGAACTGGAGGAGACATGAATGTGGATGAGGTTCATGAGGTAATTCCAATATGTAAAAAAAACGGAATTTTATTTCCATTAGAAGGAATTGTGAACGGACATCATAGAAAAGATGGAGCAGAGAAAAGGAAGATTATCAACCAACTTTCAGAAGGTGTACCCTTAATTGTTACTGACCCTCAATTAACTCCGGAACCTAAAATGCAATACACTGTAGGGGATTTAATCACAGGATATGGTGTTTCTGAAGCAATTCTTCATTATTACAACATATATGGTGGTGATATAAAAGGAAAAAGAGTTGTGATACAAGGTTGGGGAAATGTAGCTGGAGCTGGAGCTTATTATTTAGCTCAAGCAGGTGCTATTGTGGTAGGAATTATTGACAAATTTGGAGGAGTAATAAAATCAGAAGGATATTCTTTTCAAGAAATAAAATCATTATTAATTAATAGAAGTTCTAATTTCTTAGAAGCTGCTGACATGTTGAGTTTTGATGAGGTAAATGAAAAAATTTGGTCAGTTGGAGCAGAAATATTTGTTCCGGCCGCAGCTTCTAGATTGCTTTCTCAAAATCAATTGGATCAGATGATTGATGGAGGGTTAGAAGTTATTTCTTCTGGTGCTAATGTTCCTTTTGCTGATGAGGAGATATTTTTTGGGCCTATCTCTAAAAGTGCAGACGAAAGAATAAGTGTTTTGCCTGATTTTATTGCAAACTGTGGAATGGCAAGAGTGTTTGCTTATTTAATGGGAGATAATATTGAAATATCTGACACAGCAATATTTACAGACACTTCAAAAAGAATTCGTGAAGCTCTTCAAAAATCATTTGATGAAAATAACTCTAAACAAAATATTTCTAGAACCTCTATGGAACTAGCTCTAAAACAACTTATATAAAATGGAAAAAATAAAACCTTTTTTACACAATGAATATTTAGAAAACTCCGGAACAAGTTATCTAATTTTTATTTCTGCGATTATTTTAGGATTAATTTTTAAAGGATTAATCTCAAAATATCTAAGTAGACTATTATACAGTGTTATAGGAAGTAGAGAGAAGAGAGTAGGACAACAAAAGTTTGATGAACTATTAACAAAACCTATCGGTTTTTTCATCATGTTATCTATTCTTTATTTTGGAGCGAATCAATTAACATTTCCAGAATCTTGGAATTTAGTAAGTGTTGATGAATTAGGAACCAGAATGTTTTTAACAAAAGGATTCTCTCTAATCTATATTTATTCTATATTTCTCATTGTAAAAAGATTGATCTCATTTTTTGGGATTTTATTACAAAAAAGAGCGGAGGAATCTGAAAACAAAATGGACGATCAACTTGTTCCTTTTGCAATAGAAATAATTAAATTCTTTTCATATATATTTTTAATCTTTATAATTTTAGGAGAAGTATTTAATGTAAATGCAACTGGATTAATTACAGGACTTGGAATTGGAGGTATAGCTCTTGCAATGGCATCTAAAGAAAGTTTAGAAAATCTATTAGGATCCTTTACCATCTTCTTAGACAAACCCTTTACTGTTGGTGATGTAGTGACAGTTGGAAATGTCACAGGAACTATAGAAAAAGTTGGTTTTAGAAGTACTCGAATTAAAACTTTTGACAGAAGTATTGTTACAGTCCCTAATAAAAAAATGATAGACGCAGAACTAGATAATTTAGGACTTAGACCTGTAAGAAGAGTAAAATTTTATATTGGGTTAACTTATGAAACAAACCCTGAACAAATAAGAAACATTGTTGCTGACATACAGAATCTTATTGACAAACATCCAAAAACTAATCAAGAAGCTAAAGTAAAATTTCAAGAGTTTGGAGCAAGTTCTTTAGATCTTTTAGTTTTATATTATGTAGACAGTCCCTTATGGGAAGATTTAGTAGAGGTAAAAGAGGATATAAATTTGAAAATTATGGATGTGGTTAAAAAACATAATTCAGACTTTGCTTTCCCATCTACAACAGTATATTTGCAAAAATAAATTTTTTAAAATTATGATTATACCATTAATGTTAACAGTATTCTCACTAGGATACTTAGTAATCGCATTTGAACACCCATTAAAAATAGACAAAGCAGCTACTGCACTTTTAATAGGAGGAATATGTTGGGCACTTTTTGCATTTTCAGGAAATACAATAAATTTAGAATATGAACTTCAACATCATATTATACACATTGCGGAAATCTTATTTTTCTTATTAGGAGCCATGACTATTGTAGAAATGGTAGATGTAAATGGGGGATTTAATATAGTTACTGAAAAAATTAAAACAACTAATAAATTAAAATTAATTTGGATTATTAGTATGATAGCTTTTTTCTTTTCTGCGGTGTTAGACAATCTAGCAACCTCTATAGTAATGGCCTCACTTTTAAATAAGATGATGAAAAACAAAGAGGATGTTTGGTTATTTGGTGGATTAGTCATTTTAGCCGCAAATGCAGGTGGGGCTTGGTCTCCGATTGGAGATGTAACAACAATAATGCTTTATGCAAAATCATATGTTAGTGAAAAAATAATCATAGACATCTTTATTCCTTCTCTGGTGTGTGCGATAGTCCCACTAATTTATTTATCATTTAAAGTTAGAGGTGAAGTTGAGGTTAATCAAACAAATATCTCTTCCCAAAAACTGATAAACACACCATTGGAGCGTAATATTATATTTTATGTTGGAGTATTTGCGTTGTTATTTGTTCCTGTATTTAAAATTATTACTGGACTAGCTCCATTTATGGGAATGTTATTATCTTTAGGGGTTTTATGGGTAATTAGTGAGTGGTTACATAGAAATAAAACTCCTGAAAAAAAATCAAAAGTATCTGTGGTTTACGCTCTAAAAAAAGTTGACACACCAACTATATTCTTTTTTTTAGGAATTTTATTAGCTGTATCATCTCTTCAATCAGCTGGTCAATTAGATATATTAGCTAAATATTTAGAAACGACATTTAATGGCACCTCTCTAAATGGTATATTTATTATAAACATAATTATAGGTTTTCTATCATCAATTGTAGATAACGTTCCTTTAGTTGCGGGAGCAATGCAAATGTATGCAGACGGATTAACAGATCCCAGTTACGGTTCCGGTTTTTATGAAAAAGATGGTGTATTCTGGCAATTCCTTGCATATTGTGCTGGAACTGGGGGTTCTGTCTTAATTATAGGTTCAGCAGCTGGAGTAGCAATAATGGGAATTCTTAAAATTGATTTTATTTGGTATTTAAAAAACATTTCGCTTCTTGCAATTTTAGGATATCTAGCTGGATCAGCAACATATATTTTTTTACAATAATTTATTAATTTATCGTTAATATTATCATGGATTCTTTAATACAAAACATATCAGCAACAGACACCTCTGAAGCAGTACAAGAAGAAATATTTTCTATAATTGATTTAATGACTTCAGGAGGTACAGGTGGAAATATTATAATGAGTGTTTTAGTCATCTTATCTATTTTCTCTATATACATTTTAATAGAAAGAATTTCTTCACTCAATAAAGCTAAAAAAGGAAATCCTGATTTTATAAGTAAAATTAATACTCTCGTAAATAATAATAAATTTTCTGAGGCTATCTCAATATGTAAAGAAGAGGATTCTACAATCTCCAGAATGATTGAGAAGGGATTAAAAAGAAATGGCAAACCCTTTAACGAGATACATTCTGCAATGGAAAATCAAGGAAAATTGGAGGTAAATAAATTAGAATACAACCTTACAAATCTGGCAACTATTTCTGGAGCTGCTCCTATGATTGGTTTTCTTGGAACTGTTATTGGAATGATATTAGCCTTTCATGATATGGCGTCTGCTGGGGGTAATGTTGATGTAGAGTTGTTATCAAAAGGAATATACACAGCTATGATTACAACAGTAGCTGGATTAATAGTCGGAATCATATCTTATATATCCTACAACTTCTTGTTATCTAAAATTGATAAGATTGTTTTTACAATGGAGAGTGCTAGTTCAGAATTTTTAGACAATTTACAATAATTTATAATGAATTTAAGAGGAAGAAACAAGGTCAATCCAAATTTCAACATGTCATCTATGACGGATATTGTATTTCTCCTATTAATATTCTTTATGCTTACTTCTACATTAGTAAGTCCAAATGCATTAAAATTACTTTTACCTAATAGTAAAGCAAAAACATTAGAGAAACAAACTATCTCTATATCTATTAATGAAGATATTCATTTTTATATAAATGAAAACAGAATAGAGGAAAACAATCTTGAAAAAGAGATAAGAGAGATTGTAATAGGAGTAGAAGACCCAGCAATTATATTACATGCTGACAAATCCGTAGATATTGAACATGTTGTAAAAGTTATGGATATTGCCTACAGAAACAAATACAAAATTGTATTAGCTACAAAACCATAAAATGAGTTCTTCTAAACGAAATAAGAGTAAAGCATGGATAGGGACGCTGTTATTTCACTCCTTATTGATTTTACTGTTTTTCTTTACAGGTCTATCATACACTATCCCACCACCTCCTGAAGAAGGAATCAGTATCAATTTTGGAAATTCAGAATTTGCAAAAGGAGAAACTGAAAATCAACAAGAAAAATTTGAAGAAATTATTGAAGAAACTTCTCAAGAAGTTATTTCTACAGATGAAATAATAACACAAGAAAGTATTGAAACAGTAGAAACAAAAAAAGAAGAAAAAAAAGAGGAGAAAGAAAAAAATCAGGAAGTTATGGAGAAGATGGAAATTGAAGAGATAATAAAAGAGAATATAGAAGAAAAAGTAATAAATAAAAGAGCGATTTACAATCCCAATAAAAACAAAAAGAATACAGGAAATACTAGAGGAGATGGAACTATGGGAAAAGAAGTAGGAGATCAAAATTCTACAAACTACACTGGAGGAGATTTTGGTTATGGACTTTCTGAAATAGGAAGTTACAGATCAAAACCAGAAAGCTTAAACCATCCACTAGAAATGGGAAAAGGATATATCACTATTAATGTAATTGTAAATGCAGAAGGAAAAATCATAGATATAGATGATAGTAGTTTCTATTCGACGCTGGGATATGTTGGATCGTTTAAAAGAAAAAACTTATTTATAGCTATAAAACAACAGTTAAAATATGGTCCCGCTACTGGAAAAGACAAATCTGATAAAATAGCAAAACTTAAACTTATCTTTACCCACTAAATGAATTATCAAGATACTATTGATTATTTGTTCCAGAAACTTCCTATTTATCAAATAAGTGGAAAAAGTGCCTATAAAGAAGACATAGGAAATATAATAGAAGCTTGTAATATTTTAGGAAATCCAAATTTAAATTTTAAATCTATACATGTAGCAGGAACAAACGGAAAAGGTTCTTGTTCTCATATGATGTCTTCTATTTTGCAAGAAGCGGAATATAAAGTTGGTTTATACACCTCTCCTCACCTCAAGGATTTTAGAGAACGAATTAAAATTAATGGAAAAATGATTCCTGAGGAGAATATTATAAATTTTGTAAGCGTAAATAAAGAGGAATTTGAAAAGATAAACATGTCCTTTTTTGAAATGACAGTTGCTATGGCATTTCAATATTTTTCAGATGAGAAAGTAGATATAGCTATTATTGAATGTGGTTTAGGGGGAAGATTAGATAGCACAAATATTATCAATCCTGAAATTTCTGTAATTACGAATATTGGATTAGACCACACTAATCTACTTGGTAACACTTTAGAAAGAATTGCTATTGAAAAAGCTGGTATTATTAAAAAAGAAACACCTGTGGTGATTGGCAGAAAACAAGACGAGATTCTAAAAGTTTTTGAAGAAAAAGTAGATAAAGAAAATTCTAAAATTTTCTATTCGGAAAACTATAATTTTTCTTCAGATTTGAAAGGCAATTATCAAAAAGAAAATATTAATACAACTGTAACAACCTTAAAACATTTAAGAAACTTTACTATTAATGAAGAGAACATCATTAATGGTTTAAGTAAAGTTATAAAGAATACTTCTTTTCTTGGTAGGTGGCAAACTATTTCTAAAAATCCATTAGTAATTTGTGACACTGCCCATAATGAGGATGGACTGAAAAAAGTACTAAATCAAATCTCTGAAATAAATTATAATAAATTACATTTTGTTATCGGTTTAGTAAAAGAAAAAAACATCTATAATATCTTAACTTTACTTCCAAAAGATGCTATTTATTACTTTTGTGAAGCAAACATTCCAAGAGCAATGGACAAGTTTGATTTACAAAAGAAATCATCTGAATTCAATTTAAATGGAGAGGTTTATTCTAGTGTAGAAGAAGCCTTAAATCAGGCAAAAAACACAGCAGAAGAAAATGACTTAATCTATGTAGGGGGAAGTACTTTTGTTGTAGCGGAAATAATTTAAAATTTCTTTTTAAAAGCTTTTATGTATTACAAATTAAATTATATTTGCAGACCACATATTGGGCGATTAACTCAGTTGGTTCAGAGTGCCTCCCTTACAAGGAGGAAGTCGGGGGTTCGAGTCCCTCATTGCCCACCAGAAATAAACCCACTTATTT
>MDTA01223067.1_pt1 | contig 20434 bp, 19 predicted proteins | sample 811151 | NCBI WGS metagenome assembly MDTA01 (sample SAMN05326648, study PRJNA326480) | marine metagenome | isolation source: seawater | place: Indian Ocean: South | collected 2010 | reverse complement strand
TTTCAGATGTAGTTGCGAAAAGCTTTGGTTCCACCAATCCTTACAATTTAGTCAGGGCAACCCTAAATGGGCTTGAAAATATGTATTCGCCCTCTGAAATCGCCAATAAGCGAGGTTTATCAATTGAAGAAATTTTTTCTTAAAAATCGAGGGCAAGAATGAAAAATACCCTAAAAGTCAGACTGGTCAAAAGCCCAATTGGAAAAAAAAAGGATCATATTGCCACTATTAAAGGGCTTGGTTTAAGAAAGATAAATTCGATAAGAGATCTTGAAGATACTCCTGCAATCAGAGGGATGATCAGTAAAGTTTCTTACATGGTTGAGGTGATTGAAACATAAATATGAGTGAAAAAAAATTAAATCTTAATACAATCTCCCCCAAGACAGGGAGTTTTAAAGACAAAAAAAGACTAGGTAGAGGACTCGGTTCGGGTAGTGGAAAGACATCAGGAAGAGGTCATAAAGGACAAAAATCTCGTTCTGGTGGTTTTCACAAAATCGGATTTGAAGGCGGACAAATGCCACTCCACAGAAGACTCCCAAAGAGGGGGTTCACTTCTCCTTTTGGTAAATTTACAAGAGAACTTCGGCTCTCAGAACTTAATCAATTAAACTTGAGTGATGATGTAAAGGTCAATATTAGTGTTCTTAAAAAAGCTGGTATCATTAATCCCCTTACCCGCAGAGTTAAAGTTTTCCATTCAGGTAATATTTCAAAAGTTGTTCACCTAGAAAAGATACATGTTACCCCTAAAGCTAAAACTGCAATAGAGGCTGCTGGTGGATCTGTCAGTCTTCCTTCACCTGAGGAAAATTTAAAAAATAAAAATGTTGAAGATAAATGAAACCATCGTCTGATAAATTCGCAGATCTAAGAAAAAGAATTTTCTTTCTTATTCTTGCTCTTCTTGTCTATAGGCTTGGAGCCCATATCCCAGTTCCTGGTATCGATCCCAATCAGCTTGCCCAACTTTTTAAGACTCAAGAAGGCGGAATTCTCGGTCTTTTTAACATGTTCTCAGGTGGGGCATTATCAAGATTTACGATTTTTGCTTTAGGTATTATGCCTTACATTTCAGCTTCAATTATCATGCAACTGTTAACTGCTGTATCCCCGACATTAGAAGCTATAAAAAAAGATGGAGAAGCAGGCAGAAGAAAGATTACTCAGTATACAAGAATGGGAACACTTGGTTTGGCGATTGTGCAGGCCATAGGCATTTCTGTTGCCCTAGAATCTCAACCTAACCTTGTTATTGATCCTGGTTTAATGTTTAGATTTACAACGATCGTTACTCTCGTTACCGGCACCATGTTTTTAATGTGGCTTGGGGAACAAATAACCGAAAGAGGTTTAGGTAATGGTATTTCTCTGATTATTTTTGCTGGTATTGCTGCGGGTTTGCCGAGCTCTATTGGTGGTCTTTTTGAGCTTGTTAGGACTGGTTCCATGGCACCGTTAATGGCCCTATTTATCGTAGCGATTGTAATTGCTGTAACAGCTCTTGTTTGTTTCGTTGAAAGGGGGCAAAGGAAGATAACAGTCAATTACGCCAAAAAGCAAGTTGGCAACAAACTTTATGCTGGGCAAACATCTCACCTACCCCTTAAGTTAAATATGGCTGGAGTAATTCCGCCGATTTTTGCTTCAAGCATCATTCTTTTTCCTGCTACGATAGCATCCTGGTTTGGATCAAGTGATGTTGAGGAGATTTCTATACAATCAATTTTTGCAGATTTTGCTGCTTCGCTATCACCTGGCCAACCCCTTTATATTGGCCTTTACGCTGCTGCAATTATATTTTTCTGTTTCTTTTACACCGCATTGGTTTTTAACAGTAAAGAAACTGCAGACAATTTAAAGAAGAGTGGAGCTTTCGTACCTGGCATTCGTCCAGGGGAACAAACATCTAGATTTATTGACAAGATTTTGATGAGGCTTACCTTGGTTGGGGCAATTTATATTACTTCAGTTTGCTTGTTGCCAGAGTTTTTAGTTTACGGGTATAACATTCCGTTCTATTTTGGAGGTACATCGCTTTTAATAATAGTAGTTGTGACAATGGATTTTATGGCACAGTTGCAATCTTATGTGATGTCTCAGCAATATGAAAGTCTACTTAAAAAATCAAGTTTTAGACCAGGTGGAGCATTAAGATAAAAAATGGCTAAAGATGATGCAATTCAAATGCAAGGTGAAATAATTGAGAACCTGCCGAATGCAACATTTAGAGTTAAATTGGAAAATGATCATATCGTTCTTGGCCACATTTCTGGAAAAATGAGGATGAATTATATAAGAATACTTCCCGGGGACAAGGTGACTGTAGAATTAACACCTTACGATCTAACCAGAGCCAGAATAATTTTTAGGGCTAAGTAGTTTTTTTTGGAGATTCACATGAAGGTTATGGCATCAGTAAAAAAAATTTGTAGAAATTGTAAAGTAATAAGAAGACGTGGTGTTGTAAGGATAATTTGCTCCTCGGATCCACGACACAAGCAAAGACAAGGATGATAAGGAAAATCTATGGCTCGTATTGCGGGAATTAATATACCTAACCACCAGCATATTGAAATAGGCTTGACTGCAATTTTTGGCGTTGGAAGAAGTACTGCTAAAAAGATTTGCGATTTAGTTGGAATTCAGAGAAATAAAAAAGTTAAAGATCTTGATGATTCTGAGCTTGAAAAACTTAGATCAGAGGTTGTTAAATTTACCATTGAGGGTGATCTTAGGCGTGAAGTCTCGATGAGCATTAAAAGACTAATGGATCTTGGATGTTACAGGGGAATGAGACATCGTCGTGGTTTACCCGTCAGGGGACAAAGGACTAGAACAAATGCCAGAACAAGAAAAGGTCCTCGCAAAGGTAGCATAACATTAAAGAAATAGGAAAAATTTTATGAGTAAAGGGTCCAGTGGCTCAGGCCGCGGAAAGAGAAAAGTAAGAAAAAATGTGCTTGATGCTATTGCGCATATTCATGCATCTTTCAACAACACCATTATAACGATAACCGATCGACAAGGTAATGCACTTTGTTGGGCCACTAGTGGTGGGGCAGGATTTAAGGGCAGTAGAAAAAGCACGCCTTTTGCTGCACAAGTCGCGGCGGAATCTGCTGGAAAAGTTGCATTAGAATGCGGAGTGAAAAATTTGGAGGTAAGGATTAAAGGCCCAGGGCCTGGTAGGGAGTCAACAGTGAGGGCCTTAAACTCGTTGGGAATGAGAATTACTCAAATTTCTGACGTAACGCCGGTTCCTCATAATGGGTGTAGGCCACCTAAAAGACGAAGAATTTAAATACACAACATACTCGAAAGGAAACATAAATTGGCACGTTACCGCGGACCTAGATGCAAATTGTCTAGAAGAGAGGGAACAGACCTCTTTCTTAAAAGTGCGAGAAGATCTCTTGAAACAAAATGTAAACAGGATAGTAAACCTGGTCAACATGGCAGAGTCTCGGGTGCTAGATCTTCAGATTATGGTAAACAATTAAGGGAGAAACAAAAAGTTAAAAGGATCTACGGAACTCTCGAGAGACAATTTAGAAGATATTTTCATACTGCTTCTTCAATGAAAGGGAATACTGGCGAGACACTTTTACAGCTTTTGGAGTCAAGGCTTGACAACGTCGTTTACAGAATGGGATTTGGTTCAACTAGAGCAGAGGCTAGGCAACTTGTTAGTCACAGAGGGGTGCTGCTTAACGGAATAAAAACCAATATTCCATCTGCAAGAGTCAAACCAGATGATGTTATTTCATTAACGGACAAGGCCAAAGCACAAGCTAGGGTTCAGTCCGCCATTGAATTGGCTGAGGACTTAGGATTACCAGATTGGGTTTCGGTTGATCCAAAAAAAATGGAAGGAGTTTTTAAAAGATTGCCTGAGAGAGATGACTTGCCTCCTGACATTAATGAAAGTTTAATAGTTGAGTTGTATTCTCGCTAATTTTTTCTGGAAAAATCTTAAGAATTAAGGAAATGTTTTATGCAAAACCAATTGTTAAAGCCAAAAATAATTGATGTTGAGTCTGTTAGCGATAATGCGGCAAAAGTTGTTATGGAACCATTTGAGAGAGGTTTCGGTCACACGCTGGGCAATGCATTAAGGAGAGTGCTTCTTTCCTCTATGGAAGGTTATTCTGTCACTGAGGTTCAAATCGGTGGAGTCCTTCATGAATATTCAACCATTGAAGGTGTTCAAGAGGATGTAGTAGATATTCTCTTGAATTTAAAAGAGGCTGTTTTCCTGCTAGAGGGTAGAGATGATGTTCTTCTCACGGTAAAAAAACAGGGTCCAGGAGATTTCGTAATCGGCGATTTTGAACTCCCGCATGATGTTCAAGTTGTAAATCCAGACTATTTAGTTGCAAGACTCTCAAAAGAAGCTACCTTGGATGTACAAATAAGGGTTCAAAAGGGAAGAGGATATATGCCTGGTAATTTAAGGAAATTTGATGATGAAGATTCCAAAACAATCGGAAAAATTGTTCTTGATGCATCCTTCTCCCCAGTAAAACGGGTGAGCTATCTTGTTGAAAATGCAAGAGTTGAGCAAAGAACAGATTTAGATAAGTTGATAATGGAAGTTGAAACTAATGGTGTTATCAGTCCTGAAGATGCAGTAAGACAAGCGGCTAGAATTTTGGTCGAGCAATTATCTGTTTTTGCAGCACTCGATAAGGGTGAACCTGAGGATGAACAACCAAAAGGTCAACAATTTGATCCTACTTTACTAAGGCCTGTAGATGATCTTGAACTAACTGTGAGGTCGGCAAATTGTCTTAAAGCAGAGAGTATTTATTACATTGGGGATTTGATCCAAAGATCTGAAAATGAGTTGCTCAAGACACCCAATTTGGGCAGAAAATCTTTAAATGAAATTAAAGAAGTTTTAGCTGCTAAGGGTCTTACATTAGGAATGAAGCTCGAAAGTTGGCCACCAACTGGTTTTGAACACTAATTGGAGTAAACAAATGAGACATCGTCATGGACTTAAGAAACTCAATAGGACATCTAGTCACAGGTTAGCTTTGTTTAGAAATCTAGCAAATGCGCTTATAAAACATGAGAGAATAAAAACTACTCTTCCTAAAGCAAAAGAGCTTAGAAAAGTTGTTGAGCCACTTATAACTCTTAGTAAATCTTCTACTCTCTCAAACAGAAGATTGGTTTTTTCCAAACTAAGAGATAAAAATATAGTTTTTAAACTCTTTAAAGAAATAGGTCCCAGATATTCTGATAGACCCGGAGGATACTGTAGGATATACAAGAATGGTTTCAGAAATGGTGATTCAGCACCCATGGCTCTCATGGAATTAGTTGATCGGGCAAAAGAAGATCAGGATTAAACTACGGAAAAATTTTAAATCTCTTCCAACCATTCGGCAGCATCGATTGCATAATAAGTCAATATTCCGCTACACCCGGCTCGTTTGAAGGATAAAAGAGTTTCTAAAACCACATTTTTCTCATCCAAATATTGGTTAAGAGAAGCTGCCTTAATCATCGAGTACTCACCACTTACTTGATATGCAAAAGTAGGCATTTTAAATGTGTCTTTTGTGATGTAAACAATATCCAAATATGGAAGGCCTGGTTTAATCATAATCATGTCAGCACCCTCAAAAATATCCAATTCAACTTCAGTTAGAGCTTCAAGTGAATTAGCTGGGTCCATTTGGTAGTTTTTTTTGTCAAAATCACCAAGATTTTTTGAGGAGCCAACTGCATCTCTGAATGGGTTGTAAAAACTTGATGAGTACTTTGCTGAATAAGCCATAATCTTTGTAATGCAGTGATTATTGTTTTCAAGAGCATTTCTTATAACACCAATTCTTCCATCCATCATGTCTGATGGAGCAACTATGTCGGCTCCCATTTCTGCATACAGAAGAGATTGCTGCTTCAAAATGTCGATCGTTTCGTCATTTTTAACTGTTCCATCTTCAGAAATTAAACCGTCTTGTCCGTGCGTTGTATAGGGATCTAGAGCAACATCTGTCATGATTCCAATATTTGGGAATTCCTTCTTTATTTTTACGATAGCCTCAGGAATCAATCCTTCTGGGTTAAGTGCCTCTTTACCGTCATTGGTTTTTAATTTAATGTCAATTTTTGGGAACAAGGCAATAAGAGGTATTTTTTTTTGAGAAACCTTTTCAACAACTTTCAAAATTTCGTCAACGGAATAACGAAAAACTCCTGGCATAGCATCAACGCTCTCTACCCTCTTTTTGCCATCAACCAAAAAAAGGGGAAGGATTAAATCATCAACGGATAGAGTATTTTCAGCAACCAACCTTCTACTCCACTCATGAAATCTGCTTCTTCTTGGCCTGATTGCGGGAAATTTTTTCAAAAAAATACCTTGTTAAAAAGGATTATACAAATTCAATTTAATCAACAATTTCGATTGAAGATTTAATCCACGAATCTATTATAGATGTTAATTCCTCAATACCATTTCTCTTTAAGGTAGAAAACAATGAGAAGCTTACCTTATTACTATACTCAGGCAGCTTATTTAAAAAATTATCTAAGGAGTGATTAACAGTAAAATTAATAGAACTTCTTTTTATTTTATCTGATTTGTTAAACAAAACGTGGAAAAAAACTTGCTTGGAGATTAAATTTTCAAGCAATAACATATCCAATTTACCTAATGGATGTCTTATGTCTGTAACCAAAATGATACCAATAATATTTTTCCTTTTGATTAAAAAAGAAAGAAGTTTTTTGTTCCAAAAAGATTTTGTCAATTTATCAACTTTTGCATATCCATAACCAGGTAAATCAACAAGTCTTGCGATCTCGATTTCTCGCTCATTTATTGAATAGAAGTTCAACAATTGAGTTTTACCTGGGGTCTTGGATGTTTTGGCAAGTTGCTTTCTAAAACAAATAGCATTTAAAATTGAACTTTTTCCGGCATTCGATCTTCCTACTATTGCAATTTCGGGCACCATAGTCCGAGGAAAATTTTCGGTATTTATTGCACTTTTTAAAAAATTAATATTTTTAAGGGTTTTAAGAGATCTTTTCGTTTGTTTTTGTGTCATTTATAATATGGTAAACATAGTTGTGTTTGTAATTTATCTTAATGCCTTTTTGATACGTGAGCACACTGAAATTTACAAAATTAGCCTTGGGGGAATTAGTTCATGAGTCGAAATATGGCTTTTCTTATAAAATTTGTTATGGATTCGAATATATATTCTGCTATGCGTTCTAAAAAGATTATTTATTTGAACATTAATACCTTTAATTTTTTGAGGTCTTTAGTTCTATGCGCTTTGCTGATTCCATTCTGTATTCATGCAGAAACAGCTAAAACCGAGACGAAATATATTGGGGATGAAAATAAAGGTAAACAAATTGCTGGACAAATTTGTGCTGCCTGCCATGCTTCAGATGGTAACAGTGTAATACCAACTAACCCAATTTTGGCTGGACAACACTCTGCCTACATTGAAAAGCAACTCCATAATTTTCAGGTGAAACAGGGCAACAAAAAAGCCATGAGAGAAAATGCAGTGATGCTTGGCTTCGCCTCTGCTTTGGACGACAAACAAATCTCCGATTTAGCTGCCTTTTACAGTAAACAAACGATCAGTCCTTCCTACGCCAAAGATAAGGATCTCGCGCTGTCCGGTGAGCTTCTTTATAGAGCTGGCGACCTTAAAAATGGTGTTCCTGCTTGCGGCTCTTGTCATGGACCTAAAGGCTCAGGCATTCCTGATCAATATCCCAGAATTTCCGGACAACACGCAGAATATACTAAAGCCACCCTTTTAGCGTTCAAAAAAGGAATGAGGGCTAACAATAGCCAAATGATGACCATCTCCAGCAGGATGTCAGACGAGCAGATTTCCGCTATATCTGAATACCTAGCTGGTTTAAGATAAATTGAAAAAAAACCTTATATTTGGTGACAATCTTGCAAACGAAGTCACCGAAGAATTTTTTTTTAAAAGACGAAATTTAATAAAATTAGGACTTCTTGCACCCGGCCTTGCAATTGGTAATTCTTCCCCATCCAATCAGAATGGAAATTTCTCACAAACCCTGAATTTCAAAAAAACTGAGCACGACTTATCACCCACCACCGAATTCGAAGATGCAACAACCTACAACAATTTTTATGAATTTGGAACACGAAAATCTGACCCAAGTAAATACGCACCTAAGCTTTTAAGAACTAAGCCTTGGGCAGTAGATATTGAGGGACTAGTTTCCAAGCCATTGAGGCTTGATATTGAAGAGCTGATTAAATTCTCCCCACTTGAAGAGCGAGTATACAGACTAAGGTGTGTAGAGGGTTGGTCAATGGTAATTCCCTGGATTGGATACTCTTTTAAAAATATATTAAAAATTGTTCAACCACTCGGCTCTGCCAAATTTGTTGAATTTGTTAGTCTCGCAGATCCTAAAATGATGCCAGGGGTAGGAGGATTTAGACCTGTACTCAATTGGCCATACAGAGAGGCACTTAGGTTGGATGAAGCATTTCACCCTTTGACACTTTTGACTTTTGGAGCATATGGAAAAACCTTATTGCCACAAAATGGTTCACCTCTAAGGATAATTGTTCCTTGGAAGTATGGATTCAAAAGCCCTAAGTCATTGGTTAAAATAAGATTTGTTGAGAAAATGCCAATAACAACATGGGTTCAATCATCTCCTCATGAGTACGGCTTTTACTCAAACGTTAATCCTAATGTTAATCATAAAAGATGGTCACAAGCTTCTGAGAGAAAAATCGGCGGAGGTTTTTTTTCCAAACGACAAAAAACTATGATTTTCAACGGATATGCCGACTCAGTTGCCAGTTTATATGCTGGGATGGATTTAAAAAAATTTTTCTGAGCTATACTTCCTTAGAAATTAAATCATCGAATGATTCTCGGATTTTAATCAAATCAACACCTCCATTTTGTCTTATCATGACTTCGGCGGGTTTGCGTCTCGAATTATAGTTCGAGGTCATTGATGAACCATACGCTCCAGCAGATGCTAACCCAATTAAATCACCCTCCTTTGGGTCCATTAGGCGATCTTTACCTAACCAATCACCTGTTTCACAAACTGGACCAACAATATCCCATTTTTTTTCTTTGCCTTCATATGAAGTTTGATTTAATTTAAAAATATGGTGGTAGGCATTGTATAAAGATGGTCTTAATAGATCATTCATGGCTGCATCAACAATCATGAAATTTTTTCCTTGAGAATCCTCACTAGATTTCAAGGCTAATATTTTTGAAATTAGTATTCCAGAGGGGCCAACAACAGATCTCCCCAATTCGAAAATCACCCTCGGCATTGAAATAGACTTTCTACTTGCCCATAATTCAATTGTACTAAGAATTGGGGTGAAAAATTTTTGTGGGGTTGGTGGGCTTTCATTTTTGTAACAAATTCCCAGACCTCCACCGAGATCAAAATGGAAATTTTTTTTAGGGAACTCCTTAATTGAATCAACAAAATTAAGGATCTTCTTTGTTGATTCAATATATGGACTAATCTCAGTGATTTGTGAACCAATGTGACAATCAATTCCTATTATCTTAATTGAGTTAAGTTGGCTGGCTAATTTGTATGCATTTTTTGCTTCTGAAAAGGAGAGTCCAAATTTGTTCTCTTTCAAACCGGTTGCGATGTATGGATGAGTTTTGGCATCAATATCTGGATTCACTCTTATTGAAATTGGTGCTTTTACATGCAAATTATTCGCAATTCTATCAATTAAGCATAGTTCTGACACGCTTTCAACATTTATACAAAAAATATTTGCCTCAAGAGCAACTTTCAATTCCTCATCGGTCTTTCCAACTCCAGAGAACACGATTTTTTTTGGGTTTTTTACAGATTTGATTACTCTTAAAAGCTCACCTTGTGAAACAACATCAAATCCAGAATCTAGTGAACCTAACAGTTTTAGCACTGACAATGTGGAGTTGGCTTTCACAGCGTAGCAAATATCAATTGGCCATTTATTTGTCACATTTTTAATTTCCATAAAAGACTCCACAATGGCCCTTTCGGAATATAAATAAAGTGGTGTGCCAAATTTTCTGGCAATTTGCTCAATATCTACCGTCTCACAAAACAATCTGCCATTTTTGAAGAAGTAAGGTCTTGGAAGAATTTTGTTAATTTCAATCATGAATTTAAATTTTTATTAATTATCTTTTTCCAAATCATTAGGTTTTAAAAATTCATCTTTTTGTTCGATGATAAACTGTTTTTCTGGGAGGAACAGAGGACCCTTTTGTCCGCAAGAAATTAAGGAACAATAAGTTATAACCCAGAGAATAATAATAAGGTAATTCTTCACTAAATTTTTCTCAAGGGATTAAATTTGTTAAAGTTGAAGACTTCAATTTTAGATTTGAGATGGCGAATATGGACGAAAATAGTTTTTTAAAAGAAATAGAAAATACATTCTACTACATAGAGAATATGGTGGATTCTTGGAACGATAAATTCGACATGGTTATCGAGATTAATAGGGATGGCTATGTGCTTGAAATAGAATTTGAAACAAGAAAAAAAATAATTTTAAATGCGCAAACTCCGATGTTGCAACTTTGGTTGGCCTCTGAGTTGGGAGCATATCACTTCAAGTTAGAGAATAGCGAGTGGATTGATAGTAGGGGCAACGGATTTTTTAAGGAAATCTTCATCGAGCATGCTCGCAAACTCTCAGAAACCGAATTCGTCATCTAAGTAATTTACATCAATAGATTCATTATTGTTAGTTGGGAGTGTTTCATTGGTGAATAAACCATCATTTATTCTAATTACTCCGGGGGGAGTTTGTCTGAAAATGATAGGTTTTTTTTTCAAAGCTTCTTTCATGAACTCTACCCAAATAGGGAGTGCAATACCACTTCCAGTTTGTTTTTCACCTAAAGATTTAGGATTGTCGTAACCAAACCATGTTACAGCGGCTATTGCAGGTTGATAACCAGCAAACCATGCATCAACGGCATCATTAGTAGTCCCTGTCTTACCAGCAAGATCCGGCCTCTCAAGAGTTTTTGCTTTTCTTCCTGTTCCAGAATAGATTACGTCACTCAACATGTTATGCAATATATAAGCATGTCTTGGATCGATAACCCTATAGCTTTCATTACCTGCAAGCATAGGTTCATATCTTCTTACTAATTTTCCTGAGTAGTCCAGAATTCGATCAATGAAATATGGTTCTGTGTAAAAACCCCCATTTGCTATTGAACTATAGCCTGATACGAGTTGTAAGGGAGTTATCGCTCCAGCCCCAAGTGCCAAAGAGTAAAGAGCAGGGTTTTTTTCAGGCTCAAAACCAAATCGATTTATGTAGCTTTGTGCATATAGAGGTGTAATTTTTTTTACTATTCTTATAGCAACCATGTTTTGTGACTTAGTAAGAGCTTCTTTCATGGTTATCGGGCCGAGGTATATATTATTAAAATTTTTGGGTTCCCAAAGCGTACCACCAGTTATAAATGGATTGATGTTAACTGGAAGATCATTAATTATAGTCTTTGGCGAAAATCCTTTCTCAAGTGCTGCGCCAAAAATGAAAGGTTTTATTGATGATCCTGGTTGTCTATACGCTTGTGTGACTCGATTATATTTATTAGTCTGAAAATCAAAACCACCGACCAAAGCGCGGATTGCTCCGTTATTGGTTTGAATTGCAACTATAGCTGCTTCAACCTCGGGTAATTGAGAGAATTCGTACCTTTTCTTATCTTTGGATAATTTAATTCTGACAACAGACCCTCTTTTTATCTTATTATTTTTTTTCTTATTTTTGTCCAGAAAATCTTCAACAAAATCGTCACTCGACCTATAAATTACAATATTATTTTCCTCTCCTCTGGAGACAGAAACTTTATTTTTTTCAATTTTAACAACAATTGCAGCCAATAAATCGAGACTATCATTTATATTTGAAAGTCTATCTGAAATAATTTCTTTAGCAGCATTTGGGTCGTTAGGTAATTTGATATATCCCTCAGGCCCCCTATAACCATTTTTCTTATCGTAAGAAAGAACTCCATTTCTTAAAGCAATGTGAGCTGCTCTTTGCTCGTCAGCTCTTATAGTTGTAAAGACTGTTAGACCCAGATTATACGTATTTTCTCCAAACTCCTTAAAAACTTGTTGTCTTACCATTTCAGCCAGATGATCAGCTTTTACGGGAAAAATGTTATCAAATTTTCTGCCAACTCCCTTTTTAAAGATTAATTTCCTGTTGTATTCATTCTGGTACTGAGTTAATGAAATTTTTCCTAGTTTGTACATCCTTCCTAAAACATATCTTTGCCTTAGTGTTGCACGACGTAAATTAGTATATGGATTGAATGCTGATGGCGCCTTAGGAAGACCAGCAAGCATAGCGGCCTCAGAAATATTTATTTCTTTGAGTGATTTGGCAAAGTAAATTTGAGCTGCAGATGCAAAACCGTAGGCCCTTTTTCCTAAATAAATCTGATTAATATAAAGCTCTAAAATTTGTTTTTTTGAGAGTTTTCTCTCAATTTCCAATGCCAAGAGCACCTCATAAATTTTTCTCGTAAAGGTTTTCTCAGATGACAAATAAAAATTCCTGGCTACCTGCATTGTAATGGTGCTACCACCCTGTGCTTTAGAGCCTTTTAAGATATTATTAATTGCCGACCTTAAGATACCATTAATATCAATTCCCTGATGTTTAAAAAAACGATCATCCTCCGCGGCAAGAATTGAATCAACCAAAACTTTTGGTACTTGATCAAAGTCGACAAGTTTTCTCCTCTCTCTTCCAAATTCTGCAATGAGAACACCATCAGCAGTCATTATTCTAAGTGGCATTTTGGGTTGATAGTCCAATAATTTGGAAACTTCAGGAATTTTGGGAAAAGCAGTTGCAAAAACCACACCAGTTATTGCGATAATGGATAAAACGCTAAATGCACTACAAAGGCAAAAAATTGTTAATAGTCTAATCACAATACTGAGTGTATCTTTTGTTTGATTGAATTTGTAGTAGGAAAACAAAAATGAGCAATATAGTTTTAATCGGATTAATGGGTGCAGGAAAAACCACTGTCGGAAAGAGGTTGGCAAAAAATCTTGGATGGGAGTTTATTGATACTGACCAACTGGTTGAAAACCGTTGTGGAACTAGTATTAGTGTGATATTCGAGGTTGAGGGTGAAGAGGGTTTTAGGAAAAGAGAACACAAAATCATCAAAGAAATTATGCAAAATAAAAGACAAGTTATTTCTTCAGGGGGTGGTGCCCCAATTGAGTTAAAAAATAGACAACTGTTAAAAAAGGGATTCGTGGTGTATTTATTTGTCAAACCCATTTCAATTTGGAAAAGACTCAAAACAGATGATTCTAGACCGATTTTAAATGCTTCTAAAAATTTAAGAAAAAAGATTGAGGAGTTGTATTATCAAAGAGATCCGATTTATAGAGAGGTTGCTGATTACATTGCTGTAGGGGGGAATATCCCAATAAAAAAATTAGTCTTTGACTTACAAAAAGTCATTAACGACCAAGGAAAACATAAAATTAAAGTAGGTTAAAAAAATGAGTTTTGAATTATTATCAAAAGTTGATCTCAGTTTAGGGCCAAAAAGTTATTCTATTCTCATTGGTGATGGGCTGATGAGAGACTTGGCGCTTTTTACTAAAATTATAAAAAATAGACAGGTTGTAGTTGTTTCTAACGAGGTTGTTGCTCCTCTTTATTCTGAAGAAATAATTTCTATATGCAAAAAAAACCACATAGATCCTTTACTTATTGTTCTTCCAGATGGAGAGCGCCACAAATCTTTCTCTGTTCTTATGACAATTTTTGATAAAATGCTTGAGAAAAAAATCAGCCGTGATGCCATACTTTTTGCATTAGGTGGGGGAGTGATTGGCGATATTGCAGGCTTTGCATCATCATGCTATTTAAGAGGCATAGATTTTGTGCAGATACCGACTACTCTATTGGCTCAAGTTGATTCATCGGTTGGTGGCAAAACAGCAGTTAATCATGTGCTTGGGAAGAATATGATCGGTGCATTTTATCAACCCAAGCAGGTGATTATCGATATTAATACTCTACAAACCTTATCAGAAAAACAACTTGCCTCAGGAATTGCCGAAATTATTAAATATGGTTGTATTTTTGATAGTGATTTTTTCGACTGGATTGAAAAAAATATTTGTCATCTGCTTAAAAGATCCACTAGAGAGATTGCTGAGGCCATAAAAAGGTCTTGTGAAATTAAAGCTGAATTTGTCTCTTTAGACGAAAAAGAGATTGGCCAGAGGGCATTACTTAACTTTGGACATACCTTTGGACACGCCCTAGAAAGGGGCCTCGGATACGGTAAATGGTTGCATGGAGAAGCAGTAGGTTGTGGCATGGTTATGGCAGCAAAGTTGTCAATGGATTTAGGTTTTATTGACCAAAACGATAAAAACAGAATTAAAAATCTTGTCAAAACCGCTGGTCTTCCAGTTATGTGGCCAGATTGGCCGCCTGAAAAATACTTCTCACTAATGTCTAATGATAAAAAAGTTAAAAACAGTACTGTACGTTATGTAATATTGAAATCAATTGGTGAAGCTGAAATAATGGCAGTTGATGAAGTTATTGTAAAAAAATCCTTATTCGAGTTTTGAATTTGATTCATGAAATTCTATCTTTAAAATCTGAAGCAACAAAAGGGAGAAAATTTAAAGAACCCGCCTCAAAGTGGAGAACAGATTTTCAAAGAGATAGAGACAGGATTCTTCACTCTAGTGCTTTTAGACGTTTAATGCATAAAACCCAAGTTTTTATTAGCCATGAGGGTGATCTCTACAGAAATAGACTTACCCATAGCTTAGAGGTATCACAAATTGCCCGAACGATTGCTAAAAATTTAAACCTTAACGAGGATTTGACAGAAGCTCTGTGTTTATCCCATGATCTTGGTCATACACCATTTGGCCATGCTGGACAGTTCTCTCTCAATAAGTCCATGAAGAAGGTTAATCCAAGTTCCAATGGTTTCGAACATAATATCCAAAGTCTACGAGTTGTAGATTTATTGGAAAAAAAGTATGCGGATTTTGATGGTTTGAATTTGTGCTTTGAGACTAGGGAGGGCATTTTGAAAAGATGTTCTAAGAGTGTAGCAAAAAAGTTTGGTGATATTGCTCAGAGGTTTGTTTTAGGTGGTCAACCCAGTTTGGAGGCGCAGGTAACTAATATAGCTGACGAGATCGCATATAATCATCATGACCTTGATGATGGATTAAGGGCAGGGTTAATTTCTTGGGAAGAAATTATATTAGTCCCTCAGATTTCTCAACAACTGCAGTTGATAGAAAGAAGTTTTCCAAAATTAAACGATAGTCGCAAACAGGCTGAGGTCATTAGAAGAATGATTAATTCTCAGGTTGAAGATTTAATTTTATCAACATTAAAAAGAATTAAGATTGCCAAAATCAACTCACAAGCTGAGGTTAGGGCTCATTCATTGCCTTTGGTTGGATTTTCAAGAGAAATGTCAGTAAATGTCAAATCACTCAAACTTTTTCTTCATGAGCGTTTGTATAAACACCCAAATGTATCTGAGATGAATTCTGTTGCTAAAGTAGTTATCGAAGATTTATTTTATGAAATGGTCATGAAGTCAAATAGCAATAATGATCTCAAAGAATTAAGGTCAATTGCTGACATTATTGCAGCTATGACAGATAGAGACGCAGCCATTTTGCATAACAAATGGTTCCCAAAAAAGGTTTGTTGGCCAAAACCCGTTGGATTTGTTTGAGTCGTTTAAGTGGTTATATAGAGGAAAAATAGTATATATTGGTGTACCGGATAATTTTCGTTAAACATAATGAATAAATTTCAAGCTGAAAATTTAGGCCTATATCATTCAAACTTAGAGCACGATGCATGCGGTGTTGGATTTATAGCTCAAATTGAGGGAAAAAAATCACACGACATTGTGCTCAAGGGTTTAGATATTTTAAAGAATATTGACCATCGAGGTGCAGTTGGTGCAGACCCACTCATGGGAGACGGAGCTGGAGTAATTCTTCAAATTCCTGATAAATTGTTTCGTACTGAACTCAATGAAATGGAATTGCAACTCCCTCCACACGGTGAATATGGTGTTGGAATGATGTTTTTACCACAAGAAAAAGCCTCCAGAATTGCTTGCGAAAGAATTATTACCAGAGTTGTTGAATCTGAGGGACAAAAGGTAGTTGGATGGAGAGATGTTCCTACTGACAAAAAAATGCCTATTTCACCTCGTGTAATCGAAAAAAAACCAGTAATAAGGCAAATTTTTATTAGTAAAGGACCTGATACTCTTTTGCAAGATTCTTTCGAAAGAAAACTCTTTGTAATTAGAAAGCAGTCATGCGCAGAAATCAAAAAACTTAACCTCAAACGTGGTGGAGAGTTTTACATTTCATCTTTTTCTAGTAGGACAATTGTTTATAAAGGATTGCTATTATCTGGCCAAGTTGGTCAATTCTACTTGGATCTTCAAAATCAAAAGTTTGTTTCTGCTTTAGCACTGGCTCATCAACGATTTTCAACCAATACCTTTCCCGAGTGGTCATTGGCACATCCCTTCAGAATGATTGCTCACAATGGTGAAATAAACACCGTAAAAGGAAATTTTAATTGGTTAAAAGCAAGAGAGGGTGTGATGAATTCCCCAGTGCTTGGGGAGGACCTAAAAAAACTATATCCTATCAATGACTCTGGTCAATCAGACACCGCAGTTTTTGATAATTGTCTAGAGTTGCTCACATCATCAGGTTATTCTTTATCCCAAGCTGTTATGATGATGATCCCCGAGCCCTGGGAGCAAGACAAACTTATGGACCCTGACAGGAGGGCGTTTTATGAGTTTCACGCTCCAATGATGGAACCTTGGGACGGACCCGCTTCGATTGTTTTCACTGACGGCAAACAAATTGGCGCAACACTCGATAGAAACGGACTAAGACCCTCAAGATATTGTGTAACTGAGGATGGTTTAGTAGTGATGGCATCTGAAGCAGGAGTTTTGCCAATTCCAGAGGAGTCGATAGTAAAAAAATGGAGGTTACAGCCTGGAAAAATGTTTTTGGTAGACATGGAGGAAGGCCGACTCATTGATGATCAAGAAATTAAAACCCGAATTTGTAAAGCTAAACCTTACAAAAAATGGGTTGAGAAACTAAGCATTGACCTCAATACTTTACCCGTTGAAAACGGAAATCTGACTAAAAATAACTTTAAAGACAATTTGTTTAAAAAACAAAAAGCTTTTGGTTTCTCTCGAGAGGACATGAAGTTCTTATTAACTCCTATGTACAAAAATGGACAAGAGGGTACTGGCTCAATGGGTAACGATACTCCCCTTGCCGTTCTCTCGAACAAGAATAAAATCCTTTATAATTATTTCCGCCAACTGTTTGCTCAAGTTACAAACCCACCAATCGACCCAATAAGAGAGTCAATAGTGATGTCTCTTGTCAGTTATATTGGTCCAAGACCAAACTTGCTGGATGTTAACCAAATTAATCCTCCTCAACGATTAAAAGTAAATCAGCCCATATTAAACTTCGAAGACATTACACGTCTAAAGGAAATTAATACAATTACAAAAAACAAATTCAAAAGTATCATCATTGACATTTGTTATTTAGTTGAATGGGGTAGTGAAGGAATTGAAGCCCAAATATCAAGCATTTGTGCTGAAGCCGCAGATGCTGTTCAAGAGGGTTTCAACATAATTATTTTGAGTGACAAAAAAGTTTCAAAAGAGTTTGTGGCTGTTCCCGCTTTACTAGCACTTTCTGCTGTTCACCAACATTTGATTCGAGAGGGTTTAAGGACAAAAGTGGGACTTGTGGTAGAAACTGGTTCTGCAAGGGAGGTTCATCATTTCGCTCTGCTCGCAGGTTATGGAGCCGAGGCAGTACATCCATACTTAGCTTTGGAAACTGTTGAGGATTTAGTAAAAGGAAACAAAGAAGAAGTTTCTTTGGAAGCTGCGATTGACAATTACATTATGGCAATTGGTAAGGGTTTTTCAAAAATAATGTCAAAGATGGGTATTTCTACATACATGTCATATTGCGGCGCACAAATTTTTGAAATTGTTGGAATTAATAAGGAAACTGTTGATAAATACTTTTCAGGAACTGGTTCTGTTGTGGAAGGAATTGGTTTAAATGAAATAGCTGATGAGGCAATTCAGGTTCATAAAAAAGCCTTTGAAACTCAGTCCATTCAGGAACATCTCCTCGATGTAGGGGGTGAATACGAATGGAGAACCAGGGGGGAGGAACATATGTGGACTCCAGATGCTATTGCAAAACTCCAGCATGGTGTTAGAGGTAATGACGCACCTTCCTATGAAGAGTTTGCAAAAATAGTCAATGATCAGTCCAGAAGACACATGACTCTGAGAGGTTTGTTTGAATTAAAGTTTGATACTGAGAAATCAATTCCTATTTCTGAAGTTGAACCTGCCTCTGAAATAGTTAAAAGATTTTCAACTGGTGCCATGTCACTGGGTTCGATTTCAACCGAAGCTCATGTGGGCTTGGCTATAGCTATGAACCGCCTTGGAGGAAAATCAAATACTGGCGAGGGTGGAGAAGATAGTAGTAGATATAGAGATGAGATGAAAGGGACTAGTAAGGTCGATGATGGTGTGCCACTCTCACAACTGTTACCTACTGCAGAGATTAAATCAGAAATACTCTTGAAAAAAGGTGATAGTTTAAGGTCTAAAATAAAACAAGTTGCATCTGGGCGTTTTGGCGTAACAACTGAATATTTGGCATCCGCTGATCAGATTCAAATCAAGATGGCTCAGGGAGCCAAGCCGGGAGAGGGCGGACAACTTCCGGGAGGTAAAGTTTCGGAATATATCGGTTCTCTTAGATATTCAGTTCCCGGAGTTGGTTTAATTTCACCGCCTCCTCACCATGATATTTATTCAATTGAGGATATCGCACAACTCATTCATGATTTAAAAAATGTTTCACCGGGGGCTGACATTTCAGTAAAACTTGTCTCTGAAATCGGTGTTGGCACTGTTGCAGCTGGGGTCGCCAAAGCTAAGTCAGATCACATTGTAATCGCTGGTCACGACGGAGGAACTGGAGCATCTCCACTATCCTCAATTAAACACGCTGGTTCCCCTTGGGAAATCGGTCTTGCCGAGACTCAACAAACACTGGTAGTTAACGGACTTAGAAGTAGAGTTCGCTTACAGGTTGATGGTCAGATGAAAACAGGCCGAGATGTTGTCATTGGAGCCCTGTTAGGAGCTGACGAAATGGGATTTGCAACAGCACCACTTGTCGCAGAGGGTTGCATAATGATGAGGAAATGCCACTTAAATACATGCCCAGTTGGTATTGCAACGCAGGACCCAGATCTAAGGAAGAGGTTCACTGGCCAACCGGAGCATGTTGTTAATTACTTTCTATTTGTTGCAGAGGAGGTCCGAGAAATTATGAGTAAACTTGGATTTCGTAAGTTTGATGACATGGTAGGAAAAACCAATTTTTTAAATATCAAGAATGGTCTCAAACATTGGAAAGCTAAGGGACTTGATTTTTCAAGACTTTTTTATATGCCTAATAAAAAAGATCTAGAAATCAGACAATCAACTAAACAAGATCATGGCCTTGAAAAAGCGTTAGACCAAGATTTAATTCTAAAATCAACTGCGTCAATTGAGAAAAAAAAGAAAATTTCTTTTTTCCAAAATGTAAGAAATGTCAATAGGAGCGTTGGAGCTCTTCTGTCTGGAAAAATTATCCGATCGCACCCAGATGGTTTGGATGATAATACCATCCAAATAAATTTAAAAGGGGCAGGTGGCCAATCCTTTGGAGTTTTCCTCGCAAAGGGTATAACACTAAATCTTGAGGGAGAAGCGAATGATTACACTGGCAAGGGACTGTCAGGTGGAAGGATTGTAGTTAAACCCAGTTTAGATTTTGTTGGCCCCGCACATAGTAATATTATTGTTGGAAACACTGTACTTTACGGAGCAACATCTGGTGAGGCATATTTTAGCGGTGTAGCAGGAGAGAGATTTGCGGTAAGGCTCTCTGGAGCTCAGGCTGTAGTTGAGGGGGTTGGAGATCACGGATGTGAATACATGACTGGTGGAACAGTTGTGATTTTAGGACAGACAGGAAGGAATTTTGCCGCTGGTATGTCAGGGGGAATTGCCTACGTATATGACCCAAACAAAAGATTGGAATTGAACACTAATCTTTCCATGGTAAAGCTTGAAAAAATCATGAACTCTGAGGATCAAGAAAAAAACCTTCAAAGAAAATTTTGGCACTTTGACCAAACTGACGAATTCTTACTCAAAAAACTCATAGAAAAACATTATTTTTGGACAAAAAGTACCCT
>MDTA01018127.1_pt1 | contig 20447 bp, 24 predicted proteins | sample 811151 | NCBI WGS metagenome assembly MDTA01 (sample SAMN05326648, study PRJNA326480) | marine metagenome | isolation source: seawater | place: Indian Ocean: South | collected 2010 | reverse complement strand
GTGCGGTCAGCCCGGTGAGGAACGAAGGTTCCATTCGCGACATCGCGCGTAACATGAAGGCCGAGGCAGTCGATACGGTGCTTCTGGTGCCGATATGACCCATGTGCACACGCGCCGTGGGCGCGTTCGCGCACTACCTTGAGGAGGAGGGTCTCGCCACCACACAAATCAGTCTGGTGCGCCCCCATACCGAGCAGATACGGCCGCCGCGCGCGCTGTGGGTCTCGTTCGAGCTAGGACGACCGCTCGGGGTACCCAACGACGCCGCGTTTCAAACGCGTGTACTGATGGCATGCCTCACCTTGCTTGGCGCTGACAGTGGCCCGGTGCTGGAAGACTATTCCGAGGACGTGCCGGCGGCGCTGCAGTCGACAGCAGAAGATATGCAGGGCATGGTCTGCGAAATTGATCTGGGGCCGCCGCCGACCGATGTCAGCGACCTGGTCCAGGCGCTATTGGACGAGATTGGCCGGGTGCGGCCCTGGTACGACATGGCGCTCTGCGAAAACGGTCGTACTACCGTGGGTGCGAGCCAACTCGCGGTCGAAGAGGCCGCCCGATTCCTGGCAGGTTTTGTAGAAACACCAACTGCGCCGGTGCCGAGAGACGATATCGAAGTTGGCGCATTGCTGAAGCTCGTCTGTGAGGACCTGAAGGCCTTCTACAGCGAATCGACCACAGTGCAGCCTGGCATAGACACAAGTCTGGCGGTTGAACATTGGCTGTGGAACGAGACGGTGCTGGGTCGCGTGATGTGGACGTTTCGCGAAGCCAACACGGACAACCCCGACCCATACATCCAGTACCTGGCCCGAAGACAGGTGGTTCCGGACAGACAGGTGCACTACAAAGGCACGGCCGTTTTTGCGCCCATCATCACCAACTGACCGGGTCTGGAGGCGTAACACGGACGCCCAAAGGGCTTCATTCCGGTCGCGTTCGAGTCCATCTCTGCCCTTCAGGTCTCGCCGGGCGCTCTGCCAGCCGCTGGTCGCCCGAGAACCGCTCGCTACCAGTTCATCTGGCAGCATGGAAACGCCCTCGCGACGCTACAGTCTGCTGGTCACGAACCTGCCAGCATTGCGGCATCCTGCTTTAGCCCTTGAATCAGATGATCCGCACATACCTGCACCACGGCTGCGCGCTGCAGGTCGCGGTGCATCAGTACCCAGACATGCATGTCGAGGTCCGGCACCTCCTGTTCGAGCCGTACCAGGCCCGGCTGCGTATTGGTCAAACAACACGGTAACAGCGCAACACCCATACCCGTCGCGGCTGCGCCGGCAAGCGCGATAAAAGTATCCGCCGCCATCGCCTGTCTGCGCTTGGGCACCTGGTTGTCCAACCACCGGGCTGGTGGCGACTTTGCCATTGTGTTGCCCATATCGAGCCAGCGATGGGCGTGTAACGACAGGTGCCCGTGCTCTTGCACGTAGTCCTGGGAGGCGTAGAAGCCGAAACCAAGTCTCGCCACCTTCACGCCCATTAGTTCATCGGGAGGCACCTGGCACGGTCGCACTGCGATCTCTGCGTCCTGGCGCGAGATATCGAGGCGTCCGTTGGTCACGCGCAGTTCGGGAGCAATGAGCGGATAAGCCTGCTTGAACGTGGCCAGGTGTGGGCTCAGTACCGCAAGCGAGATGCTGTCGGTGGTTGTAATGCGCACGCGACCTTCCAGCTTCAGGTCGTGTCCGGCAACCTTACGCTCCAGCTCAACCAGCTGGTCGTCGACGCTGGAGAGCACGCGAATCAGCTCTGCTCCTGCCTCTGTTGGCGCGTAGCCGCTGGCATGCCGCTTGAAGATGCGGACCCCGCGTCGTTCCTCGTACGCGTTGGTCCGGCGTAATACCGTGCTGTGGTTTACACCTAGTGCGCGCGCGGCTCCAGCCACTGATCCTTCGCGGGCTACACTCAGAATAAATCGAAGGTCATCCCAGTTCGTGTGCATATTTGCATAACCATGGTGCAAAATTAGTGATGGATAAGCATTTGTGCACAGGATAGCCTTCCTTACTCGACATCACCATGCCTGAGAAAGAGGAGTGGACATGAAGCGAGTCTTGAAAACCGTCGTGTGTGCTGCGGTATGCGCAGTCGTCTCTACGACAACAGTCGGGGCGGGAGAATTTGACCGCCAAATCAAAGTGCGCAAAGCGCATATGGCCATGGTTGGCTATCAAATGGGCGTTTTGGGCTCGATGGCCAAAGGCAAAGCACCCTACGATGCCAAGGCTGCTCAAGCTGCGGCAGACAACATGGTTGCGTTGACCAACATGGACAACGGCTCTCTGTGGCCAAAAGGCAGCGACAGCGTCGCCAACCCCGGCATGACCCGTGCGAAACCTGAAGCGTGGTCAACCTGGCCAAAAATCAAGGAAGCGGGTGACGCCTGGAAAGATGCCTCCCAAAAGATGGCTGCTGCCGCGGGTGGTGGTCTGGACTCGCTGAAGGGCGCAATGGGCGGCCTCGGCAAGTCGTGCGGCGGATGCCACAAGCCGTTCCGAGCACCAAAGAAGAAATAGCTCCAGTACACGAACCCCGGAATCAGGCTTCACCGAAGCCCCGAGGTTACACGCCGTCGCCTGTCCAGGCGGCGGCGTTTTTGTTCGTACGCTCCGTTCGGCACTGGAGCAATTGGAGAAGGTAAAAAAAGCCCGCCGTTGTTGAGGCGGGCTGAGTCGTTTGTTGGATTATAGTGGCGTCATCCATGGCGCCTGTAGTTTCAGGAACTGTGTTTCTTCTCCGAGCGCGCGCTAGTGCGCCACCAGCCTCCCGCGGCTTTGAGTGACTGTCCGCTCGCCGATACCAAGGACATTTGCCAGCTCTTCGACGTTCTTAAAAGGGCCGTGCATCGTGCGGTAATCGATGATGGCCTGCGCCCTTTTCATGCCTACGCCATCAATGGCATCTGCCAGCGCCGTGGCGTCGGCTGAGTTGATATCGACCGGCTCCGTGGCCAGTAACGGATTCACGAGGCCAAGCGTTAGCACGGCCGCAATGAGGTTCTTCCTGAACGTTTGCATTGGTTGTTTCCTTACCTCTTGTTTCTGCGTTTTGTCCCGGGACCAGGCCCGGGACTTAAAACTCGCCAGGTTGACGAGTGGGTAAAGTCTGCTGCGTTCCGACAAAGCTGTCTGTCGCGTCCGGTACCTCTACTTGTAGGTGCGGGCCGATGTATCTATCCGTGGAGGCGGTATCGCACTCAAGCTATAATCGATATGTTATAACATAACATGTCTTGAATCATGTCACTCGAGCTGGCAAATCGTGCGCCGCAGTCGGGCTCTGTCATCTAACCCGCCACCGGCGAACAAGCATTGCACGCTCGCGTAACGGTCACCCAACCTGTTGCCGCAACGCCTCCAGTCGCTCGGGCGTGCCGACGTCCCACCACTCCCCTTCGAACAACTCGCCAGTCACGTTGTTGTTGTCCATCGCCTGCCTCAGCACGGGCGGCAGCCGGAATCTTCCGTACTTGAATCCGGCCCAAAGCTCGGGGTCGTACACACCGATACCTGAAAACGTATGGCGCGGGGAACCGATGTAGTTCGCGCGTGTCACTTCACCATCTGCCACTAATGCGAAGTCACCGTCCGGGTGATGGGCTGGATTGGGTACCAAGACGATGTGCGCCAGATGGCGCGGGTGCCGGGTTAGGAGGCTGAAGTCAAAATCCGAGTACACATCCGCGTTTGCAGCGATAAATGGCTCCGGGCCCAATAAAGGTAACGCCTGCAGAATGCCGCCGCCGGTCTCCAGGGCGCCGTCCGGCTCGGCCGAGTAGGCTATCGACGCGCCCAGGCGCTGGCCGTCGCCAATGTGGCGCACGATTTGCTCGCCGAGGTACGCATGATTGACGACAATGTCGGAGACGCCGGCTGTAACCAGGCGCTGGATAGTGTGTTCTATCAGGGTAACGCCGCCGACCTCCAACAGCGGTTTGGGGCGACGCTCGGTCAGCGTGCCCATGCGTTCACCGCGGCCAGCGGCCAGCACTATTGCGCGCACGGTTTGCTCAAGACCTCCACATCCCTACAAGCTTTCCATTGTACGGCACATGCGCTTTTGTACGAATGCGTTTCGTGCTTTGTCAGGGGGTTCGTTTCGACCCCTAAAGCGAAGACAATAGCCGTCATGATCTTGTATCCCGTCAAGCCGGGCACGCGATGAGCGCACGCCTGCTGCAATCATCCATGCTGCGCCGTTGGCTGCCCTCCGCGTTGTTGCTGGTATTGGCGGTCGCCACTTTTATCGTCTCGCGGCAATTTGATGAAGCGGAATCCGGCGCGACCCGTGCGCGTGTGGACACGCCGGATTTTTTCATGGAGCGATTTGTCACAACGATTATGGGTGTGGACGGCAAGCCCGTGCGTACGATCAAGGCGAAGGAGTTGGTGCACTACCCGGAGACCAATATCAAAGAACTGGAAGAGCCGTACATGGTGATGTATCAGACCGGCTCTCCGTCCTGGCACATACGCTCCGAGCGGGGATGGATCTCGGCGACCGGAGACGTGTTGTTGTTGCTGGGTGCCGTACATGCGTGGCGGTCCTCCAAATCCGGTGTGCGCATCATCGACATCCATACGCGCGACCTGCGTATCCTTCCGGAGACGGACTATGGCGAGACGGATAAGCCGGTCACGATTGCGACCAAAGACGGGCGTACGGTGGCGATGGGTATGCGGGCGTTCCTGAAGGAAAGTCGGCTCGAGTTGATGGCGCAGGTCAAAACTCAGGTCACTGGCCATCTGGACAAGCCACCGGCGCAATGACGGACGACCCCAGGCCCAGCAGGCGCTATGCTAATCAATGAAAACTAGCGGTCCGGCTTCTTGCAAGCGAGCGACAGACGATATGACAACAATTAACTGGCTGGTACGTAGTTGCATGGCGTTGCTGATTCTGGGGCCGTTGCTATCCGACCCCAGCCAGGCTGCGCGTACCGACAAAGATCAGCCGATCAGCATTGAGGCGGATTGGGCTGAGGCTGATGATGCGCGGCGCGTAACGGTCTACAAGGGGCGGGTTGTGGTAGAGCAGGGCACGATACGAATCACCGGCGATGTCGTGACGATGTACTACAACCCGGGCCGCGAGCTCTCGAAGATGGTAGCGACGGGTCGACCGGCGCGATTTCGTCAGCAACAAGACGATGGCGGTGGCTTCCAACGGGCCAAAGCAAACCGCATGGAATATCTGGTCAACTCCGACACGATGATTCTGATTGGCACCGCAGAGTTGGCGCAGGGTGCCAGCAAGGTGAGTGCTGATCGCATCGTTTATGACACGGCAAAAAGTCGTATCAAGGCGGAATCTACCCCAGGCAAGTCCAGGAAAGGCAAGAGGAAACCCGGCGGTCGCGTACGTATCGTGATCGAGCCCGGCAAGAACTAGTTCCGGCTGCCCGGCCGCGATACCTTCCGCGTAATGAGTACACTTGTTGCTAAGCATCTGGCGAAACGCTACGGCCCGCAAACCGTCGTGACCGACGTTAGTCTCAACGTAAACAGCGGCGAAGTGGTGGGGCTGTTGGGACCGAACGGCGCCGGCAAAACCACCAGCTTCTACATGATTGTTGGCCTGGTTCCGCAGGATGGAGGTCAGGTACACCTGGATGACATCAACCTGAGTGGCCTGCCGATGCACCTGCGGGCGCGCGCCGGGCTTGGCTATCTGCCTCAGGAACCCTCTATCTTTCGCAAGCTTACAGTCGCCGACAACATCATGGCGATCCTCGAAACCCGCGACATCACCGCTGAGCGCCGCCACAGTCTGCTGGATAACCTGATGCGAGAGTTGGAAGTCAGCCATCTGCACGACCGCCGGGGCGAGGCGCTGTCCGGTGGTGAGCGGCGTCGCGTCGAGATCGCGCGCGCGTTGGCCTCAGAGCCCCAGTTCATTTTGCTGGACGAGCCGTTTGCCGGCGTGGATCCGATCTCGGTACTTGGCATTCAGCGCATCATCCGCTACCTGAGCGAACGCGATATTGGTGTGTTGATCACCGACCACAACGTCCGCGAAGCCCTGAACATTTGCGACCGTGCCTATATCGTGAACCAGGGTCAGATGATCTGCGAAGGCCATCCTGACGTGATCCTGAACGACCAGCGCGTCCGCGAAGTCTACCTCGGCCACGAGTTCCAGCTGTAACGGCGCGATGGCGTCGGAGTCTTCGTTGATACGGCGATGCATCGCGCGTCCGCGTATCCAACTGCCGCAAATTTTCCGTAATCTGCCGTTCCCCGCTCACGCCTTCCTGAAGTTCGACCTCATCGCAGCGGTAGCAGGTTCCGCAGTTGGTAACGCCCTCAGGTCAAAATCACGACAAGCCCGCGGCTACGCTCACTCAGAAGCACATTCCAGTTTTGTGACCGGGGCCAGGAAACGCACGTCGAAAGTTGGTCTAATATTTGCTTAACAGCGATCGATAGAAGTGGTCTAAAATTGGCGCATAAGCAGATGGGCTGATGTTTGCTTGTAGATGTAAGCGCTGAAAAACAATGAAACCCTCACTGCAACTTAACATCAGTCAGCGGCTTTCGATGACGCCGCAACTGCAGCAGGCAATCCGCTTGCTGGCCATGTCAAATCTGGAACTGCACACGGAAATCCAGCAGGCGCTGGATTCGAACATGATGCTCGAGCGGGACGAAGAATTTGAGCAGTCCGCCGAAGCCGAGACCGTTGAGCCGACCGATATTCCGACCGAACTGGAAGTGGATTCGTCCTGGGATGATGTCTACGACCCGACGCCTGCACCTTCATCTGGCGCGAGCGGGTCCGGTAACGGTGAATTCGAGACCTATCACGGCACCGAAGAGACCCTGACGGAGTCCCTGTACTGGCAGGCAGAATTGGTTCGTTTCAGTTCCGTGGATGCCATCATCGCGTCCACGATCATTGATGCCATCGATTCACGCGGTTATTTGAGCACCTCGCTGGAGGACATCTTCGAGAGCTGTGTGCCGCACATCGAAGAACTCGAACTGGATCAGGTACAAGCGGTTTTGCGCCAGGTGCAGAACTTTGAGCCCGCGGGCGTCGGCGCGCGCGACCTGCAGGAGTGCTTGCTGATTCAGTTGCGCCAGCTGCCGGCTGACACCCCGTGGCTCGCCGAAGCGACCAAGCTGCTGGAGGACCTTCTACCGGTCCTGGCCGCGCGTGACTTCCAACAGCTGATGCGGGCGCTGCGACTGACCAAGGAACAGTTACAGGAAGTGATGGGTGTCGTGCAGTTATTGCACCCGCACCCCGGCGAGAAGGTCTTTTCGGAGCAGCCCGAGTACATCGTCCCGGAAGTGATCGTCACTCAGCGCAAGGGTGAGTGGGTGGTCGAGCTGAACCCGGAGACGCAGCCGCGGCTGCGCATCAACAGCACGTACGAAGGTTTTTTGAAGCGCGCGAGCAGCGGCGACGGCAAGACCTCGATGCGAAACCACTTGCAGGAAGCGAAATGGTTCATCAAAAGCCTGAAAAGCCGAAGTGATACGCTGCTCAAGGTGGCGAGGTGCATCGTAGAGCGCCAGCGCGACTTCTTTGATCAAGGCGAAGAGGCCATGAAACCGATGGTGCTTGCCGATGTCGCACAAGCAGTCGAGATGCATGAGTCCACTATTTCGCGCGTGACCATGCAGAAATACATGCTGACCCCGCGCGGGCTGTTCGAGCTGAAGTACTTCTTCACCAGTCATGTGCGCACCGACAGCGGCGGGGAGGCCTCGCGCACGGCCATTCAGGCGCATATGAAGAAGATTTTGGCAGACGAGAGCCCCACCAAGCCGTTGAGCGATGACAAGCTTGCCAAGATGCTGAATGCCAAGGGCATCGACATCAAGCGGCGCACGGTCGCCAAGTATCGGGAGTCGATGGGCATTCCCAGTTCCTCGGAACGGAAGCGTCTCGCCTAGGGGCAAACCAGGCAAATCCCGTCTTGCTCATGCGCGAAGACGCGCACCCTCCTTACGCTATAGTGCAGTTATAGCGCTATTCAATGAGTCGATTTCATGTGGGCCCGCAAGCGCGGTCCGCAACCCGACCCGCCCGAGGGCGGGCTTCCTTCTAGCCAAGGAGAACGACTATGCATATTGATGTCAGCGACCAACGCGTCGATGTAACGCCTTCGATGCGCAACTATGCGACTAGTAAACTGCAACGGCTGGAGCGCCATTTCGACCACGTGACGCAAACCCACGTGGTGCTATCCGTCGAAAAGCAGCGCCAGCGTGCGGAAGCGACGGTTCACCTCGCTGGCACGAAGTTATTTGCTGATGCAGTGGATGCGAGCATGTATGCCGCCATTGACGCGTTGGCTGACAAGCTTGATGGCCAGATTCGCAAGTACAAGAGTAAAGTCACCGATCATCACCGCGGGGTGTCGCCCCGTCGCGCCTGATTGTGGCGTACCCGCAAGGCGGCTGCACCGGCCGTCTTGTGGGACGCCCCGCCGCACCGTTTGCCCTTTTGCAAACTGTTGATAGAGGGCAAATCGATAAATTCGTCCACACATCGTTCGCTTAGGCGTACAATCTCCCGCACTCGCGGTTGGCAACGGCTGGCCCGCCCCCAAAAACCATACGAGCGTTGCATCCTAAACGCCCCATTGATCAACCAAGGCTCAAGGCTTGATAAGGCACACCAAGGCTGCGTGCGAGTCTCCGTGCCGTGCTTCGTGGTCCACTCAACTTTACCCCTAGCTATCCATGTCACTCGTCAACATTTTGGCGCCTGAACGCGTACAGATTGACGTAGCCGCCTCGAGTAAGAAGCGCGCGCTCGAACACCTGAGCACGCTGCTCGCCGCAGGCGACGATACGCTAAACTCCGCCAAGATCTTCGATGCGCTCCTCGGGCGCGAACGATTGGGCAGTACCGGGTTGGGATTTGGCATAGCTATTCCCCATGCGCGACATGCCGAAGCCAGTGAAGCACGTGCCGCCTGCATGCGATTACAGACTGCTGTGGACTTCGACGCGCCCGATCAGGAACCTGTGGACTTCGTGGTCGGATTACTGGTCCCCGACAGGGCGTCTGACGAGCACGTTCAAACATTGGCTGCTCTGGCCGAAATGCTGGATCAGGCAAGGGTGCGCGAGCGATTGCGACAAGCACCCGACTCGCAGGCACTCATCGAGATCATGGCAGGGAACTAGGCCGACCCTGTCGGCCAGCAAAACCCGATGAACGTGCGAACCGCTACTACTCAAGATTTTGCGCACTGCGGCGCCTCGGCAGCTACTGTCGATTACCGTGATGCGGGAGTTGCGACGAAATGAGCCTGGTTGTCGTCAGTGGGCTATCCGGTGCTGGCAAAAGCGTTGCGATGCACGCGCTCGAAGACATCGGCTTTTTCTGTGTTGATAACCTGCCAGCCAGTCTGCTTGACGCGTTTCTGGCTAATGCGGACGTCGCGAACCGGCGCATTGCCGTCAGCCTGGATGCTCGTAATCCCGAAGAAGCGCTGAAGGCTGTACCACCCAAGTTGTCCGAGATTCGGGCACAGGGTCTGCTCGAGAAAGTCCTGTTTCTGGAAACGGTGGATGACGTATTGCTAAAACGCTTCAGCGAGACGCGCCGCAAGCACCCGCTGACCAGCGACGATACGACCCTGGCCGAAGCCATCGCACATGAGCGTGAGGTCCTCCTCGGCATTCGCGATCAAGCGGATTCGATCATCGACACGACCCTCATCAATTTGCATCAACTGCGTGACCTGATTCGCCGGCGACTTGGTCAGGAGACCGTGCAGAAGCTGACGCTGTTGGTTGAATCGTTTGGTTTCAAACACGGTCTTCCAGCCGCTGCGGACCTCGTGTTTGATGCGCGTTGCCTACCGAATCCTTATTGGGAGCCGGCGCTGCGCGAGCTGAGTGGGCTCGACAAGGATGTCCAGAGCTTTTTCGCACGCCAGTCCCTGGTGCAGGAAATGGCGGATGATATCGAGCACTATCTCAGACGTTGGATTCCGCGCTTCGAGGCGGACAATCGCGCTTACCTGACGGTCAATATCGGCTGTACCGGTGGTCGTCACCGGTCGGTCTATCTGGTTGAAACGCTACACCGGATATTTGCGGCCGAGCGCGACGATGTCATCGTGCGGCACCGTGATTTGGTTGTGTAGACGCTTTAGCCGCCCAACTCCGTCAGGCGTTGACGCGCCATCGATTCGAACGAGGTCCCCGGATAGTTGCGGATGACCGCCCGCAATGCTTCGATAGCGGCGCCGCTTTCGCCCATTTCGTCGAGGATATCGGCTATTTTCAAGCTCGACTCCGGCACCTTTTTGCTGGTCGGGTAAGAGACGATCATCTTTTGATAGGCCTGCAGCGCAGGCTCCAGATTGCCGCGCTGATAGTGCGACTCCGCCATGTAGTACTGCGCTTTTGCGCCGTAGGTGCTGCCGGAGTGGTCCACCAGGAAGCCTTCGAAGTGACGGATGGCCGCCTCGTACTCTCCGGCAATAACCTTATCGACACCCGCTTGATAAGCTTTTTGCGCCTCGAGGTCTTGCGCATCGGTTGCGGCTTTCGCCTTCGCCGCTTGTGTTTCGGCGGCTGACGAGCGACGTGCGTTAGCCTGGTACACGCTTTCCAGGCGTCGCTCAGCCTTCTCGAGCCGATTTGCCAGGCGTTCGTTCGCGTTGCGCAGTTGCTGCACTTCGCGACGCAGCGCGTCAATCTGTTTCAACAGACTTAATGCCGCGCGTGCACTTTGCTCCACGCGCCGGAGGCGCGCTTCCACCGCCTGATTCGACTGCACTGTGCGGCCTTGTACAGGTGCTTGAGCATGGGCTTGCCCTATGCCTGACAAACCGTTGAGCCAGCCGGCGGCAATCAATGTTGCGCCGCCAACGAGTCCAAGAGTTGCTGATCTACGCACCAGAGCCATCGCGCGGTTGCCTTCTCGAGTGATGCTTAGGAGCCGGAACCACCGTAGTTCAATTCAACGCGGCGATTGGCGGCCCAGGCAATCTCGTCGTGGCCATCATCAGCCGGGTTTTCTTCGCCATAGCTAACGGTGCGCATCTGCGTGTCAGAAACGCCCAGTAGCTGCATGAGTCGACCGACGGCCAGTGCACGCCGCTCACCCAACGCAACGTTATATTCGCGCGAACCGCGCTCATCCGCGTGGCCTTCGAGCAGGATCTGCTGGCCCGGATTCTGCGCCAGGTAGTTTGCGTGAGCCTCGACCAGAGCCTGATCTTCCGCGCGAACTTCCGAACTGTCGTAGTCGAAGTAGATTACGCGATTCGCCAGCACGCCGGCGGGATCGTTCAACGGGTCGGGCTCAGCGACCACCGTCTGTGGTACCGGCTGCGTCTCCGCCTCAGTCTTGATCGGCTGCACCGTCGTTTTGGTCTCCACCGCCGGACTACCGGATTGGTCGGTACCCGTGCTGCTGCATCCGCCCATCAAAACGCCCATCAAGATACCGGCAACGGTATATCCAGCGGTGCGAAGCTTCATCGTCTAGTCCTCTTTTGCGTACTGGTGGGCCATCGCTGGCCCGGATTTGGTGCTTTTGGTCGCCTAACGTGACGGTGCCCAAGCGGGGTCACGCACCAATCCCCCCGATTTTAAAGGCAATATCTGCAAGAAGCGCCCGTCAGTGGTTACGGCCGCCAGCGTGGCACCATTTCTGCCGGTGGTGGAATACAACACCATGGCGCCGTTTGGTGAATAACTGGGCGAGTCGTCCAGACGGTTCTTCGTCAAGACTCTCACTTTCTGCGTCTCCAGGTCCATGACGGCGATTCGATAGCCGTTGCCGGCGTTATGTACCATCACGATCTCACGCCCATCCGGCGCAAAGCTGGCGCCGGCATTATAGTTGCCTTCGAACGTGATGCGACGCGACTGCCCACCGTTGCTCGACACCCGGTAAATCTGCGGTCCGCCGCTGCGGTCAGAGGTGAAAATCAGACTACGCCCGTCAGGCGACCAGGATGGCTCCGTATCGATTGCCGGATTATTGGTCACGCGGTTCAGTTTGCGCGAGCGCAGGTGCAATACATATACCTCCGGATTGCCATCCTTGGACAACGTCAATGCCATGCGCGTTCCGTCCGGGGAGAACGCGGGCGCACCGTTGATGCCACGGAACGCCGCGAGCTGTTGGCGGGTACCGGTTGCCAGGTCCTGCAGGTAGATGCGCGCCCGCCGACCTTCAAACGACACGTATGCGAGGCGCGCGCCATCAGGTGACCAGGTTGGTGACATGATGGGCTGCGTTGAATTTAGTACGGAGGTGGCGTTGAAGCCGTCACTATCCGCAATTTTGAGCGAGTAGTTCTTCTTCTTGGCGCCGGCCGATTGCTCGGTGATGTAGGCGATACGCGTATTAAACGAGCCGGGATTGCCGGTGATGGCCTCGTAGATACGATCGCTGATGTCATGCGCGGTGCTTCGCAGCTCCGCCGCGGCCCTGTCAAACTGCAGACCGGTCAGCTGTGTGCCGCCAAGGCCAAGCTTGTCGTCGCGTTTCAGCACGTCGAACAGTCGGAACTGCACCACGTAGCGGCCACCGGCGGACGGCAGGAGTTTGCCGACCACCAGGTAGCTGGTGACGCGTCGCCATACGCGGAAGTTGATGTCGCGATCGCCAACCGGCCGCTCGGGCAGCGTCTCACGGGTCATCGGCTGAAACACGCCGCTTCGTTGCAGGTCGGTGCTGATGACATTGGCGATATCGACAGGCGCGGCCCCTGGCCCCTGCCAGCCGAACGGCACGACCGCAATTTCGATCGCGGTCTCATTGCCGCGATCGATGATGACGCGTAAGTCGCCACTGTTCTGCGCGAACGCGATGGGTGCGAACGCTGATGCGGCGCACAAGCACAACAGTGTGCAAACTAGTCGTTTCAACATGTGCTCAGTCTCCTGGGTTGAACACAAACGTTATATTGGCCGCGAAGAGCGAGTCGTCGCGCGCCTCCGGTAGCGGCGCTGCGCGTAACACGGCCTGCTCCACCGAGCGATCGAAAGCTATGTTCCGGCTGCTGCGTACTATTCTGACGCTCTGCACGTGACCCCCGCGATTCTGCACGATGCTGACCTCTGCCTTCAGGCCGTTGGGCAGATTAGGTGGGCGTCGCCACGCTTTAATCACGGCTGAACGGATGCGCGCAATATATCTGAGACGCTCTTGCTGCAATACCGTCTGCCGGTTACGCGACAGATTATCCGTTTCACTTGCGGCGTCGCGTCGCAATGCCTCCGCAGCTGCCCGGCGGCGTTCGGCGCGGTCTTTGCGCTTCCGTTCGGAAGCCAGCCGTTCGCGCTCTTCTTGCGCGCGCTTTTCGGCATCCTCAGCTTGCTGTTGTTTCTCCCGCGCAGCCTTTGTGGCCGCGCGGATGCGCTGGCGCTCCTCCACCATGCGCTTCTTGATCTCTTCAATACGCGCTTGCTCCTCGGCTGCTTCGGCGCGTGCCCGCTCGGCCTCTAGCTGTTTTCGCTGCGCTTCCGCCTGTTCCACGGCCAGCCGCCGGCGCTCCTCAGCGGCTTGCTGCTCAACCGCTCGTTTGGCGGCCTCGGCAGCCAGGCGATCACGCTGGGCTTGCTCGCGGCGTTTCTCTTCCGCCAGCCGTTCCTTTTCAAGTTCCTTCGCGCGCTCTTCGGCTGCAAGCCTCTCACGTTTCGCCTGCTCTTTTCTGAGCTCCTCCTCGCGCCGCGCCTGCTCCGCGTCCCGGCGACGCTGCTCTTCGGCTTCGCGCTCCTGCTCGGCACGTTCGCGTCCGGCCTCAGCCTGGGCCTGGGCTTCGAGCGCCTGTTTCTTGCGCTCCTCCGCCAGCTCTTCTTCTTTGAGAGCTTCTTGCCGCGCGCGTTCCGCGTCGCGTTGCTCTTCCAGGAGTTGCTCGCGTGCCTGCTCGGCTTCGAGTTTGGCGCGTTCAGCCGAGTTACGGTCGGCCAGCAAGCGCTTGCGATTCTCTTCCGCGGCCAGCGCTTGCTGCTCCGCGATCTTGCGGCGCTCTTCAGCTCGCGCGGCTTCTTGCTCCAGGCGCAACCGTTTCGAAGCGACCAGCTCCTTGTCTTGTAGTGCCTTGGTTTTTTCCTGTTCGATGCGCTTACGTTCGCGTTCGGCGGCTGTGCGGCGCGCCTCTGCTGCCGCAACCTCGGCTTGTGCGCGCGCGGCAGAGTCTTCCAGCGCTCTAGTGGTCTGCTCTGCTTCGGCTGCCAGCGCCTGCAACTCGTCACTACGTTTTTCGATTTGCTGGCGTTCCAGTTCTGCCTGTTCGCGGCGCTGCTCTTCGGTAGTGGCCTGTTCGGCAGCCGCGCGCAGGCGTGCCTGCTCCTGTTCCAGTTCGCGCGTCGCCTCTTTGCGTGAGGCTTGCAGGTTTTCCAGTCGCTCGGCGAGCGAGGCCTGCTCATCACGCATATTGGCGAGACGCTGCTCAGTCTCCAGTTGTTCGCGTTTGTAGTCTTCCTGCTGGGCGAGACGCTGCTGTTCCAGCTCGTTCAGTTTCGCAGCTTCCTGTTCGCGCTGTTGCGCTAGCGCATCCGCCTCACGCTCCAGGGCTGCCAGCCGCTCCTGCTCCTGCGCGCGCTTGGCGTCCTCGATTGACTTCAGGCGCTCAAATTCCTGTTGCACCAGATCGTTCGAAACGACAGTGCTTTGAATCACGCTTTCCGCCGGGTTGACCGCAGGCTCGGTTTTCCAGTCGAGCGTAAACGTCAGCAAGCCAAACAGCGCACCATGCACACCCAGTGCATACGCGATCGATGGATATTGGCTGCGTTGACGCTTGGGCATTGGCTAGCGACTACCCTGCCAAATGCCAACAGAAACGGACTCGCGACGGCACACTAGTTGGGGTTCTCCGTAACGAGTCCAACGCCTGGCGCGCCCGCTTTCTGTAGCAGCACCATGGCGTTCACCACATCGCCATAACTGGCCGCATTGTCGCCGCGGACCAGTACCTGGGAACCTGGGTGCAGTTTCATGTAGGCGGCGACGCGCGCCACCAGACGCTCGGGTGCGACCGGCTCCAGGGCATCCTCGTCTGTGCCTTGATTCAGGTAATAGCGTCCGGCTGCATCCACCGTCACTACAACGGGTTGTTTGTCGCTCTCTGGAATCGGCTTGGATGAAGCCTGCGGCAGATCGACCCGTACACCTTGTGTCAGCAAAGGCGCCGTCACCATAAAGATGACCAACAACACCAGCATGACGTCGATATATGGGACAACATTCATCTCCGCCATCGGGCGGCGCCGGCCGCGTGCCTTGGTTGTAGGGCTTGCCATGGTCTGCTTACTCGAGCGATTGCCTGTTTAAACGTGTATTGATCGCGTGCGGGGTTCGCACCACGCCCGTGCTCAGGTGTGAACCTGACGCTGCAAGATGGTGGAGAACTCTTCCACGAAGATGTCGTAACGATTGGTCAGACGCTCGGCGTCGTTCGCGTAGCGGTTGTACGCGATCACCGCGGGAATGGCGGCAAACAAGCCGATGGCGGTGGCGATCAGCGCCTCGGCGATCCCGGGCGCCACCATCGCAAGTGTGGCCTGGCTGACGTTACCCAGAGCTCGGAATGAATTCATGATGCCCCAGACCGTACCGAACAAGCCGACGTACGGGCTGGTGGAACCCACGGTCGCGAGGAACGACAGGTGCTGTTCCAACTCATCCACTTCGCGATTCAATGCAACCCGCATGGCACGGTGAGAACCTTCGACCACCGCACGCCCGTCAATGCCTGACTGATTGCGTAGCCTCGCAAATTCGCGGAAACCGGACTGGAATATGCGCTCCATTCCAGAAGGTTCTTCCTGTTGTTCGTTGATGCGGGTGTACATGGAGACCAGGTCTTTGCCAGACCAGAATTCATCCTCAAACGCCTCCGCGGCGATCCGTGCGTCGCGCAGAGCCCCCCACTTGCGGAAGATGACAGTCCAGGAGATGACGGAGGCCAGCACCAGGCTCAGCATCACCAGCTGAACCAGCAGGCTCGCATCGCGGACCAGTTCTAGTATCGAGAGATCGGTAGTCACCGTAAGGCTCCAAGTACGGAAGAGGGGAATGGCCGGGGCCGGCATTCGAGGGCGCTGATACAGCCGACTCGGACTGCCGCGCTGGCAAGCAGTTCCGTGCCACGCCGAACCTGTTGTGCGAGTTCGATGCTGACACGGCGGATGCGTTTAACGGCAACACTGACCTGCAGCTCGTCGTCCAGGCGCGCGGGCACCTTGTAATCAATCTGGGCGCGGGCGACTACCAGCATCAAGCTGTGCTCGTCGCGGAGGCGGGTGGCATCCACCCCGCGGCTGCGTAACCAGTCGCTGCGTGCACGCTCCATGAAACGCAGATAGTTGGCGTAATAGACGATGCCACCAGCGTCCGTATCTTCGTAGTAGACGCGCACAGAGATCGAAAACTCGCCGGCTTGCACACCAAACTCAGCCATCGTTGTCCGCCTGATCGCTGAACAGGTCCGGCACGGGCGCTGCTGGTTGCGGGGCCTGCAGACCAAAATGATGCCAGGCACTACGTGTTGCGAGCCGGCCACGCGGCGTCCGCATCAAGAACCCCTGCTGAATGAGGTATGGCTCCAACACATCTTCGATGGTGCCGCGTTCCTCGCCGATCGCGGCTGCCAGATTATCGATACCGACGGGCCCGCCATCAAACTTCTGCAGCACGGCCAACAATAACTTGCGATCCATCATGTCAAAACCGGCCGCATCCACGTCCAGCATATCGAGCGCGCTGGCCGCAGTGGCCTGATCAATTCGGCCGTCACCCTTGACCTCCGCATAATCGCGGACGCGACGCAGCAGACGATTGGCGATGCGTGGCGTACCACGCGAACGGCAGGCAATCTCCTCAGCGCCGCTTGCGTCCAACTCCACGTTCAGGATGTCCGCGGAGCGCGTGACGATACGCGACAGATCTCCTGACGAATAGAACTCAAGGCGCTGCACGATGCCAAAGCGATCACGTAACGGCGACGTCAGCAGACCGGCGCGCGTGGTTGCTCCAACGAGTGTGAACGGTGGCAGATCCAGCTTGATCGAGCGTGCCGCAGGGCCCTCGCCGATCATGATGTCCAGCTGATAGTCCTCCATGGCTGGATAGAGGATCTCTTCCACCAATGGATTCAGCCGGTGAATCTCATCGATGAACAGGACGTCGTGAGGTTCCAGGTTTGTCAGTAACGCAGCCAGGTCGCCAGCCTTGTCCAGCACTGGTCCGGAAGTCTGGCGGAGATTGGCGGATAACTCATGCGCAATGATGTGGGCGAGCGTGGTTTTGCCGAGCCCGGGTGGGCCGAAGATCAATACATGGTCTAGCGCTTCTTCGCGGCCAACGGCGGCACGGATGAATATTTCCATCTGCTCGCGCACCGGTGCCTGACCGACATAATCGCCCAGTCGCTTTGGGCGGATCGCTCGATCAAAATCGTCGTCGCCGCTGTTTGCGCGTGTCAGTGGATTGGGTTCCATCGTCTATCCAGGCACCACTACTTGAGGCTGGCCTGCAGGGCGAGGCGGACGATCTCTTCAACTGCAAGGCCTTCAACTTCCAGGGCGGCAACACGCTTGCTAGCGTCCGGCGGCTTGTAACCAAGCGCAATCAGCGCGTTGACGGCTTCAGCGATCGGGTCGTCTTTTTGTACCGGCGCGGTTGCGCTCAACTGCATTCCGAGGTCGCTTGCCGGGAGCTGCGCCATGCGATCACGCATCTCGATAATGAGACGCTCCGCGGTCTTCTTGCCAATCCCCGGCAGGCGCGACAGGCTCGCAGTGTCGCCATCGCGCACTGCCATGGCCAGTGCGTCCAACGACATACCGGACAGGATCGCGAGCCCCAGCTTGGCGCCAACGCCGTTGACCTTGAGCAGCATCCGAAACACGTCCCGGTCGCTCTCCGATGCAAACGCGTACAGGCTGAGTGCATCTTCGCGCACGATCTGGTGGACATGCAGTTCACACCGCCCGCCGAGTTCCGGCATCGCGGCAAACGTGGACATCGGTGCCTCCAGCTCATAGCCGACGCCGTTGACTTCCAGCAGCAGCGTAGGCGGACGCTTTGCGCGTACGGTGCCGGACAGCCAGCCAATCATCGGGCGACCCTGCGCCAACTGCGTGCGCCGCGACTCGCGCTACGTGGCCGTAGTGACTCATTAGCGGTCACCGCCGGTGCGGACGCGTGGTGGGCATGGCACAACGCGATTGCCAGGGCATCAGCCTGATCAGCATTCAGTTGCCCACGCAACCCCGTCAGCAGTTTGACCATGTGCTGGACCTGGATCTTCTCCGCATGGCCTTGCCCGGTCACAGCACGCTTCACCGCCGTGGGCGCGTATTCATGTACCGGCAGGGAGCGCGCCAGTGCCGCCGCGAGGGCGGCGCCCCGAGCCTGCCCCAGCTTCAACGCCGAGGTAACGCTCTTGTGCACAAACACCTGTTCCACAGCGATGTGCTCTGGATTGTGGGTAGCAACCACTTCGGCGATTCCGTCGTAGATCTGCTTGAGTCGATGTGTAAATTCGTCGCCGCTCGCGCGGATACAACCGCTTGCGATGTGGTGCGTTTTCTTCCCGTCGCTTTCAATCACCCCGAAACCGGTGATGCGCGATCCTGGGTCGATGCCAAGAATGCGGACGAACGGCGTGCTCAATGGACCGTCTCGGTTGGCGTTCTGAAGACGTCAGGTAAGCGCTGCCAACGTTTCTTCCGAAATGTCAGCGTTTGAATACACTTCCTGCACGTCATCCAGGTCTTCCAGAGCCTCAAGCAAGCGCATCATCTTGGCTGCGTCATCTGCGTCCAGTTCCACGTTGGTTGACGCACGCATCGTGACCTCGGCGCTTTCCGGCGCAAACGACTCCAGCTGTTCTTTGACGGCGATAAAATCCTCCGGCGCGGTCAGCACGTCGATGGAACCGTCGTCGTTGGTAATGACGTCGTCCGCACCAGCGTCCAGGGCCGCTTCCATCAAGGTGTCCTCGTCGGTACCGCTTGGAAAACACAGCTGTCCAACCTTCGTGAACAGATAAGCAACCGAACCATCAGTGCCGAGGTTCCCGCCCGCCTTCGTAAACGCGTGACGCACGCCGGATACGGTGCGGTTGCGATTGTCTGTCATGCAGTCAGCCATGACCGCCACACCACCAGGGCCGTAACCTTCGTAGCGAATCTCTTCGATGTTTTGGCCGTCACCGTCGCCGACCGCACGCTTGATAGCGCGCTCGACGGTGTCCTTCGGCACGTTGCCCGAAACCGCTTTGTCCACGGCCAGACGCAAGCGCGAATTTGCGCCTGGATCGCCGCCACCCATGCGGGCGGCTACCGAGACTTCACGGATCAGTTTGGTGAAGAGTTTTCCGCGTTTCGCATCCTGGGCCTTCTTGCGATGCTGGATGTTGGCCCACTTGCTATGACCTGCCATTGTCGATTCGAACTTAATCCTTGCCAAGGGACGGCATATTGTAACCGGAACCGGTTGTATTCGTTCATATTTATCGCAGGCTGAGAGGCAAATCTGGAATCCAGAAGGCGTAATCGTGACGAATCGAGGGGTTCTTCAGGCGTCTGGCACCGCGAAGCGCCTCAGGACGGTTTATCGAAGCTTGCCGAAACACGGATGCGGCCGTTGACCATGCGGCTGTCGCGTTGCATCAGACGGTCCATTTTCTGCCAGAACGCATCGCGCAGGTCGAAGTCTGCCGAGATTGCCGTGCCGAGCACCAGAATGAACAGGTCTGCGACCTCCTCGGCCAGCTGCTCAGAGTCGTGGCCCTTCGTGACTACTGCCGAGATTTCGCCCAATTCCTCAACCATCAGCGCGACCCGGTAGGTCAGGTCCTCGCCGTCCTTGGACTGAAAATCGTGTTTATCGTGGAAAGCCTGTACGGCTGCCAGCATCGCTGCATAAGAATCGTGGTCGGACATGGGTGTTGTGGAGTGAGCGTCGGCAGGAGGAATCGGACGCATAGCCTACCGGCGCGAGCGGTTGTGTTCATCCACAATAGTTCGCAGACTGGCCGCCAAGTTTTGGCGCGAGGAGTTTTGATTCAGGTGGCGGAACGTCGAGTGCTGAAGATGGGGGATCCATTCCTCCACGAGGTCGCGAAGCCGGTTGTTGAGCCAGACACCGGCGAGCTGCATGCGTTGGTAGCGGACATGTGGGACACGATGCATGCGCGCAATGGCGCCGGCATCGCGGCGCCGCAGATTGGCGTTGGCCTGCGCGTGGTGGTGTTTGCCGCGCAGGCGAACCCCCGCTTTCCGGGGCGTGATGAGGTGCCGGAGACCGTGCTGGTCAACCCGGAGATCACGCCGCTGGATGAAGCACAGGAAGCCGGTTGGGAGGGTTGTCTGTCGGTGCCCGGCATGCGCGGTCTGGTCGACCGCTACACCCACATTCACTACAAGGGCATTGATGCGCACGGCACCCAATTCGAGCGCGAAGCGCGCGGATTCCATGCGCGTGTGATCCAACACGAG
>MDTA01010575.1_pt1 | contig 20453 bp, 21 predicted proteins | sample 811151 | NCBI WGS metagenome assembly MDTA01 (sample SAMN05326648, study PRJNA326480) | marine metagenome | isolation source: seawater | place: Indian Ocean: South | collected 2010 | reverse complement strand
CACCAGCTCCTACTCCAGCGCCTACACCGGCTCCGACTCCAGCGCCAACTCCAGCGCCTACGCCGGCTCCGACTCCAGCGCCAACTCCAGCGCCTACACCGGCTCCGACTCCAGCGCCTGTTACAACTACTTCAACAACAGTACCGTTGACAACAACTACAACAACAGTACCGTTGACAACCACAACAACTACAAGTTCAACAACAACCAGTAGCAGTACTACAACAAGTACTTCAAGTAGTGGTGGAGAATAAAAAATAGAATTATTTTAAAAGCAGCTTTTTAGCTGCTTTTTTTTACTTATAAAATATCGTCACGGGTCCTAATAATGGATTAATGGTCTGTATGCTTTTGACAACATCTCCGTTATCATTTATCCAGTAAAAATTGATAAGTGTTTTACGAATGGTTTTTATAGTAATTACTTCTTTATATAATTTAAATTTTTGATTAGTGCTAGAATCTAGAACATCAACTCCGATAAAAGAAATTTTTGTCTTAGCGTCAAGCGTTCCAGAATTTGGAAAATAATATTCAATTGAGCTTTGGTATGAATAGTTATCAGAATAGAAGTTTTCAATGTCAGCTTCTTTAATTCTCACAGCGAAATCATATTCGTTGCTATGTTTCTCTATAATCTTACCCTTAAGTGTAACTAAAACTTTGTTGAAATCTTTTGATTCCCAAATCTGAATACTATTATTTTTTTCAATCAAAACAAATTCTTCAATTGATTTTCCCTTTTGAATTATAAGATTTGCACTAGATTTGAAAGCATGGCTATTATTATAAAAAATATCATTATTAATGAATTGACAAGAAGAAATAGAAAAAATGACAATCACTTTAATCCAAAAATTCATTAGAGCCTCTCAAAATTTTTGTTTTGGTATGATCTTTAAATAAACTAATCAGATCATTGCTATTATTTAATTTTTGCCCTCCATCTCTTGTAAGAGGTTTGTAGGAAAATGGAAAAGTTTCTTTTGAATGGGAATTGCTAAAAAGATCAAATGGTATTTCAAAATAAAATCCTTTGTCAAAAGCTCCTTCTCCAAAAAGCTCTGCTGATACATCTGTTAATGAGAAATAAAAGCCAGCTTCAAAGCCATTTATTGATTGTCTTGATAAATCAAAAGTAAAACCTTTGTCTCTTGCAAGATATCTTCCATAACTTGTTTTGAAAGTAATACCCGAATTTTCAAAGTAATATGCAAAATTTATATGCCCCGTTTGAACTCTGTAATCTAACAAATCAAACTTTTGATCAAAAGTTCTTCTTTTAACATCATATAATTCAAAACCAAGTAAAAAGTTATTATTAAAAGGCTTGTAGAGATATTCAAAACCGTATCCAGCGTACATCATTTCAAAGATTCCCGCACTAGTCTTCATAAACACCTCTTTTCTAGGTGACCAAAAATAATCAAATTTAGCTGAAGTTAAGTAGTTATCTGTTGCCTGAAGATATGAAATTATTTCCGTTCTTACATGAGGCAAGTCAGAAGCAGGTCTTGGATCTTTTTCATCAAAATCATCATCAAATGAATGACCAAAATTCAAGCTAACAACGAGATTTCTTGAAAGCTGAATCTCAGATTCAAATGCCAAACCTAGACCTTCATATATAAATCTTTCTGGAGAACCAACGTGAGTTCTAATATCTGGCTTTATACTATTAAAAAAGATTGGAAACTTTACAATAGGCTTAAACTCGTGCTCTAGATACTCTTTTTGGGAAGATGTATCTGAAACCATGATTCTTTGTTTTATTACAGGTGAAGCTAACTTATTTGGTATATTAAGATCTGCTGAATCATAATTTATCTTATATACCTGCTCGCCTAACAATATTGATGATACAGCAATCTCATCAATAAAAATATTTGAAAAATTTGCAGTCTCTTTTGCAAAATAAGCGACTCTTGAAGTTGCTACAATAGGATTATTAAATTTGGCATTATCAACGGTTACCTCGAGTTTATTATTGTCGATATTTGCTGTTTGAAGATATAAACCATTTTGATTTAAATTAAATAATAGATTATTGTAAAACTCCTTCTTCTTATCTTGGTCGCCATATTTTTTTTGAACATTAGGCCTAAATTTCTTCTTTTTATTTTTATTAAAGTTTTTACCAATTACAAATGACAAATTTATTGAATTCCCTTTTATAAATGAAAGATCGGTTGATATGAAATCATTAATAGGAAAACTAAAACCAAAATTAATATCAGAATCTTTTTTTCTTAATATCGGAGATGCATCATTCCTATAATTTGCTGAAAAATCAAAATAGTTAAAAGGATCTTTTTCAATCTTAAATTTCAGTCCTTTAGCATTAGGAATAAAAAACTCAACTCCTCCAAAAAAACCTATATCACCCCTAAACCATTGATTGTAAGAGGGTCTACCAACCTCCCAAATATCTAAATTTGGGTTTGGTCTTGTTTCTAGTTGAGGTATCAAACTAGAAAAAGGATTTTTATAAGCTTTATCAGTTGAATATTTCCCCCAACCCATGCCAATTGAAAACTTGGCCCTATCAAACTGATAAGTTCCTGCTATATATTCTCTTGAAAAAAAACCAGTACCTGCAAAATCATCTAAACCCAAAGCAATTTTCGTAGGTAAATATTTTAGACTTGGAGTATAGTTAATTTTTACATTAAAACCTTTATCTAAGTATTTGCCCTTTAACCCGCCCCAAACAAAATCATCAGGTTGATAGTAAAAATATGAAGCTTCCATCCAATCAAAAGGTGATACTGTTAAAGTGGCTAGCTGATATATATCATTTCTATTTAATGTTAGATAAACTCCATTATCACCTTTGATCTCAGCAGATGGAGTTTGGATTAACCCAGTTTGACCAAAGGAGTTATATGTTGAATTTCTGTCTTGGAAAATATAATCAAAATAGTCAGCACTTAGCAATGTGGATAAGAAAAATAATCCAATAAGGATTTTTTTCATTGCTCTAATTATTGCTTATAGTATTCAAAGAAGCCAATGATACTGCAATACTACTAATAACAGGTGCAACTACGGCAGCATAGCTGATTCCTTGTGGCTCGAAATCTCTTTCAACAAAAATTACTGAGCCTGGATAAATTTCATATGAATTTGATTTAAAAGATATGCCAAGATTAATTTTCTTAGATATACCATTGGGTTGAACAAGAACAGCATAGGCATCGTCTCCAAGTTTATCAACACCTCCAGCTTGTTTGATGTAATCACGAACAGAACTATTGTCAATGAATGGGAATGAGCCACTAGATTCAACTTCACCAATTACCAAGACATTATTTGAAATTTCTGGGATAAATATTTCATCATCTGCCTTTAATAAAATATCATTATTTGGAGTTGCCTTTAATTTATTTAAATTAAATTCAGTTATAACCCTGCCATCTGGCTTAAATTGCTTAAGTTGTTCTAGCATAAATATCATAGATTCCATTGAGCTACCTTGACCTGATTGCTGGCCTAAAGCCTGGGCTGAAATTACTGAGGTGACAAGTTTTTTTATTAAAGCTTGATACTGCATCTCCATTTGTTTTTCTTGAACATCTTTAACTAGCTTTCTTGATAAGATTCCACCAAATGGATAAGCATTATATTTATATCCACCAGCTTTAAAAATTAAATCTGATAAAGTATCAGTATCATTAATTTTATAAACTCCAGGTCTATTGACAGCGCCTTTTATAGAAACTGTTTTTATAATGTCTTGATCAACATAAATATTGTCAAACATCTTTAGTTCAATACCATTCAATTCAGAGTAAGTGTATTCTTTGCTAGTATCTAGATTTAATACTGATTCATAATAAATTTTTTCTTGCCTTGCATTATAAGAAAATCCATTTGCAAATTTTAGTAAATCAACAAATCCCTCATCTGGCAGAAGCTCATAAAGACCGCTTCTATTAACACCTCCAGATATTCTAACTAATTTTGAAGACTGATTGATGTAAAGCACATCACCAGATCTTAGACGATAATTATAATCTTGATTCCCAAAAATAAAGGCATTATAAATATCAATTGTTTTTACTATTGAGCCATCTCTTTTTATGTCAATTTTTCTATAGGATCCTTTCTCAGAAACTCCACCTGACATAACCAAAGCATGTAATGCATTTGATCCTCCTGATAGAGTATATATTCCTGGAGAAAATGACTCTCCAGTTACTAATATTTGTATATCTCTTAACTCTGATAACGAAACGAATGTTTCTGTACCAATAAATTTTTCACTTACTTGTGATGAAATAATTTTTTTAGCTTCAGATAACTTTAATCCTCCGATAAATATCTTTCCAAGTGAAGGTATAAAAACTGAGCCATCTCTCATAATCTCAACAACATCATCACTTTCAGTAGATCCGATAATGTTAACATTTAATATATCACCAAAATCAAGAATATAATTTGGATCAAAACTAGCCTCATTTATTGGACTAAAAGTTGATTGTAATGTTTTAAAAAATTCTGAGCCGAAAACCTGGTCAATTTTATTCTCTTCTTTTGCCTTTTCATCTAAATAATTTTGAAACTCTCGTAAAGTTTGTGATTTTCTAAGTTTAGTAGAGGGTCTATAGTTTTCTTCCATTTTCTCATCTTTTGCAGCACTAATCTCAGAAATTACATCATTTTTGATAGAGTCGGGAAGACTATTTAGAAAATCTTTATCCAGTTCATCTTGAGAAAATTCCTGAGAAGGGACAAGCAAGGAAAAGGTTGAAAGCATCAGAAGTGTATAAATTTTAATCTTCAATTTAAGTCTCCTTTAGTATTATTATGTGCCCTGAATCTAACTTTTTTATGTTCATGTATTATATATGATTTAAGGGTTTTTGGGTTTCTACCATATCTCCGTGGTGTAATATAAGTTTCAAATGACCCAAATTTAGATATCTTAATATATTTATTTTGCAGGTTTATTTTGATTAATTTAAGAAAACTTTCTAAAAATCTTTTTGCATCAACAGCAGAAATATTTGTACCGTCAACAACTTTTTTAACTATATCTTTTTTTGTTTTATTCAAAATAACTAATTTAATTTCAACCCTTGTAAACTTACACCATCAAATTTTAAAGCTTCGTTAATTATTTTATCAATGCATGGGTTAACATCTTCTATTTTAAGTGTTTTATTATGAGACTGAAACGTAAACCTAATTCCTAATTTTACATCGCCATTGGTGGGATTTTTAAAATAATCAAATACAAATATATCTTTTAAGTTATCCGTCTTGTATTCAAGAAAATGATTTTCAAATTCTTTTAGTATGTTTATGTTCTTCAGGGTAAATGATAGATCTCTCATAATTGATGGATATTCTGATATTGGATGGTAATTTGGACATTTTTGCAAATCTAAAGTGTAAATATTTTTGTCAAATTTTATTTGCTTGAAAACATCTAGAGTTGATTCAATTAAATAAATTTTATTTTTACTTTTAGAATCAATTTGCGATCTGCTTATCTCTATTATCTCAGAATCATCAATTTCAACTGAACATTCTTTAAATAAATTTTTTATATAATTTCTATCTAAAGTTTTTGAAAAATTCAAATAATCTTTGTCAATTCTGCCAGTGAGAACTATACAAACTTTTTTACAATTAGAATATTCATTATTTACGTCATATATATCAGATATTTCAAATAATTTTATTATATCTTTTTGGCGACGTTCATTGTAAATCAAGTTATCTAATAAAGAGTTTTTTAGACATTTTCTTATATAGGGTCTGTTCGAGTCTATTGGATTATCAAGGACAATTTTAGATGTATCATATGAGAAGGATTGATTTATTACTTCATTAAATCCATTATGCATAAGAAAGTTTCTAAGCTTATCTTCAATTGTTATCTCACTGTCAACTTTTTTTAAAATGCTTAGTTTGGATGGAATAATATTGTCATAACCCAATATTCTAGCAACCTCTTCTGCAATATCATTCTGGTTGTTTACATCATTTCTGTAACTAGGTACTTTAATTTTATTGTTTTCAATTATAAATCCTAGACTAGATAAGATTCTAGTAAAATCATTATCAGAAATATCATTTCCTAAAATTGAGCTTATTTCATTGGCACTTGTATATATCAGTTTAGGTTGATTTAACTCACGATTAAATTTAGTCATCGATATCTTTTGTATTGGAATATGGTCAAGTACAATTGATATAAATCTTCTTAAAATTACTTCTTGATGAAGTGGATCCACACCTCGTTCAAATTTATATGCTGCTTCGGAATGCAGGTCATATTTTAAAGCTGTGCCAATAATTGACTCAGGAAGAAAATATGCACATTCTATTAATACTTTCTTTGTATCTTTTGAACAACTAGCTCTTTCCTCACCCATTACTCCTGCTAGATTTATGACATCGCCGTTATGAGTAAATACAAGATTATTGTCAACTAAATTAATTTCTTTACCTGTGACAGCTTTAAAGACTTTAGATTGATTTATGCTCTCAAGAACTATATCACCCTTAATTTTTTCCATATCATAACAATGAGTTGGCTGACCAAGCTCATAGGCAATATAATTTGAAATGTCTGTAAAAAAATTATTCTTTTTGATATCAAAATATTTAAAATAATTCTCAAGATATCCTTTGTATTGTAATGGCAATTCGCTAACTTCTAATTTCATAAAAGAAATTGAGGGGCAATGGTTTTGTGCTTTATTGATAAAATTAATTTTTAGATTATCAATTTCTGATGAATATGTTTCTTTATTATCAGCTTTTTTAAAGAAAAAATTTAAATCTCTTGCTAGACCATTTAGAGATAAGCAATCGCCCCTATTAGGAGTAAACTCTACATCTATAATATTATCATTTAAAATATGATTTTCATGTCCCAATTGAAAAAGCGTATCTGAAATAGATTCTATAGTAGGATCATCTACTAAAAATGATTTTAAATCAGAATAAGCTATTTTCATGAGAACTGTTCTAAAAAATCAAGGTTAGATTTATAAAATTCTCTTATATCATTAACACCAAATTTAAGCATTGCAATTCTTTCTACACCAAGCCCAAATGCAAGCCCGCTATATTTTTTAGAGTTTATATTGCAATTTTCTAGAACAATAGGATTTACAACTCCACATCCTAGAATTTCAAGCCATTTTTCGTTATCTGTCTGTATATCAACTTCTGCAGAGGGTTCAGTAAAAGGAAAGTATGAAGGCCTAAATCTTACATTGGTTTTGTGACCAAATATTTCTACTACTATGTTATTAATTAAATCCTTAAGATTCGCAAAAGACACATCTTCGCCAACATAAATACCTTCAATTTGATGAAACATTGGTAAATGAGTTGCGTCATCATCTTTTCTATATACTTTTCCACCAGATATAAATCCAAAAGGTGGTTTAGAATTTAACATTGCCCTCACCTGAACTGGTGATGTATGTGTTCTTAAAAGCATTTCTTTTTGATTAACATAAAAAGTATCATGCATTTGTCTAGCTGGATGAGATGCTTTTATGTTAAGTAAATCAAAGTTGTACAATTCTGACTCTATTTCAGGACCTGAAATAGACTCAAATCCATATAACCTCAAAAAAGAAAGTATCGAATCCTTAATCTGGTTTATAGGATGAAGTGTTCCTAATTTTTTTATTATTTTTGGTTTTTGAGAGTTTATATCTCTGTCTGAAGACATTGTAAAAATTCTTAATTTACGGCAGCTTTAACTAGTTTTTCAAATGTAGTTTTATCATTAATTGCAATATCTGATAATACTTTTCTATTAATCAAAATGTTGTTTTTATTGAGGCCATTGATTAAATCAGAATATGAAATACCTAACTCTCTAGTGCCAGCATTGATTCTTGAAATCCATAATGATCTAAAAGTTCTTTTCCTGTTTTTTCTGTCTCTAAAAGCATATTGAAGTGACTTTATATTTGATTGTTTTGCGGTCTTATACTGTCTACTTCTGGCCCCATAATGACCTTTTGTCATCTTAAGAACTTTTTTATGCTTTGCTTTAGCAGTATTTGATTTGGTTACTCTTGGCATCTTACGATTTGATTAATTTTTTCACTAACTTTAAATTAGGATTTTTAAGCTTATTTAGACCTCTGTTATGGCGTTTCCTTTTAGTTGATTGTTTGGTAAGTATATGATTTCTATTTGCACTTTTACTTTTCACAGAGGTACCAGATTTTTTAAATCTTTTAGAAGCTCCTGAATGTGTTTTTAATTTATATCCCATAATCTACTTTATCTATTTTTTAATGGCGCTAAAATCATTAATAATTGCCGTCCTTCTAAAGAGGGCTCATTTTCAACTTGAGCGATATCAGCTAACTCAATTTTCAACTTGTTCAGTAATTCAAGTCCCATATCGCTGTTAAGTATTTCTCTACCTCTAAATCGGACTGTTATTTTAGTCTTATCTCCGTCAAGAATAAAGCTTTTTATCTTTTTTAACTTAATATTGTAATCTCCTATGTCTGTAGACGGTCTAAACTTAATTTCTTTTATTGATGTTTTTTTTGCTTTTGATTTTGAGGCAGTATGCTTTTTCTTTTTTTCAAACATATGTTTTCCATAATCCAACATCTTGCATACAACAGGATTGGCATCTGAATCTGAAACCTGAACCAAATCTAATTTTGCTTCTTGTGACATCTCGATGGCTCTAGCTATAGGAACTAAACCAACTTTATCTCCATTATTCATTATTAACATCACTTCCTTTGCGGTGATACTATCGTTAATAGGAGTTTTTTTTCTTAAGTTTTTTATAAGATTACCTTCATTGACTTTAAAAAGATGTAAATATTAGCAAATATATATTTTTCGAAGGATTTATCATATTTAGATCTGAATTTTAAACTAAAAAAATTTTTTGACAAGTTTGATGTATCAATGACCACCTCCTCTTAGAATTACTAAAATGCCTCTCCATATTATTTTTAAATCAAGCAATAAAAGCTGAAATGATGATCTGTTCAGATATTCATCAACATACTGATATTCATATATTGGATTCCCCATTTCGGGTGTGCCTTTGTTAATATGTCCTAATCCTAACAGCCCTCCTCTTAATAATTTTCTTGTTACATTTCCTTGAGCTAAATCTCTTTCATAGTGTAGAACAGATAATGGCCTAGGTCCTACGATGCTCATATCACCTTTTAAAACGCTGTAAAATTGTGGCAATTCATCCAAATAGAATTTTTTTACAAATGATCCAGTTATAGTTCTGCTATCTTCACTCCATTCAGCAGAATAGGCTAACCAATCATGATTTTTTGCACCAACTGGATCAATGAATTTTTGTTTTATCAGTCTTATTTTATATTTTGGTATTTTTTTTCCTTCGCTTACAGCATAGTAATAAAAAATCATAGGTCCTTTGTTTTCTGGAATTATTAATCCCTCAATTACATATGCTATTTTTAACAAAAATAATATAGGCAGTGATATTAAAATTAACATCAGAGATATAAATTTATCAAAAAAAATCTTAAAAAATCTTCTTGGTAAAGGTTCTGATATGTTAAATATATATCCATATTTATCTATAATCTCTTTTGTTGGAGGTTTATATGGAAAAGCCTCTTTAGGTTCAATTTTGTTACTCATATTACCATTCCTTAGGATATTCTTTTTTCCAATCAAGAAAAGCTTCTTCTAGAGTAAATTTATATTTGTAGCCATCAAGAACAAGTTTTTTTGGAATAATATTATTTGATCTAACAAGTTTTTTAATCCTAACTGAGCTAAAAGGATGAGATATACCAAAAGGTTTTGCAAAGAAATCAATAATTTTACTTGTTATGAAAAGGACTTGAAATGGAAGGCTTGGCACAAACTTATTGGTACAAGATACTTTCTTTATAGCATTTACATATTCTTCTATTGATGGTCCAGGGTTCATTGATAGATTATGCAAACTATATCGGTTAGCTTCATTAATATTTTTTTGATAAATCCACCAAATTGCATTACACAACTCCTTTACATAAATGCCAGCTTTTCTTGTCTTTTTATTACCCATATAAAAAAAATAGCCCTTTGTTACTGCTTTAATCATTCTTGAAACATTGCCTCCTTCCTCTGGGCCAAAGACCACACCCGGTCTTAAAATCGTTAGACTATTGATTGAATTCTTTTTTTGCCAAATTTCATGAATCTTTTCTGCAACTAATTTAGAGCCTCCATAGGGAGAATTAGGATTTGTGAAAGAAGATTCATCTCTTTCTTCTTCACTAAGCCCATATGGCGCAATGGAGCTTGTAAAAATAATATTATTACATGATTCTGAATCTGCATATTTACAAATATTTTCAGCCCCATAAATATTGGTTTCGTAATATTCATAATCCATATGTCCGGGCTCTCTGTGGACTGCAGCGAAATTACAAATTAAATCAGGTTTACACAAAATGTCCAAAGATGGTATTGATTCTCTTACATCATGAATAACATAACTAATATTTTTTGATGTAATTTCTAGACCAGATCTTGGTTTAACTATATCGACCATTATTATTTTTTCAGCTAAATCATTTTCAATAATATAATTAGCAAAATGATAACCAATAAATCCGGAACCCCCAAAAATCACAACTTTTTTCATTTTTTGTATTTCCTTAATAATTAATTATAAATTTAGGGCTGTAGTGTTTTGCATGTCCAACCATTTTCTAATTTTTCATATAGATTTCTTTCATTTAGTCTTGTTTCACTACCCTTCCATATCTCTAATTTATAAAAAGAAAAACTAAACCCTCCCCAATAATCTGGTCTTGAAATAGAATCTTTATCAAAATGTGCAAGTGCTCTTTTGTACTTATTGTTAATTTCTTTGTAATTTTTTGCTTCAGAAGACTGATCAGAAATAATTGCTACAATATTTTTTTCAAATGATCTATCTTTAAAATGCAAATCTGAAAATTTATCTGAAGTTTTCTTTATTTTTCCAAGCATTCTTATTTGAACATTTATATTTTTCCAGAAGAAAACAAGGGAAGCATTTTTATTAAATAAAATATCTTTTGATTTTTTGCTATTGTAATTAGTAAAAAATATCAATTCATTTTCTTGTATGTATTTGATATTAACAAATCTTGAATCTGGAATATTATCTTTTGAAATTGTAGAAATACAACAGGCATCAGCACTAATCTCACCAACATCAACGGCTGATTTATAAAATTTCATTATACTTGCAGTTGGTTCGCTAAGCTCTCCTGTAAATGTAATCATATAACTTTAGTCGTATAACTTAACTTTATCGCCAGATGCCTTGAACGGCCCTTGTTTGATTTCAAGAAATCTACAATCTTCACCAATTTCAAAACCATGAATGCCGCCTGAAAGAAGTATCAAATCACCTTCCTCAAGGCTATAGGATTGATCGACTTCACATTTATCAGGACTTTCATAAAAATTTACTATTAATACTCCTTTTTGGACATACAGAACCTCAGCTGTGGTATCTAAAATTCTTTTATTTTTTAAATGCATATGCGGTTGTATCTTTTCATTTTTTTTCATATTGAATGCAGCAACTTGGAGCTGGTCTTCATCTTTTGTGAAAAAATTTATGCGGTTTTCGGTCTTAATATTTTTTATTAAAGTTGCCACTTGTTTATTTTTAACTTCTATATTAACTATCATCGTTTCTTTTGAAAAAAAGTTTTAACAAGATTACAAATTTCCTTAATTTCTGAATCCTTAATGCCTATATAAGTTGGTAAATACAGTCCAGATGCACAAATTTTACTTGATACATTCAAATGCCCAATAATTTTGTGGCTCATGTTTTTTAGAAATGGTTGCAAGTGCATTGGTGCAAAAAATCTCCTACTCTGAACACTATTTTCATTTAAAAATGCTTCTAACTTATCTCTTAGATATGATTGTTTATGTGGAAATTGAAAAGTAGTAACCCAATTGACAGTTGAACAGTTTTGTTTGTTAATTTGAAAAAAGGAGCTGTAGTCCTCCAAATATTTTCTATATTTATCTAATATCTTCTGCCTTTCCTTGATTATCTTCTTTATCTCTTCTAAATGTGCAAAAGCAATTGCACAATGAATATCAGACATCCTGTAGTTATAACCTGGATGCTCATGAAGGAATGTTTTTATTGGTCCTTTATTAAAGGTTTGATTTTTGAAGTATTCTATTTTTTCATATAAATTTGAGTTAGATGTTGTCAAAATACCGCCCTCACCAGATGCAATAATTTTATTTGCATAAAAGCTAAAACTTCCAATATCTCCAATGCTTCCAACATTTTTTTTACCTTCTTTTGCTCCATGAGCCTCGGCGCAATCTTCAATAATAAATATACTATTTTCTTTACATATATTTTTTATTTCGCCCACATTTGAAGGAACACCATAAAGATGAGGAACAATAATGGCTTTTGTTTTTGAATTTATAGATTTTTTTAGATCTTCTAAGTTTACATTCCAAATTTCATCAACATCAATAAATATAGGTTTTGCATTTACATAGCTGACTGCAAAAAGCGCATATGGTCCATTAAAATTTGGGACGATAACTTCATCACCTGGCTTGACTTCACAAGCAAGCAAAGCCAAATGAAGTGCTACCGTTCCATTTGAACATGTCGAAGCAAATTTAGTTCCAACAAAATCTGAAAAGTTATCACATAGTTTCTTGTCATATCTACCAAAAGCAGATATCCAATTGCGATCTATACAATCATTTACATATTTTTTTTGATTTTTTGCAATATATGGTATGGAGACAGGTATCATTTTAAATTTCCAAGCTAGGGTGACTTTTTAACTTATTTTTCCAGTCTAGAGATTCTTTATTGAGATACAAGTGTTTAGACATTTCTTTTAATTTTTGTTTGTTAGAAATTATTTTGATCATTAAATCGGCAAGCTCATTTGAGGATATAGAACTAGTCATATAACCATTAATATCATTATTAATATATGATAAATCAATTCCTTCTTCAGAGCCAATAGCCAAAACAGGTAGACCTGCTGCAAAAAGCTCATTAATAGTTACATTTCCTGAACCTCCTGCAACTGTTGTTAAAACACCAACTTTGCTAGAAAGAAGGACATTGGCGATATCGGTATACTTTTCAACATAGCCATACATTTTTATATTTTTTGATAAATTATTTTTATCAATAAGATTAAGTAAATTATTCATTTCAGGGCCATCACCCAATATTGCTACTTTGACATCTTTATGGTTAGTCTTATCAATGTAAATTCTTGTAGCATCTACAAGCAGATCTACTCTTTTATGGTCCTTTAGCCTTCCCAATGAAACAAAATCATAGCATTTATCTTTTATGTTATCTTTGAAATAATCTGTATCCACTCCATTTTCAATAACTATTACTTTCGCTTTATGGTTAACGGAAAGAAGTAATTCTTTTTCAGCCTCACAATCAACTACAAAATAAACATAGCCACCTATCCACAAAATCACTCTTTCCACAAATGCACCAATTCTACCGAGTGAACCTCTTTTTAGCCATTGATTTTGTAACGTTTCCCACCACTCAATGTATATTTTCTTTTTTAGCATTAGTCCAATAATAACTACAGGAATTATATGTAATAAAGGCCATTGTCCAATGACCCATGTTTTTGATTTATAGTATTTAGGTAGGCTTAAAATGCAATTTAATAGATATAAAATTGGTTCATAGCCATTTCTCTTTCCCTTACTATCATAAAATTTTGGTTTTCTTAATATGCCTGTAAACTTAATACCTTCAAAATCATAATATTTTGATTTTTTCCAAAACTTAAAAGATACCCATAGGACTTCATCAAAATTTTTTTTTGCAAGCAATCCAAGCTCAAATAGACGCTTTTGGGCACCCCCTGGCTGAGTAGGATAGTCAGCATCATAAAAGATACATAAAGATTCTTTTTTCTTCATTGATTTGTCTTATGAAAAATACTTAATAAGTAACCATAAATACTAAAAATTAAATATCCTGGAATTAAGCCAAGAAAGTTGTTCCCAAACATTGATGCGCATAATAACAAAATAAAAGAGTAATATGTAAATTTAATAACTATATTATCTTCAATAGAATTGCAGACCTTTGAAAACTCTCTAAGTTTCTTAAAAATTTTTGCTATGACAATTAACAATAACATTAAACCCAATAATCCTGTTTCAGCTATGACATTTAAAAAAAGATTATGAGCATGCTGATCTGTGTGTATTTGAAATTCTCCTACATTTATTCTTGAAATTAACGATTCGTTAAAACTAGGTGATTCAAAACTTGATCTTTCCTCAGAGGAAATTTCAGGAAAGGTCATTAAAACTAAAGGATCATCATCATACCTGGTAGCTCCTACACCAATTATAGGGCTTTGAATGAAGTTATTAATTGCGATTGCCCATAAAACAAATCTAATCGAAACATTCACCTCAGCTGTTGATTCTGTCCAGTCCATTTCTATGTTTTCAACATCAATACTTTGCACTTGCTGAGTTACAGAGTATCCCCCAAAAATAATTGCTCCAGCAAGAGATAAAATAATGGCATTCTTCATTATTAACTTTTTAAAAAAATCTTTATAAAGAAATATACCAATAACAAAGATTATGCCGACGCTATATGCTCTTGATTTTGAAAGAAATAACAAAGCTATTAAAAATATTATCAAAGATAATAAAAAAAATATTTTTTTTGAGCTTTTTTTATTATCAAAAATCAATACTGATAAAGTTAATATTATTGACGTACCTAACCATCCTCCAAAGGCTGTATGAGATGAGAAAAGACCTGTATATAAAACTGAGTATCCATCACCATAATTTTCCCACATGTTATTACTGTATGGATAAAGTTCTTGTAGAGGAATCTCTAAACTTAAATATAAAAGTGCAGCAAAGAGAAAAATAATATTCATGAAAATTAGAGCATAAAAAGAGTTTATTATTATTGTTGATTTATTCTTTCCATAATCTAGCTGTGATAGAAAAAAACAATTTGAAAAAGGTATAAAAAACTTTAGTTCACGCCTAAAAAGCTCTGCATTAAAAATGTCAACACCTATTAAAAAAGCATATAACAGATAAAAAAAACAAAAAAGTCCCAATAGAACTATTGAAGACTCAAATCTTAAATATCTCCTTCTAAGAAAGATAAATATAAATAGAAGCAAATTGAATGTCCAAGAAAGTAAAATCAAAGGAAAAATATTGATTGATGATGATACTATTGAGCATACTAATGCAAGTATTGATAAGTTCCTAATCATTGGGTCTAAGTTTTGTAATATATTTGTACACCAATATTAGATGTAAAAGTGCAAATATAGTTGAATAAATTCCTAAATTAAATTTTATCGCAATTAAGCAAATTAAAAATACAAAAAAGATAACAAAGCTCTGCTTATAGCAAATAGCCAGGATATTTTTTAGAATTGATAACTCAAAAAGAAAAAAAGTTAAAAAAATTAAAGATAATATTTCTGATATGACAAGAAAATTTATTAATGTTTTTATAGAATTGATTTCGTAATGAAAAATTAAAACAGAAAAGGAAATAAAAAATATTCCAAAAGAAATTGAAGATATAAGTATCCTCCCAAGGGGTATAAATAATTCTCTCAAAATATTACTCAATGCTATAAATATAAGAATATTAGCTGCATATAAAATATTAGCTACTTCAATAACATTAGGAATATAATTTTTTATAAAATTAAGAGATAAAACATCGCCTGCATAGAATGCTATAGGGACAATTAATATTGTGGTTAAAATCAATGCTTTTGCAATTGAATTTCCTCTCTCATTATGATTGTTAATGACTATTTTATTAAAAAAGCCAAACGCTAATGAGGTTGATAAAGTAACTGCTAGCATAATAATTAGAGAGACTAATCTAAATTCGCCAGCTAAAGACGGCGTTGTCAAAAAATAAGTAAGCACCAATGGTAAAGCAAGGTATATTCTTTGAATTAAATCATAACCAAAAAAATTAATAGAGAACCTAATAATTGTTTTTTGAAAACGAAATAAAGAAGATATTTTTAGGTCTTTAAGTCTAGCAATATCATTTTTTATTAAATAAATACCAGGTATCAAAAATGATACAGAGAAAATTAAAGGTAAAAATATGATACTGTCATCAATAGCAAAATATAAACTTAAAATAGCTACATAAATAATGCCAGCCGATATGTTATAAATTACAACTTTTTTGGTCTCTGATCGCGATAAAAATATCCAATCAAAAGTACTTTGATTAATTAAAATTATTATTAAAAAATAAAATAAATATTTTATTTCATCTACATCTATTACTAATAAAACTATAAGCGAAACAAAAATACATGCCAAAGCGATAATTGCTCTCACAGCTACATAAAAAATAATATTGTCTTGTGGTAAGAATTTTTTTTTTGCAATATGTTTCCAAAGTGACATTCTTGTTCCAAAACTTCCAAAAGCCTCCCAAACAAGCATTATAGAAAATAATGTCGAATACAATCCAAATGATCCTATTCCGATTGAATTAGCTATAACAATTTGTGCTATGAAAAAACAACCTTGTCTAAAAAAATTGCCAAACGCAATGAAAATTGCATTATAGCTAGACATATAAATATTTATAAATGCTTAAGTTTGTAAGTAGATATTGCATCTGATAAGTCTGATGAAATCATTTCTGAAGCTAATTCATTTATACCAATTTTAGGTTCCCAGCCTAAGAGTTCTTTAGCCAAACTCGGATCCCCTAGTAAAGTATTTACTTCTGATGGTCTGAAGTATTCCTCACTTATTCTGATAATTTTGTCACCTTTTTCTATGTTCGCATTTATATCTTTAATTTTATGAGAATACTCTTTTACGATTCCTATCTCATCTATTCCTTTGCCCTGCCACTCTATTTTTATTCCTAATTCTAAACAGCAAAGCTCAACAAACTCTCTAATAGAATATTGTTTATTTGTGGCGGCAACAAAATCTTTTGGTTCATGATGCTGCATAATTAACCACATTAATTCGGTATATTCTTTTGCGTGGCCCCAATCTCTTTTAGCATCAAGGTTACCTAAAACTAATTCATTTTGAAGGCCACAAACAATTTTTGTGAGTGCTTGTGTTATTTTTCTAGTCACAAAAGTTTCCCCTCTAAGTGGTGACTCATGATTAAAGAGTATCCCATTGCATGCAAATAATCCGAAAGCCTCTCTGTAATTTACAGTTATCCAATAAGCCATCAATTTACCAACTGCATAAGGGGATTTAGGATAAAAAGGAGTCTCTTCATTTTGCGCTTCATTATATATTCCGCCATAAAGCTCAGATGTTGATGCTTGATAAAATTTAGTTTTCTTATTGTTTGAACTTTTTATTATTTCTAATATTCTTAAAGCTCCAAGACCATCAACATTACATGTGTATTCTGGTTGATTAAAAGAAACACCGACATGACTTTGTGCTGCCAAATTGTATACTTCATCAAAATTGTGTTGTTGAAACAATCTAGATATTGATAGTGAATCAGTTAAGTCAGCATAATATAAAAACAAAGACTTGTTATTAATGCTAGGATCGTTGATCAAGTCATCAATCCTTGAAGTATTGAATGAAGATGATCGCCTTCTGATGCCATGAACCTCATAACCCTTGCTTATAAGGAACCTTGAAAGATATGCTCCATCTTGTCCATTGATACCAGTAATTAATGCTTTTTTCATAATTCATTTTCCTCATATCTTAATGAAATGATCAGTGTTGAAATTACTAACCAAATTACGAAAGAAATAAATACAACTAAATAAACATTCGGAGAGACAGGTTTACCTGCAATTGTTGGGTTTTGTATTATTTGAGAGGCAAAAGGTGCATCAGATGATGACAAAGCAAATTTCTGATACTCAATGTTTGCCATCTTTGTAAATGCAGTTGCATTTATCGTACTAAGATTGCCTGAAGCTAAACTTGATTCAAAATATTCTATCTTCTTAAGTGAATTATCTCTGGTTTCCTTTTTAACAATATCTTCAGCTATTTTGTAAATATTTTGTAAGAGAGCCTTTGCCACAATTGGATTTTCATGATCAATAGATAAAATTGTAAATTTAGTTTTACTATCTTTTGAAATCTTAAGAACCTTTTTTAGCTCATCTGAAACTATTGTTTCAGCATTATTGTTAAAATATTTCATCCCAAAAACTTTCTTAACAGAGTCAACAAGAAAAGAATCTTTTTGAAATTCTTTCTTTTTAATATCAAATTGTTTTTTTATAAAAAAATTGTCAATGATTTCTGGATTTTCATTTATAAGTATCTTGGAAACTTCTTGACTATGCATTAAGTAGAGTACTTTTTTAAATTGAGGGTCGTCAGACCCACCAAGAGAACCCAAGTCTAGTGCTCCTCCAATAGAGCCAAATGAGGATAACGCACTTTCAACTGCGCTCTCAGCAGATGATATACCATTTGTCTCAGGAATAATCACCATGAATGTCTGATACTTTTTGTTAGCGAAAATAAGATAAAAAGTACTAAAAAAAGCAATGAATAAAGCAGTAATTAAAAATGTTTTTCTTGAAAGCTTTATTAAATCTCTTATGCTTTTTGAAGTTTTGATGACCATTTTTTATTCTTTAATTTCTAAAATAGAATTATACTCTGAAAGCATCTTTGAACCGTATATTTTAGAAATTTTCTGCTTCCAGTAATGATCAAAATCTTTATCAAATTTCTTAAATAAAAAATTTTGACTATAAAACTTATCTTTAAAATACTGATAAAAGCTCGATGGAATAATATACTTTATATAAATCGAACTTTTTTTTATTAAATTCGTTAAAAAAGGATATTTAGAATCTTTTGCTGCGAATCTTTTATATTCTACTTTATTCACTTCATGATTTAATCCAAATTTAGACATGCATAGATTTAATTGATCAATTAATGATATTTCTGAATCAATATTAATTATATAAAATTTATTATCATCAAGTTTTCCCGAAATCAGTAAAAAATCTTTTAATTTTTTATAAAATGAATTATTAATTATGTCTGGAAAGTTTTTAATAATATCTTGATCACTGCCTTTTGTACCAATTTTTTTATAATGCTTTAAAGCAGAAACAGATCTTAAAATAGGGTTACGTATTGAACAAATAACGTATGACTCTGGAAAGTTTTTTTTTATAGTTTTTGCAACGTTTGTATGAAGCCAATAATCGTGAGAGTACTCAACAAATATAGAATTTTGACCAAATTCCTTTATTTTGTTTATGTTCTCTGAGAGTTGATGATTTTTAAAGTTTTCATCAATCAATAAATTTGTATCTTTACCTTTAAGATCTTTGATCCAATGCTGTTTAGTAAGTATATTAAAAATTGAGGTCGAGCCACATTTGTCGACACCAACATAGAAGACTATCACTTTTTATTTTCCTCATCATAATATCTTAATCTCTCTATATCTTCTTCAATTGTCTTCTCACCGTATTGAATCTCAATTATGTGACAGGGCTCATCATAAGGATTAATAATTTGATGCCATGCCTCTTTTTTAATATGAAGCCTATCTTCTAATTCAAAACTAATTTCTTTTGCATCCTCTGGAAGACCTTCACTATAATTAACAATACATTTTCCTTTACTAACAAACCAAATTTCACTTCTGTAAAAATGTCTTTGAAAGCTTAATCCTTTTTTTGGATAAACTATTAATTCTTTTACTTTAACTCCAGTATCTCCAACATCACTAAATAGATTATAAAATTTACCCCAAAGCCTTTCCTCACCATCATATTGCCATTCTTTAAGAATCCAGCTAGACGAATTCATTTTATTACTTCCGCCAATACCAAATTCAAAATGAATATTATCAACATTCATTTCAGGAATATTATCTTTACCTCTATCCCCACCGTTACAAAATATTATTTGATCATTTGGATATATTTTTTTTAGATCTTCTAATGCATTCTTACAACTTCCCTCTTCATCGTTTTCAAAACCTATAACTTTATCAACCATTTTTAAATTCTCAATTATTGTTTTTCGTTCAGAGAATGGCATAAATTCTTTCCCTTTTTTGTTAGACAGCCACTCATCGTCATTTAAGGCTACAATTAAATTGTCACCAAGATTTTTAGCATTTTTAAATAGCTCTATATGACCTGAATGAATTGGATCAAAACCGCCACTTACTACAATAATTTTTTTCATTTTTAATGAAATAGATCCCCCAATATTTGATGTATATATATTATATAATTTGTGTGTTTTTTTTGATAATTATTTTTGCAAACTCTACATTTAGAATTTTAGCCAATCCATGTAGTGGTACCCGGAGCCGGACTTGAACCGGCACGAAGTTGCCTTCGAGGGATTTTAAGTCCCTTGTGTCTACCAATTCCACCACCCGGGCAGGATTGTTAAATTCTTATATT
>MDTA01181421.1_pt1 | contig 20456 bp, 23 predicted proteins | sample 811151 | NCBI WGS metagenome assembly MDTA01 (sample SAMN05326648, study PRJNA326480) | marine metagenome | isolation source: seawater | place: Indian Ocean: South | collected 2010 | reverse complement strand
GGCGGTGGCGTGGGTCAGGCTGCCTATGGACGGATGCACGATATCGTCCACCCGTTTCATCCAGAGCCGCATCCGCGCCCGGGCGTGTGCATCGGTGGGCAGCAGTGAAGGCACCGGATGGGTGTCCTCTAAATAATGCAGAATGACCGACGATTCCAATATCACGGCCTCGCCGTTTACCAGGGTTGGCACCACGGCGTTGGGGTTCAGTTTGAGGTAGTCGGGATCGAACTGGTCGCCCGCGCGCAGATCGATGTTGTGGCTCTGGAACTGCACGCCCTTTTCGTGTAGCGCCAGGCGCACCTTGATCGCGCAGACCGACGTGGTGCCGTCGTAGAGTGTGAGCATTCCCCCCCCCGTAGGTATTTTGCTGGCAGTATAGCCGGGCTTGCGATGCGACAGAACGTTTCCGTCGCAATTAAGGTCAGGCCAGCAATGCCCAACCTGAAAAGGCCAATTGGTCCAGTCGCAACTACGGACGTGGCTGTAGTATTCTGTTGGGCGATGATGTCATTCATGGCTAGTTAGCGGCCTGCGTTGCCGAAGATCTGGAATAGATAATCAGGGTCGCTGACATACTTGCCTAGCGCGGATAATTAAAACTCATCACCCACGCCCTCGGAAAAATTATCTATACCGGTGCTGGTCGCGACGTCCGGGCCCCGCTGTGCGTCTGCCAGAATTGATTTATTCGTCGTGCGGTCGGTTTAATGGCCCGCACGCGGTTTGACGGCGGGCGCGCAGGTGGTATGAGCATCTGCACATCCCGAATTAAAAGGCCTCCTCCCAATGAAGTATTCCCGAAAAGACGCCAAGGATTTCGCGCAGGAAAATTTTCGCGGCATTTTCGCTGCCAATTTGACCCCGTTTACCGCCGATGGCGCGCCGGATGAAGAAGGCCTGCGCCGCAACATGCGCCACTGGGTGGATGATTTGGAGATCGCCGGGTTATTTATCAATGGCAAGCAGGCCGAATTCTTTTCCATGTCCATCACCGAGCGCAAACAGCAATTCGACATCGTCGTCGATGAGGTGGGCGACCGCTGTCGCACGGTGCTGTCCTGTTCCGATGAAAACCTGGATACCGTGCTGGAACTGGGCCAGCACGCGCAGGATATTGGCGCCGACTGGATCATTGTTCATGCGCCGCCGCTCTATTTCCACGACAACGTGGATTCGGTACTGAAGGAATATTACAGCCATATTTCAGAACAGCTCGATATCGGCATCGCGATCTGGCACCAGCCGGATTACAACTACGTCTTGGAACCGGAAACCTGCGCATCTATTGCTGAGCTCGAAAACATCGTCGCCATCAAATACAGCGTCGACCGCGAACGCTATGCCAAGCTGACGGAGATGAGTCGGGGCAAGTTGATCGTCAGCACGTCGTCCGAAGACCTGTGGCTCGAAAACCTTATAGAGCTGGGCTGGCAGGTTTATCTCTGTTCCACGCCGCCGTTCCTAATGCAGACAGCGGTGGACAAGCGCATGAACGAATATACGCGCCTCGCCATGGCCGGCGACGTCGACAAGGCCCGCGGAGTGCGCGACAGCCTGGATCCTGTGCGCAAGGCGCTGAAAGGTACCCGGCCCGCCGACAAGCCGCAGGCGCAGCAGAAGTACTGGCAGGAACTGATCGGCCAGGTGGGCGGCGATGTGCGCCGACCCTTGCTGAACCTGACCGAGGACGAAAAAGTGGCGGTGAAGGCAGCGTTTGACGCCTGCGGGCTGAAGCTTCCCTGATGACGGCGCGCTTAAGCTGATGTTCAGTGTGCCCGCGCACATTGCCGCGCCGGATTCCGGCGCAGGTGTATCTCTATGACGTAGACGGCGAGAAAAGGACGTTCGGCGAGATGTGAACTAACTGGACCGGTGACAACCCCGACCATTGGCCCAAGCGGTCCTGCGTGCCGGTCACGTCAAGATCGACTTGCTGGCAGTGGCAGTGCGGGACGATCCTGCGGGTTCGTGATCGTCTAAAGGAGATCCCGGCTTTCGCCGGAATCTTGTGCCCACGATACGGCTGCTACCCCGCCCGCACGTAATCTGTGCCAGGGGGCAGATCGCCGTCTTCCAGCATTGGACCCAGCGGCTGGCCGGCCAGGATATGCACGTGCAAATGCGGTACTTCCTGATGGGAGTCGTGGCCGTGATTGGCCAGTAGGCGATAGCCGGTTTTGTCGACGCCCAGCGCGCGCGCGGTCGCGCCGATGGCGGCGACGTAATCAGCCTGTTCTTCCGGAATGGCGTTGGCGGAAAAATCGTCCCAGGATACATAGGGACCCTTGGGGATTACCAGCACATGCATAGGCGCCTGCGGGTTTATGTCCTGAAACGCCAGCGCGTGGTCGGTTTCGTGCACCTTTGTGCAGGGTAGTTCTTTCCGGAGGATTTTGGCGAAGACGTTGTCGCTGTCATAAGCCATCGGCTTAATCCTTTCTCGATACTTTTTCTTCGATGCCCGACGTTCCTTCGCGTCGCGCCAGTTCCGAGATGACGTCGTCCGGCGTAAGCCCCGCGTCGGCCAGCAGCACCAACAGGTGATAGATCATATCGGCGCTCTCCGCCGTCAGCCCCGCGCGGTCGCCCTCCACCGCGGCAATCACGGTTTCGATGGCTTCTTCGCCGAGTTTCTGCGCAATCTTTTCCGTCCCGCCCGCGAAAAGCTTCGCCGTATAGGACTCGTCTGCGTCGCCGCCCTTGCGGCTGGCAATCACCTCGAACACGCGCCAGATTGTGGCATCGGTATTGTCTTGCGTGGTCATGGTATCGCGATATCAGATCGCGGCGGCGCTGTCATCCTTCCTGGGCCGGAATCCTATGCTTCATACGGCCGTACATCGACGCCAGCGGCGGCCAAATGCAGCTTGGCCTCGGGGATCGAGTATTCGCCGAAGTGAAAGATCGACGCGGCTAGCACCGCGCTGGCGTGGCCGCCGCGGATACCTTCGACCAGGTGGTCCAAATTGCCTACGCCGCCCGATGCGATAACCGGAATCGTCACCGAATCGGCCAGCGTGCGGGTCAGGTCGATATCAAAACCGGATCGCGTGCCGTCCCGGTCCATGGAGGTTAGCAGGATTTCGCCGGCGCCCAAATTGGCCATGCGCTTCGCCCATTCAATGGCGTCAATGCCGGTCGGTTCGCGTCCGCCATGGGTGAAGATTTCCCATTTGTCCGGTCCGGTGGATTTGGCGTCGATGGCAACCACGATGCATTGCGCGCCGAATTTCTCCGCCGCCTCGCGGACGAATTCTGGGCGGTGCACCGCCGCGGTATTGATCGACACCTTGTCGGCGCCGGCCAGAAGCAGCTTTCGGATGTCCTCCAACTGCCGCACCCCGCCGCCCACGGTCAGCGGCATGAAGCACTGTTCGGCGGTGCGGTTAACCACGTCAAAAATAGTCTCGCGGTTTTCGTGGCTGGCCGTAATGTCGAGAAACGTCAGCTCGTCCGCGCCTTGACTGTCGTAAAATTTGGCCTGCTCCACAGGATCGCCGGCGTCCACCAGATCGACGAAGTTGACGCCCTTCACGGTGCGACCGTCCTTCACGTCCAGACAGGGGATGATGCGGGCTTTGAGCATACTAGTTCTTTAGAAAGGCTAATGCTTCGGCGGCGTCGAGGCGTCCATCATATATCGCGCGGCCTGAAATCACACCTTCGATCCCGGCGTCTTCCTTTTTCTTGAGTTCGCGCAAATCCGACATGCCGCGCACGCCGCCGGAGGCGATCACCGGTGTTGTCAGGGCGAAGGCAAGATCGATGGTCGCTTCCACGTTCACGCCCTGCATGGCGCCGTCGCGATCGATATCGGTGTAGACGATGGCGGTGACGCCGTCGTTTTCGAATTTCAGAGCGAGATCCAACGCGCGGTTATCCGATTCCTCAGACCAGCCTTCGACTGCGACCTTTCCGCCCCGAGCATCGATGCCGACGACGATCCGCCCCGGATGCCGGTCACAGGCCGCGCGCACCAGATTCGGATCCTTCACTGCCGCGGTGCCCAGGATAACGCGCTGAACGCCGGCAGCCAGCCAGCGATCCACCGTTTCCATGTCGCGTATCCCACCGCCAAGCTGCACCGGTAGATCGACCGCGCCGATAATGGCGGCCACGGCGTCTCCGTTCACCGGCTCGCCCGCGAACGCGCCGTTCAGATCGACGATATGGATCCAGTCGAACCCGGCCTCTGCGAAGTCGCGGGCCTGCGCGGCAGGGTCGTCGTTAAACTTGGTCGACTGGTTCATGTCGCCCCGAACTAGGCGCACGCAGGCGCCGTCTTTCAGATCGATGGCTGGAAACAGAATCATTTGGCCGCGCGTTTGCCGCCCCTCTTTTTCTTGGTCTTTGGCAGCTTGCGTAGCTGCTTGGAATAATAGTGCCCGGCCACAAGATTTCCGTCCACCAGCGCGTAAGAGGGATTGGTGCCCCAGCGTTCGAAGCCCTGGCTTTCAAACAGCTGGATGCCGGCGCCCTGGCTAGTCCGAATATCGAAATTCAGAAACAGATATCCGAGGGCTTTCGCCTGTTCTTCCACCGCCTGCAGCAGGCGCGGACCGATGCCGTGTCCCCGCGCCCAGGGCGCGACGAATAGCGTCGTCAGCATGGCGGCATGGGCCTGGGCTTCGTTGTTTCGTGGCGGTTCCTGTAACTGGACCGACGCGGCGACCCGGCCGTCCATGCGGCCGACGAACAGATGCCGTTCGGGCACCAGGACGACGCCGCGAAAATACCGGCCCAGCACGGCCCGCGGCGGCGGTTTCAGCCAGCCGAAGCCGCCGCCGTCCAGAATCGCGGATTCGGCGGCATCGCAAAGATCTTCCAGGTCTTCGTCGGAAACTTCTTCCAGCGGTTCGACAGCGGTTTCTAAATCTGCCATCGCGTCCTCCTGCGGTTTTCCTTCAGATGTTTTCGGCCACGCTGTCCCAGGCCAGAAAATCCGCCAGCAGGCGAAGCCCCGCTGCTTGGCTTTTTTCTGGATGGAACTGCGTGCCGACCATGTTGTCGCGTCCGATTATGGCGGCGAAGGGGCCTCCGTAATCTGCGCGCGCCAGAACATCGGTTTCGTTCTCGCACTCCATGGCGTAGGAGTGCACAAAGTAGGCATGGGCCCGGGGATGTAGTCCGGCGGTCACCGGATGGCCGCGGTCCGGCATCACTTCGTTCCAGCCCATATGCGGAATCTTCAGGGCCGCCTCCGCCGGTTGTAGCGGCCGGACTTCACCTGCAATCCAGCCGAGCCCCGCGTGGCGGCCGTGTTCGATGCCGGTATCCGCCATCAGTTGCATGCCGACGCAAATACCGAGAAACGGCTTTTTCGCCTCGCGAACGTTTCGTTCTAGCGCATCAATCATGCCGGGCAGGGCGCGCAGGCCTGCCGCGCAGTCGCCGAACGCGCCGACGCCGGGCAACACAATCCGGTCGGCCCGGTCCAGCGCCGCGGCCTCTCCGGTGACGGTGACGGCGATATCGGTGTCTGACTCGCGGGCTGCGCGTTCCAGAGCCTTTGCCGCGGATTGCAGATTTCCCGATCCGTAATCGATGACGACCGTTTTCATGACCGCTTCCGTTAATATGCGGGGCGGGGTGCTGCCGGCGTAAACTTTTCCGGATGCAGATCGATAAAACGGCGAAGCGCCGTATCCACGTCCGCCGCGGCCGACAGCCCGGCTAGACGCCAGCCGTTTCCTATCATTCCACTCTGCCGCCAGTCATTAGCGGCGTATCCGATCAGGCTCGCCGTGCCTATTATAACCGTGTTTGCCAATGACCCATTTGCGCCTGCGACCGACACGGCGACTATGATCAGCACGTAGGCAGTAGCGATAGCTGCGGCGGAAAACCACATCCGGTGCCATAGCGCCCAGAACGGCCCGAACAGGAATGCGGGCCAGCAGAACCCTTCCTTGATCGCTGTGGCGTCGGTGGCGGTGGTTGCCGATCCGCGAAGATATATATTGAAAACCTGCATGCCGGGACCGGTCAGCCGCCCAGCGTGCCCTTGGTCGACGGCACGGAATCCGCGGCGCGCGGATCGGTGTCGGCGGCGGCACGCAGGGCCCGCGCCAGTGCCTTGAAGCAGCTTTCAACGATGTGGTGGTTGTTCTCGCCGTAAAAGTTTTCTACGTGCAGCGTTACCCGCGCGTTCTGGGCGAAGGCCTGAAACCATTCCTTGAACAGTTCTGTGTCCATCTCGCCCAGCTTGGGTTTTGAGAATTCGACCTTCCAGATTAGATAGGGACGGTCAGAAATATCGATCGACACCCGGCTCAGCGTTTCGTCCATGGGAATCGTTGCGGTGGCAAAACGCACGATGCCGCAGCGGTCGCCCAGCGCCTGGTGCACCGCCTCGCCGATGGCAATGCCGATATCTTCGGTGGTGTGGTGATAGTCGATGTGCAGATCGCCTTTCGCCCGCACGGTCAGGTCCATCAGACTGTGACGGGAAAGCTGCTCCATCATGTGATCGAGGAAGCCAACGCCGGTTTCCACGTCGTACTTTCCGGTGCCATCCAAGTTTACCGACACCTCAATGTCTGTTTCCTTGGTTTTTCGCGCAACTTTGCATTCACGCATAATCTACCATCCATTTCACCGACCCGCGCCGGAGTTAACGCTGCCGGAACACCTGATTTCTTCGAAGCCGGGCGGGTTTTATCAGGATCAGGCGGCGCATACCAGCAAATGTCACGTTTGGCAGTGCTTGATTGGCGGGGAGGCAATCACCTTATTGTCAGCCTAAATGGGTGGAATGCATGATGATTGGGTGCCCGGCACCGTGGTTTATTAGCGGAAAGCAAAAGAACTATCGGGGCAGGCGCGGAAGGGTATGGCCATTCGCGGGTATTCCGACGGTGATTTTATCTACCGGGCAGGTGATGCCCCAGACGGCGCTTGTCCAATTCGCACCGGCCCGGCGCGGCTTAGGGGCGTCGGGCCCGTATCCGCGACTTCGGCAGCTAGCACGGCACCACGCTGAAAGGGCACTGCCGGAGCGGCTAGGACCATCCTGTGATCGCACCTTTGATGAGCTGAGAAAGTGAGCTGTTTGCTGGTGGTGACACTTCGCCTTTCCGATTCCGCATACTATTGGAATAGAGCTTTTCCTGCCGGCGCCGGCTCGGGTCTTGACCGGGGCCGTCTAACCATCATGTTAAGGACAAGACAACCAAATTAATGAGGCCGCCAGAGAGGCGGCCGCATCGGAGGCTTATGGCAGACAACAATATTGTAACCTGGCACGGCACGACGATCCTGTCGGTCCGTAAAAACGGTAACGTCGTTATCGCGGGGGACGGACAAGTGACGTTTGGCAATACGGTGATGAAATCGAACGCCCGGAAGGTGCGCCCCCTGGGCGATGGCGGGGTCATCGCTGGGTTCGCCGGCGCCACTGCCGATGCCTTCACCCTGTTCGAACGCTTGGAAACCAAGCTGGAACAGCACCCCGGGCAGTTGACGCGGGCCTGTGTCGAACTGGCGAAGGACTGGCGGACCGACCGGTATCTTCGCCGCCTAGAAGCAATGATGGCGGTGGCTGACAAGGGCGTCTCGCTGGTATTGACCGGTACCGGAGATGTGCTAGAGCCCGAAGATGGGCTGATCGGGATCGGCTCCGGCGGCTCGTTCGCGCTGGCCGCGGCGCGCGGCCTGGTCGATCAGGACGGGCTCGAAGCCGAGAAAATTGCGCGGCGCGCCATGCAGATCGCCGCCGATATCTGCATCTATACCAACGAAAACATCGTCATAGAAAGCCTATAACACGTGACTAATTTTTCGCCCCGGGAAATTGTCTCGGAACTCGACCGTTTCATTGTCGGCCAGAACGACGCCAAGCGGGCCGTAGCCATTGCACTCCGCAACCGCTGGCGCCGCCAGCAGCTTGAAGACGATCTGCGTGAAGAGGTGCTACCCAAGAACATCCTGATGATCGGTCCCACCGGCGTCGGCAAGACCGAGATTGCCCGCCGGCTGGCGCGACTGGCCGATGCGCCGTTCATGAAAGTTGAGGCGACCAAGTTCACCGAAGTCGGCTACGTCGGCCGTGACGTGGAATCCATCGTCCGTGATCTGGTCGAAATCGCCATTCACATGGTGCGCGAACGCATGCGCAAGGAAGTCGTGGCCAAGGCCGAAATCGCTGCGGAGGAACGGGTGCTCGATGCGCTGGTCGGCGACACCGCCAGCGCCGATACACGGCAGAAGTTTCGCACCATGCTGCGCCAGGGCGAACTGGACGACCGCGAGGTTGAGATCGAGATAGCCGAAGGCGCGGGGATGAACCTGCCGACCATGGATATCCCCGGCATGCCCGGCGCCCAGATGGGGATGATCAATCTGAACGACATGCTGGGCAAGGCATTCAGCGGTGGCACCCGGACCAAGAAAATGACCGTAGGCGAAACCTATGACGTGCTAATCGCCGAAGAGAGCGACAAGCTGCTGGACGACGACAAAGTCGTGCGCGAAGCGATTGAGTCCGTTGAGCAAAACGGCATCGTCTTCCTCGACGAAATCGACAAGATCTGTGCGAGGTCGGACGGGCGCGCCGGCGCCGATGTCAGCCGCGAAGGCGTGCAGCGCGACCTGTTACCCTTAATCGAAGGCACCACGGTCGCCACCAAGCACGGCACGTTAAAGACCGACCACATCTTGTTTATCGCGTCCGGGGCGTTCCACATCGCGAAGCCTGCCGATCTGCTGCCCGAACTGCAGGGCCGGTTGCCCATCCGGGTCGAACTGAAGGCGCTGACCGAAGAGGATTTCCGGCGCATCCTGACCGAACCCGAAGCCAACCTGATCCGCCAGTACACGGCGCTGATGGGAACGGAGGAACTGACCCTTGGTTTCACCGATGACGCCATAGACGCGCTGGCGAAACTGGCAGCGGAGGTGAACCGGACGGTGGAAAATATCGGCGCGCGGCGCTTGCAGACGGTGATGGAACGGCTGCTGGAAGAGGTGTCGTTCACGGCTTCGGACCGCAGCGGTGAGAGCGTTACCATCGACGAGGCTTATGTTCGCGACAACGTCGCCGACCTCGCCAAGGATGCGGATCTGTCGAAGTTTATTTTGTAGGCCGCTTCCGCTTTAGCAGCACGTAGAACGCGCCGCCCCCGCCGTCGGACGGCTGGGCTTGGGCGAATCCCAGGACGCGGGCCCGGTTTTCGGGGGCGTTCAGCCAGGCCGGAAATTCGCGGCGGATGATGCCGCCCCCTTCCTTCATCGATCCCTTGCCGGTGATGACCAGTACACAGCGCTTGCCCGCGCCGTGGGAACCGGCGATGAACACGTTCAGTGCGGTGTGCGCGGCTGACGCGGAGCGACCGTGCAGATCAATGCGGGCTTCCGGGCGCATCCGGCCCTTGCGCAGCCTGTCCATGGTGCGCCTGTCCAGATCGGCGGCAGTACCGGCGGTCAGCGGTGAATTCGCGCGGGCCGTTTGCTGCGCCGAAGGCGGTGTGCGATCGGGCGGCTTTGGGGTCTTGCCGGATCTGCGCGGCGCGGGTTCCGCCGGCTTCCGGCGCGTGTCCCGCCCCTGCAACGGCTTTGCGTCTGCCATGGCGGCGCGGAAGAGGGCGTCTTCGTCCTCTCCGCCTTTGCCTTTACTGGGTTTCTTCGCCATCGGCCTTTCCGACCAGTACGATGTGTAGCCGGCGCGGGCCGTGCACTCCGATGGTGACGATGCGTTCGATATCCGACGACCGCGATGGGCCGGTGATTAGGGTCACGCTCCGGGGCAGGTCGCCGCCCTTTTCGCCGTTTCGGCGCAGCCGCGCCCAGGCGTCTTCGTATCCGCCGACGATTGTTCCGGTGTCCAGGACGGCGATGTGGGTATCGGGTAGGAAGTTCAGCGTATATGGGTTATCAGGCGTGGCGGTGACCATCAGCGTACCGGTCTCTGCAATGCCCGCAAAAGTCGGCGTCACCGATACCAGGTCTTCGCCTGTCGCCGCGCCGCGCCGCACCGTCAGCCCGGTGTCGTCCCAGCCCGCACCGTCCAGCGCCGGATCGGGGGCGACGACGATATTAGAAGGCAGGTCGTTGTCGGCCAGCCAGCCAGCGACCGCCGTGCCGAGTTCGGCGATTGTCGCGATGCGGTCGATGGTGGATTCGGCCTCGGTAGCCAGGTCGATAAATCGGCAAACCAATTCCGAGGGCGTTCCTCGCGCGCGGGCGGGGATCAGCGCCGCGTTGGCGTATTCTGGCGTGGACGGTGGGGGGCTGTCCGCGCTGCGTCCGATGGCGTCGCGGACCAGACCTAAGATGTCTTCGCGCGGGCTCATTGGTTGCGCATACGTTTCCACTGTTCGACGAAGGTGCCGCCTTCCGGCGCGGGCAGGTCGCGCGCGGTGGTCCAGCCAGCGGCCAGCGGCATCGACCGGAGCCCGCCGCGTTTGCCGGCAAGAAGTTTAAGCACCGTCATGGCCAACCGCACACCCGTCCGGTAAAGGCGCGGCCGCGTCGCCGTCCATGCCCAGAGTGCGAGGCCCAGCCGCGGGCGCGATTTGTTCAGCCGGTCGCGATGGGCGATATCGCGCCATTTCCGCATCAGGTCGGGCAGCGGAATCCGCATTGGGCAGACCGCCTCGCAGGCCCCGCAGAGAGAAGAGGCCTCCGGCAGGGTCCAGGCGTTTTCGATGCCGTCCAACGCCGGTGTTAGCACCGCGCCGATGGGCCCACCATAGACGCCCCCATAGGCATGACCGCCCACTGCGCCATAGACTGGGCAGGTCGACTGGCACGCGCCGCAGCGGATGCAGCGCAGCACGTCGCGGAACTCGCTTTCCAGAAGTCGGGTCCGTCCGTTGTCCATCAGCACCAGGTGGAATTCCTGCGGCCCGTCCAAATCGCCGTCGCGCCGCGCGCCAGTGGCGAATGTGGTGTAGCAGGTGATTTCCTGTCCCGTTGCCGATCGGGCAAGAAGACGGATGATGCTCAACGCATCTTCCACGCGGGGCAACACTTTTTCGATGGTCGCCAAAACTATGTGCACCCGGGGCAGGGTCTGGGTCAGATCGCCGTTGCCTTCGTTGGTGACGACGACGATCGACCCGGTTTCCGCGATCAGCATGTTGGCGCCGGTGATGCCGACATCGGCGGCAAGGAACTTTTCACGTAGCTTTACGCGGGCCTCTTCCGTCATCTGGCGCGGTTCGTCCAGAGGGCGGCCGGGGTCCAGCGTGGCGTGGTGATCGCGGAATGTTTCCGCGATCTGTTCCTTTTTTAGGTGGATCGCCGGCATTACCACGTGGCTCGGAGTTTCTTGGCGCAGTTGCAGAATGTATTCGCCGAGATCAGTTTCGACGACGTCTAGCCCGGCATCGATCAGGTAATCGTTGAGGTCGATTTCCTCCGAAACCATGGACTTTCCCTTGCCCACGGTTTTCGCATCCGCATTCCGGCATAGTTGCAGGATCGCCCGGCGGGCGTCGTCGGCATTCGCGCACCAGTGAACCGTGCCGCCGGCATTGGTAACGTTACCCTCGAATTCTTCCAGGTAATGATCGAGATGGGCGAGAGTATGGTTCTTGATCGCGACGGCCCGGTCGCGCAGGTCTTCGAATTCAGGCAGCCGGTCCATGACGACGCGCCGGCTGGTGCGGGTATCGCGTTGCAACTTTTCCAGCGCCACCTGCAGGTTTGCATCCGCCTGTGCCCGTGCGGCGTTATCCGAAAAGCGAAGGCTGTTTCCGGCGGGTGTGGTCATGCCTTATCTCCTCCGATTGGGCGGGCGTCGGTGCGTTCGGCCAGCACTTCCGCAATGTGGCGCGCTTCCACCGCCTCGCCTCGGCGGGCAAGACGCCCGGCAATATTCATCAGACACCCTAGATCGCCGCCCAGGACGGTTTTCGCGCCGGTGTCTACGATTTCATCTGCCTTGCGGTCGACCATGGCGCCCGAAACTTCCGGGTATTTGACGCAGAACGTACCGCCGAACCCGCAGCACACCTCCGGTGCGTCCATCTCTGCTATGGTCAGGCCGCGCACTTTCGACAGTAGGGCACGGGGTTGATCTCTCACTCCCAGTTCGCGGAGGCTAGAGCAGGAATCGTGATAGGCGATCTTCCCCTGCCAGTCGGCATCGATATCGGTCCAGCCCAGAATGTCAGTCAGGAATGACACCAGTTCCCAGCATTTTTCGGCTAGGGTGGCCGCGCGGCGACCGTATTGCGCATCGTCTTTCAGCAGATTGGGGTAATGGTGGCGCAGCATCCCGGAGCAGGACCCCGACGGGGCGACCACGTAATCGAACTCTTCGAAGGCATCGACGACATTACGGGCGATATTGCCGGCTGATTTTTGGTCGCCCGCGTTATAGGCCGGCTGTCCGCAGCAGGTTTGACTGGCAGGCACACAGACCCGGCAGCCCGCCCGCTCCAGCAGGTCGGCGGCGGCGAAACCCACGGACGGGCGATACAGATCGACCAGACAGGTGGCGAATAGACCCACGTTCGGGGCATTGGTCATGGGGCGCTCCGCTTCGGAAAATACGCGGATCAGGATGGCGGCAGCCCGCTTCCTTCGCAAGGGTGAACATCAGCAGATTGTGCACTGCAGGTTGTGAAAGTTTTCGTCCGAAATGATGTAGAGAGAGGCTTTTCCGGCGTCGCGACGTCGTAGGGCGAGGCCTTTTAAATTTTCGGTCACAAGCGGCGGGTAATGTTCCACCAACTCTTCGGTCTGAATGATCGCGCTGGGGACGATGCGCCGCCCATGGGCCCGTGGGATATTTGGGCTGTTCCCGCTGAGGGTCGAAAACCGGCGCTCCAGAATATAGACGGTTGCGTGGGTCCCGGCGGGGCTCCCGACCGTCCAGTACATGCCGGTTTTATGAAATCCGACAGCGCGCGGTATTTCGGCCGCGCGATGGATTAGGCATTGGTCAGTTTGCAGCCTAAAAAAGGGGCGTCCCGTTCGGTCCTAGGGTCGGGAACAGGCGCACATCGGCAATGTCCTTCAGCCGTCCGCGTCAGGTCTTCATCGGACAGGATTACTTCGAATGCGCGCGCCGGTAAGGGCTCGGCCAGCACCCGGGGCGTCTGCCCGAGTGGTGTCAGCAGAACGACGAAGGCCCGGATGGGAATAGCCTAGAGGCTTCCTTGGCCGTGGCACTAGGAACCAGTACCGGCCGTCCGATTTCATCCGGCCAGCTATATCGGCGGCGCCGGCGCCGGGCCCCCAAAATACATCCGCCCGCACTGCGCCCCGGATGGCACCGCCGGTATCCTGCGCCACCATCAGCCGGCGGAACGGTGCGCCGTCGGGTCGGTTGGTTTCCAGCCAGACCGGCAGGCCCAGCGGCAACAAGCTGCGGTCGACGGCAAGGCTGCGTTCCGGCGTCAATGCCACGCCCTGCGCCCCCAGCGGGCCGGGCCCGGTCAGCAGGCGGAAAAAGACGAAGGATTTGTTGGTGCGCATCAGCGCAGAGCCTTTTGCCGGGTGAGCGGCTAGCCAGGTGCGGATAGCCTGCATGGACATCTTTTTCCGGGGCACCTCGCCGCGGCGGATTAGCTCCCGCCCGATGGCGGTATACGGATGACCGTTGGTGTCGGCGTAGCCAACCCGCATGATACTCCCGTCGCGCAGCCGGATGCGGCCTGATCCCTGGATGTGCAGAAAAAACGCATCGGTGGCGCTATCAACCCAGACTAGTTCCAGTTTTTTGCCCCGGAGCGCGCCGCGTTCGATCCGGCCCCGGTCGTGATAAGGAACCAAGCTTCCCTTCACTACCTGTCCCGCGATGCGCTTACCTTTCAGATCTTTGTCGAAGCGCCCTAGATTAACCGAGACCAGATCACCCGGGCGCAGGTAAAGGGGCACGTTGAAACGTTTTGTGCGTTTTCGGGCGCCGCGAAGTTCCGGTTCGTAATAACCGGTGATAAGTCCGGTCCGCCCGTTGGGTCCGCGCACTGCACGGGGCTCGAAGTTACGTTCGAAAAACCGTCGGGCCGCGTTATTGTTGCCGGCGGGTATGTTCCGCGCTTCAGTGCAGATAGCGTGCCAGTCGGTTGCCGAGCCGAAGCCCGGCATGCCGCGTTTTTCCAACGGCGGACATGACCGGATCATTGCGCCCAGCGCGGCGGCGTGGGCGTCTGCCCGCCAGCCCGGCAGGTCGGCAAACCGGGCGTTTCTGAAAACCGGTTTCTCGTCAGGCGGGGCGGGCTGTTTTGGGGCGCACGCGCTAAGCGCGGTGGCGATTGCGCCCACGGCAAGCACCCGTCGCCTGAAACGGATTTCCGGCGATCGGGGCATTGGCTTCATGGGAGCGGCTCCGACCGGTGCCGCAGCGTCAGTTCTGGCTGCGGGTTTCCACCAGTTTCCAGTTTGGATCGCCGGATTTGGTGTCGCGGCTAAAGGTCCAGATATCGGTGATTTCCGTCACCTGGTTGGGATCGCCGTCGATGATACGGTCTTCGGAATCGCGGGCAACGTTCACCTGCTCCGACACGAACTTCAGCGTGACCAGGGCGTTACGGCCATCCATTTCAGCTTCGATAACCTCGGCGCTCTTGATGCTAATGATCGTCGTTTCCAGCGTTTCCTCGGCTTCTTCGCGCTCGTCGATGGCGGTTCTGAAATTGTCGAAAACGTCGTCAGCCAGCAACATCTTTAGGGTTTCGGTATCGCCTTCGGCAAAACCCTGCACTACCATTTCGAAGGCGCCGCGCGCGCCATTGGCGAATTCGGCTGAATTAAACGACGGATCGGCGTCGCGAATATCGGCAATTCCCGTGGCTAGCGGATCGTCGGTATCCAGGGATTCCGGGTGCTCGGCCGCAGGCGCGTCCTCCCTGCCCGTATTCGGCATGTCGATAACGTTGCCGTCATTTTCGGCCTGGTTCAACCGCTGCGACATAGGGTCTTGGCGGGGCTGTTCGTGGCCAGTGCGCTTGCCCAGCACACTGCGCAGACGCAAAACAAGGAACGCCGCGACCATGGCGAACAAAACGATATCTAGAAACTGGAAACCGTCACCCATTATCCTGCTTCCTGCAGACCCTTGCATTAGTGTACATAAGGCGTTCAATCGGAAATCGCAAGCATGGCCCTTGTTCTACTGACGGCCTTTATCGCCGTCCCCGTTATCGAAATTGCGCTGTTTATCGAAATCGGCGGCTGGATCGGACTATGGCCGACCATCGGCGTGGTCATTATGACTGCCTTTGCCGGCACCACGCTGCTGCGGCTGCAGGGGCTTGCAGTGCTGCAACGGGTGCAGGAAAGCGTCGCCCGCAACGAAATTCCCGTCGAAGAAGTGTTTACCGGGCTTTGCCTACTGGTGGCGGGGGCGCTGCTGCTGACGCCCGGCTTCTTCACCGATGCGCTGGGTTTTCTGATGTTTGTGCCGTCATTCCGGGAGATCGCCAGGATGGGCGTATGGCGCTGGCTGGCGCAACGCGGGCACGTCTCCATGTCCGGAGGGCCCGGGCCTTCTGGAGCCCACCCGGGTTACCCCGGCGCCGGACCGGATGGCCCGGTGATTGAGGGCGATTATGAAGAAGTGGATCCGCGCTCTCCGGACCGGGACCGGATTGGGCGCGACGAGGATGGTAAAAGTTAGCTTCCACGTTTCCTAAGCGCCGCGATGCAGGCTGATTTTTCTTTAGATGCTGCGCCGTTTCCCCGGGTTTCCAGGTAGTCGAGGCGGACGGCGTCGACCCGGTGATAGAAAAACATCTCCAATACGCAGGATTTGCCACGGTAGCGCCAGAATTCGCCCGGCGGGTCGCGGCGGACAAAGACCGGCGTGCCGAACAGCGCTGAAATCTGGGGGGCGGTCTGCCCAATTAAGGAGTCAGGCGAAATCGGCCGGTCCGGCTGCTGCGACTCGGTCGGTTGCGGGAGGGCCGTCACGGCTGGTGCCGCGGGCGGGTCGGCCATAGGCTGATCAGGAACGGTACTGAGCGTCGTAGTCCGGTTATCTGGTTTCGTGGAACAGGCGGCCACCGCTAGGCACAGTCCCGCTATGCACAGCCACCGGGAAGATGAGCTTTCCCGCATCACCGTTGCAATTCGGTCAGTCGCCGTCAGGATCGCCGCACAGCCCGATATCGCCGATGATTTCGCCGCCGCGTTCGATTTCCAGCTTTCCGAACCGGACGGTGCCTGTGACGCGGCCGGAAGCGCGGACGATCAAGATATCGCGGGCGGTCAGCGTGCCGTCAAAATTGCCGCTGATTTCGGCTACGTCGATGGCGGCGACGCCCTTGAACGTACCGGTCGAGGCGATTTCAATCTCGCGACAGTCTTTCAGTTCAGCCTCCACCTTGCCTTCGACCACCATCCGTTCGCAGGCGCTGATATTACCGCTAAGTTCGATTTCTCGGCCGACGATCAGTTTGTTGTTGTCGGGATTGCCGGGGCTGGCAACCGTGTGGGCTTCGCGCGCCGGGCGCGGCACTTCCCCTGGGCGGAGCGCTGCCGAGGGCGCACTCGGGGCCTCGGCTTTCAGCGGCAAGGCCGCCGGTAGCTCGGTCTGGGTCGAGGTGTCCTGGGACGTTTCCTGGTCCGCCATGATAGGTTCTTTCCCGAAATCGCCGCTATGCGACAGTTAACCGTTTTCGCCTACTTTCCGCAGGTCTTCGAATACATGTACCATATAGGCCGCCGCAATGACCGGCATCAGCCAGTTCACGAACGGGACAGTCATCAGCACGGCGATCAGGATACCGCATAGGAAAATCCGGGTCCTGTATTGTTTCCGCAGTGCCCGCCCCGCCGGTGGCTCGAGTCGCCGGACGGCCGCAAATTCGAAGTATTCGCATCCCAGAAGATATCCGTTGAGTGCATAGAAGACAAAGGGAATCAGCGGGATAAGGACGATAGTTATGAGGAGGATCGGCACCACGAACACGAACACCAGCAGGTTCAGCACAATGGTTATCCCGGCGAAACGGGCCGCATTGGTCAATATTTCGGCCAATGGTTCTTCACGCGCTGGTGGCAGATCAGGATAGTGCCGCGCCTCTACCGCGCGGGCGATTTTTTCCAGCATGAAGGAAATGATCAGCCCGGCGATGGCCGGAAACAGCAACAGCCCCATGATGAACGCAGCGCTTCCGCCTAGGAGCGCAATGGGCTTGTCTAACCAGGCGATTCCGAAAATTTCGTTTCCGCTTAATGTCCAACTTACAGTAAAGACCAGCGCGACAAAAATGAGGGTGCTGAAAAGAACCGCGCGCATTACAACGCCCCGGATGCGGGGGTCGCCCAACTGGCCGACAGCCTTGACGAAACCGGAAAACATGCCCTGCCCTGCCCGAACGCCGTTGTTAATGTCGGCGCCTGTTTAGCTGTGCCTCGGGGGTCATGGCAAGCATTGGCTGTTTCAATTGCCGTTAATGGTTCGGGCGTTATACTGCGCGCCGCAAACCTGGCTAAATTCCCAGAAAATAAGGAGAACAAGCATGGCCGAAGCCCGGTTCGACGTCGTCGGCGTCGGAAATGCAATTGTCGACGTAATCGCCAGGACAGACGAAAACGACCTGGCCCGGCTGGATCTGAACAAGGGAACCATGACGCTGATCGACGATGCCCAGGCCCAATGGCTCTACAGCGAGATGGGTGCCGGTCAGGAAACATCCGGCGGCTCGGCGGCTAACACGCTGGCCGGGATCGCGTCGCTGGGGGGCAAGGGCGCCTATATCGGTAAGGTCCGGAACGACCAGCTAGGAGAGGTTTTTAGCCACGACCTGCGCGCCGTCGGTGTCGAATATCCGATGCGGCCCGCCACGGAGGGTCCGGCCACGGCGCAATGCCTGATTTTCGTGACGCCCGATGCCGACCGCACCATGCAGACTTTTCTCGGTGTCAGCATGATGCTCAATCCGGACGATATCGACCCCGAAACCGTCGGAGACGGGCAGATCACCTACCTGGAAGGCTATCTGTTCGACCGTGACGAAGCGAAGGAGGCCTTCGTAAAGGCTGCCGAACTCGCCCACGCGGCTGGTCGCCGGGTTGCGTTGACCCTGTCTGACCCGTTCTGCGTTGACCGTCATCGCGCCTCGTTCCGGAATATGGTCGAAGGCCATGTTGATATCGTGTTTGCCAATCGCGATGAAATTACGTCTTTGTATGAAACCGATTCTTTCGACGATGCTATTGGCCAGCTCGTCGGCAAGGTCGATATCGCCGCAGTTACCCGCAGCGAAGAAGGATCGGTGATAGTTACCGCTAATGAGGTGGTCGAAATCCCAGCCGAACCCGTCGACAAGGTGGTCGACACCACCGGTGCCGGCGATCTGTATGCCGCGGGCGTGCTCTACGGTCTGACCAAAGGGTATGAGCTGGCGGTGGCCGGGCGGATCGGATCGATCTGCGCGGCGGAGGTCATAAGCCACTATGGCGCCCGACCTGAAGAGTCGCTGGCCGAACTGGTGAGAGAAAAACTGGGATAAATTTCCCGATTGCCTGTATACAGCGCGGGCAAATTTCGAATACGCGGGCGGATTGGCGAATCCGCCCGGCTTTTTTTGGATAAAGACGTCTTGGACAATCTGCGCAACATCGCGATCATCGCCCATGTCGATCATGGCAAAACCACACTGGTGGACCAGTTGCTGCGCCAGTCCGGCAGCTTTCGCGAAAACCAGCAGGTCGCCGAACGGGTCATGGATTCGAACGACCTTGAACGTGAACGCGGCATTACCATCCTGGCCAAATGCGCGTCGGTCGACTGGAATGGGGTGCGTATCAACATCGTCGACACGCCCGGCCATGCCGATTTCGGCGGCGAAGTGGAACGAATCCTGTCGATGGTCGATGGCGCGCTGGTGCTGGTCGATTCTGCCGAAGGCCCGATGCCGCAGACAAAATTCGTTACCCAAAAGGCACTCGCGCTGGGCCTGAAACCGATCGTCGTTATCAACAAGGCCGACCGCCCGGATCAGCGCGCGGACGAAGTTCACGAAGAGGTATTCGATCTGTTCGCCGCGCTAGATGCTAATGATGAACAGCTCGATTTCCCCACCCTCTATGCATCGGCCAAGGAAGGCTGGGCCGCACCGGAAATGGATGCGCCCCGGGAATCGCTCACCCCGCTGTTTGAACTGATCGTCGATCATTTAGCGCCGCCGGTTGCCGATGCCGATGCGCCGTTTGCCATGCTGGCCAGCATTCTGGAATACGATACCTATCTCGGCCGGGTGCTGACCGGGCGGGTCGAACGCGGCACGGCCCGGGTCAATTCGGCCGTCGCCGCGCTGAACCGGGATGGCGCACGCCTCGAGGCCGGCCGGTTGACCAAACTGCTGTCGTTCCGGGGCATCGAGCGGGTGCCGGTGAACGAGGCCCATGCCGGTGACATCATCGCCATTGCCGGGCTGAAGGAAGCAACCGTCGCTGATACCATCGCCGATCCCGAAGGCGGCATGCCGGTGACGGCGCTGCCGGTCGATCCGCCGACGTTGTCGATGAGCTTTTCGATCAACGATTCGCCGTTTGCCGGCGATGATGGAGACAAGGTGACGTCGCGCTTGCTGGCGGCGCGCCTGTTCCGCGAGGCCGAGGGCAATGTCGCCATCCAGATCGAATCCACCAGTGATGAAAACGTATTCGAGGTGAAAGGCCGGGGCGAACTGCAGCTGGGCGTTCTGATCGAAACCCTGCGCCGCGAAGGTTTCGAGCTTTCCGTGTCGCGGCCGCGGGTTTTGTATCGCGACGGTCCCGAAACCGGCGCGCGGGAGGAGCCGATTGAAGAGGTCGTAATAGATGTTGACGATCCCTATGTCGGCCCGGTGGTCGAGGCCATGGGCGAACGCAAGGGTGAGATGACCGACATGCGCCCGTCCGGCGGCGGCAAGACCCGGGTCACGTTTCTGGCGCCGTCGCGCGGGCTGATCGGCTATCACGGCCAGTTCCTGAACGACACCCGCGGCACTGGCGTGATGAGCCGGCTGTACCACTCCTATGCGCTCTATAAGGGACCGATCCCGGGCCGGCGCAACGGTGTGCTGATTTCCAACTCCACCGGAAAATCCGTGCCATTCGCTCTGTGGAATCTGGAAGAACGGGGCGAGTTATTCATCGACAGCGGCATCGCCGTTTACGAAGGCATGATCATCGGCGAACACAGCCGTGGTAACGACCTGGAAGTGAATCCTCTGAAAACCAAAAAGCTGACCAACATTCGTGCCGCAGGCAGCGACGAAGCCGTACGCCTGACTACGCCCCGTGCGCTGCGCTTAGAAGAGGCCATCAGTTATATCGACGATGATGAACTGGTAGAGGTGACGCCGCAGCACATCCGCCTGCGCAAGCGGTTGCTGGACCCGCACGTCCGGAAAAAGGAATCGCGCCGGGCCGGAAGCGCCTGATTCGTATTCTGAACCCCTCCATACGCTTTGGTATGCAGTTATCCCCTGTATATTCGTCTGGTTATCCCCCGATAAAAAGCCCTGTCTGTGGGTAAGTCGAAATGAGTGATTGTTGCGGTCGGGGTGGGG
>MDTA01156211.1_pt1 | contig 20457 bp, 23 predicted proteins | sample 811151 | NCBI WGS metagenome assembly MDTA01 (sample SAMN05326648, study PRJNA326480) | marine metagenome | isolation source: seawater | place: Indian Ocean: South | collected 2010 | reverse complement strand
GGTGGTGTCAAAATTGAATCAAATGTAAGAATAAAAAACTTTACAAATATTGATCGAGGGTCTGGAGGAAGATTTACAACTATAAAAGAAGGCGTAGTAATTGGTAGCTTTGTTCACATAGCTCATGATGTTGTGATTGAGATTATGTCAATAATAATAGATAGTTGTAAAATTGCTGGTCATGTAAAAATAGGCCGAAATGCTGTACTTGGTTTAAACACTACAATCCTACAAAACATATCTATTGGAGATTATGCTTCAACTGGAATTGGAACTGTAGTTACCTCTGACTTGAAATCAAATAAATTTATGATTGGAAATCCTGGTAGAGTTATCCGATGAACTTTTTCATCGATAGACTTAATGCAGAAAAAAATAAAAATAAAGAATTGATTGCATGGTCAAACAAAACTCTTACTTATAACGATATATTGAATGCTTATAATTCTTTAGATGTTAATAGCATAAAAAAAGGCGATGTTGTGGCATTGATTGGGGATTATGAACCTCAGTCTATCGCTTACCTGTTGAAATTAATTGATAAAGGTTGTGTCGTTGTACCACTGACAACAGATACAGAAAAACAACATGATTATTTTTTTGAATCTGCACAAATTGATTGGATCATTAAAAATGATAAATTAGTAAAATACTCATTTAGGAAAAATACAAAACACAATCTACTTTCTAATTTAATTAATTTGGGAAATCCAGGCCTAGTTTTATTTTCATCAGGAACTACTGGTAAACCAAAAGCCATTCTTCATGATTTAGTTCCTTTCTTTAAAAGATACATAAATGCAAATAAATCTATTACTACAATATCTTTTTTATTATTTGATCACATTGGAGGACTGAATACATTTTTTTATTCTTTTTTTGCTGGTGCAAAAATTGTATTTCCTCAGGAAAGAACACCAAATTATATTTGGAAACTTATTGAAAAAGAAAAAGTAGAGCTTTTACCTACATCACCTTCTTTCCTAAGGCTATCAAAAACAAGCGTCGACTTTAGTTTGCTATCACTTAGTAATTTAAAGTTAGTTACCTATGGAACAGAGTTAATGGATTCCGAATTACTAAATTGGTATGTACAAAAATTTGACAAGATTGATTTCAGGCAAACATATGGTTTATCTGAGCTTGGCATTCTGAGAATTAAGAGTGAATCAAAGAATAGCTTGTTTATAACAATTGGTGGAGATACAGAATTTAAAATTAAAAACAATACACTAAGAATAAAGGCAGAATACCCAATGTTGGGTTATTTAAATTCACCTAGTCCCTTTGATGATGATGGATTTTATGATACTAAAGATTTAGTGGAAAAGAAAGGTAACTATTTTAAGATTATTGGTAGAGAGTCAGAACTAGTTAATATTGGGGGACAAAAAATTAATCCCATGGATCTTGAAACTTTTTTGTTAACAGATGATAGAGTTGCAGATGCAAGTGTTTTTGGGATTCCAAACAAAATATTGGGAAATTCATTACAACTTGATATAGAGTTTATAGAAGGAAAGGAAATGGATAAAAAAACAATTAATAAAATAATTTTAGAAAAGTTTCCAAATATATATAGACCCTCAGTTGTAAATATTGTTTCCAAGTCAAAATATAATCATAGATATAAAAAAATGAGGAAAGATGGATAAAAAATCAATACTTAAAATGATTAACCAAAAAATTGAAGAAATTTCTGAAGAATTTGATATTAACATTGATAAAAATTCAGATGAAATTTATGTATATTCTGAAAATGGATTATTTGACTCAATGATGCTTGTTGTTCTTATTGCTGAGGTTGAGGAGGAACTTATGAATAGTTTTGGTATAGAAATATCTTTAACTAGTGATAAAGCTATGTCGAAAAATACTCCATACGAATCAAATTTAAAAATTCTAAATCTAATTTCTGAACTTAGTCAATGAAAATTGCGGTAGTTACTGGCGCTTCCAAAGGTATAGGTTATTTTTTATCTGAAAAGCTATCAAAAGAAAATTATAAAGTTGTCAATATTTCTAGAAAAAGCAGTAATGCTTTTATTGATTATTCATTTGATTTAACAAATACTCAAGATATCGGACAGTTAGTTAAGCAAGTTATAAAAGAAGTTGGTGTTCCTGACTTACTAATAAATAATGCTGGAGTTGCCTCCATGAATCATACCTTCTTAATGAAAGATTTAGATGTTAAAAAAATAGTTGATGTTAACTTAATTTCTCCAATCATCTTAAGTAAAGAGTTTGGTAAGTTCATGGTAAAAAAAGGCGGAAAAATTTTAAACATATCAACGGTTGCCGTTCCACTTTTATTGGACGGAGAAGCAGTATACGCAGCAACCAAATCTGGAATAGAAGTTTTTACAAAGATATTGGCGAAAGAACTTTCAAGATCTAAAGTTGATGTATCATGCATTGGCTTAACTCCCATAGACACAGATCTTATAAAAAATGTGCCAAAGGAAAAAATTGATAAAATTATTGAATCACAACCTATACCAAAAAAATATCAACTAGATGATGTTTGGGAATTAACTTACAAATTTTTATATTCTAAGAATAAAAAAATGAACGGAAAAGTATTTTACTTAGGTGGTTTTTGAACAAGGTTTTTGATCTTTTTTTTTAAATAAAAACATTTTCGATAATGTACTTTCCAAACAATGTGTATATATTACATTGACGACTATTGAGTGAACATTCAAGAAACTTAAAAAATGAAAACAGTGTTGAAAACTGGGTCATAAAACTAATATCAATTATATGAAAACAGTTACCTTTAGATTTGATGTTGACACCTTAACTTGCATAAAGAGTGGGATACCTAAACTAATTAATATTTCAAATAAACATAATGTTGAATTTACTTTTTTTATGAACTTTGGAAAATCTATTGATAGAAAAGAAGTTTTAAAAAGAAAAAATAAATCTGACGATGGTACTAGTTATAAACTTTCCACATTTACAAAGTTAGGTGTTAAGAATTATGCAATTACAGTATTGTTAAATCCAAAGCTGGGAAATTACAAGAAAGAAATAATATCTTTAGCTAATTCAAGTAATGAAATAGGTCTGCACGGTGGTAAAAACCATGGTACGTGGCAATTAAATGGAAGTGATTTTAATCTAAAAAAACTTGAACAAGAGATTGATTATGGAGTAGAAAAGGCAAAAAAATTTAATATTTCATTATCAGGATTTACATCACCTGGAATGACATCCAATAAGTTAATTTGCCAAGTACTAAAAGCTAAAAATTTTACTTATATTTCAGACACATATTCTTTTCAGGGCGAAAGCAATGAAGAAGTAAAAAAAGAAATATTTAAAAATTTTAAAAATATTAATGTAAATTTGGCAGGCAAGAATGGCATAGGATATTTTGAATATTTCCTTTCACAAGGATTGAAACCAAAAAAAATTAAAGAAAATCTTTTGAATCAAATTTTAAATTCCAATGAAGATTCTTTTATTGTTTATGATCACCCTCTCATCATAAATTTTATTCAAGATGAATTCGAAAACTTAATTGAAGAACTTAAGAAAAATCAGATAAAATTTATAAAAATGGGTAATTTAAATTGAAAGTTGCTTTTCTATGTTCCGATGAGATTTCAAATCAAATATTTTTAAAAACGTTTAAAAATTATAATTTGGAACTATTAGTTTATGTGGAAAAAAACAACTCTAACAAAAAAAAATTAATTAAAAAAAAATTAATTGGTTTAAGTTTACTTGGTAAATTATTTTTCCCAATGGATGTTTTATCTTTAGTTTTATATAAAAAAAATATTAATAAATATTTGAAAAAGAATTTGGAGTTAGTTTCCGATTTTTTCCTCCAAGAAGATATTTTATTGACTAATAATATAAATAGTCTTGAAGTTTATGAAAACATATGTAATTTCAAACCAGATTTAATTATTGTAAGAGGAACGTCAATCATTAAAAAACCTTTAATAAATTATGATATAAAACATTTCCTAAATATTCACGGGGGCATTGTTCCTAACTATAGAAATGTTCATGGTCTATTCTGGTCTTACTATTTTAAAGATTTTTCAAATATGGGCTCCTCGATTCTTCATTTGACAGAAGGTATAGACAATGGAAATATAGCTTTAATGTCTACTTTTCAGGAGCCACCCAAGGGATTAAAAGATTTGCATTTAAAAAATATTGTTTTATCAAATAAACTTACTAAAGATTTAATTGATAATTTATTAAGTGGCAACAACATAGAATCAACTGAACAGAATAGAGAAATTGATCCTTTTTACGGTCAAACACCAACATTTTTTAATTTTATAAAATTATGGTTATAGAAGTCCAAACTTGCCTGTAGTCACAAATAATATTAAAAAAAAAGGTTATAAACTAGAGTTCATCTTTAGCTAATTATATTTTTTCTAAATTAATAAAAACTACTAAAAAAACGCTCTCACAATTCTTACCTTCGATGATATTATTTAAACTAAATACAAATAACAAATATTAAAATCAAATAAATAATGCAACAAGAAAAAAAAATAGCATATGTTTTAGGTACAAAAGCTCAATTTATAAAATCTAAATTTATATTATCTAATTTAGTCAAAAATGGATTTGAACTAACAATTATCGATACTGGGCAACACAAAGAATTGACTTCAAGAGAGCTTGAATCTTTTGCTAGTAATTACAAATATATTAAATTAACTAAAAATACCAAAAATATATCAAAGATATCTTCGATGATTTTATGGTTTATAAAAATTGTGATTTCTAAACACAAAGTAGTTCTTGATCCAGATTTGAAATATTGCCTTGTTCATGGTGACACGATAAGCACTCTTCTGGGGTTAATTTATTCAAAACGTAACAATTTAAATACAATTCATATTGAATCAGGGTATAGATCAAATAATTTGCTAAAGCCTTTTCCTGAGGAAATTGTAAGAAATATAGTTACAAAATATTCAAACATTGTTTCAATAGATGGAGAAGAATATCTGGATAACATTAAAAATATTGACAAAAAGAAAATTATCTTACTTCAAAGAAACACAATATACGATGTAGTTATAGAAAATTTAAATGCAATGAAAATTGATAAAAAAAATGTACTAACTGTAACAATTCATCGTACAGAAAATATTTATAATAAAAAAAGATTAAAAGAATTGGTAAGTCTTTTAATTGATGTTGCTTCTACTAATAATTTTCATAAAATTCAATGGTTTTGCCACGACATTACCATCAGGGCTCTAAAGAAAAATAAGCTATTGAATAAGCTAAAAGAAAGTGAAGTTGAATTAAAAGAACTTTTACCACACAAACAATTTTTGAGTGAAATGATCAACTCTAAAGCAGTAATTACTGATGGAGGGTCAATTGCAGAGGAGTGTTCTATAGTTAATCAAAATACTATTATTTGGAGAGATGTTGTTGAAAACATTAATTACTTAAATAAAAATGTTATTTTATCAAATTACGATAATTTAGAAATCATTAAGTATTTAAAGACAGTAAATTTTAGTTACCCAAAAATAGAAACAACCTACAGTCCTTCTAGAGACTTTGTTAATCAACTTATAAAATTGATCTGAAAACTAGGCAAGAAACTACAAATAAACGATCTCTAATGTGCTCTCTTTTTTTAAAGATAAATTTATTAGGTCATTTTTATTCACAATAAATATATTTAGAAATTTAAAATTTTTCTAAGTCTTCTCTTGCAATCTTTCCAAGCTCATCCATTTGACTGAAAAAATCAGAAGAAAGTTCAATTGATTTATTATCAATATTTGGAGAAAATTCATTTGTAGCAAAAGGTTGAGAATAGTCTATATCTAATATTTTTTCTAAATTATTATCTTTCAAAATTAATGGCCATACTCTTTCGCCAATTGTTGGAACTGTATTTAGCTGGAAAGTATATGTCAACTGATCCAAATTTCTCATACTTCCACTTATAATTTTTGTTGATTTGTGTTCTGATGAAAATAAGTATGACATTAATGACAATGCATCAATACCAACTTCTTCCATTCTTCCTGGGATTACACTAACATAATTCACTCCATAAGAGATACACTTCATTGCAGTTGCATGGTCAGAAACACCAGTAACATTTGTTAGTACAATTTTATTTAACTCATCTGTAAATTTTAAAATCTTATTAAATGGAGGTATTTTCATTCCCACTTTAATTTTGTCTTTTGGTAAGTTAGAAATGAATTCTGCAAACTTTATAGCTTGTTCTATATCAAATTTTGAATAAGGTAATTGAATGTGTATTTCACCATCTGCATCACCTCTAAGTTCAAAGAGGAAATTACTTATTTCTTCGGCAGTTTCAATCCATTGGTGTAGACTAAATTGGTCGATTTTACTAAATGCATTTGGATTGGTGGTCACTCCCTTAATTAATTTTTTGTCTAATTTATTAATTAGTTGCTCTGATGTTTTTTTTATAAATTCTAAATTTGCTGTATCAAAGTAAAATTCTTTCATCGAATATTATTATAACTGTAAGTCTTCATAAAACTTATTCCAACTCTCTAGTTTGTATCCTTTATCGTCAATATAAAAATCAGCTACAGGTTTACCAAAGTGTAGTTCATCATATGGTATCTTAAATTTTTCAAGCCAATCAATTACAACTTTAGATTGATTTGCAATAATTTTTCCTAGGTTATTGTTATATGTAGCCATGTTTCTGGCTGTATATATTATTAAATAATGCCCTTCTTTTTTTAATTTTTGTATAGTTTCGACAGAACCTTTAATTGGTTTTAGGTCTTCATATGTTTGGTCTTCTAATTTGTTTTCACAGATTGTTCCATCAAGATCAAAACAAAATTTATATTTTTTCATAATACTCATTTAATAGCTTCAAACCAATAACATACATAGCCTTTTGTCTCTTTTCATTGTCGTAATGTCTCGCACACATTCCAACAAAAATTAATCCTTCAATTAATCTTATAATGTCTAGATTGTAATTACTTTCATTTATTTTATTTTCAAAAATTTTATCAATTCTTTTCTTATTTTGGTTTTTATATTTTAAATCAACATTGTTTTTAGAAATATCCAATTCAAATTGATCATAAATTAAGTATTCATAACCACCATTGGTAGAGTGACTTAATTTAGCCAAGTCATAGTACAAATCTCCAAAGAATTTTTTGAATCCGTATTTTCCCCTCGGATCTACAAATTTTAAATTAACCACGGAATTAATCGGATTCATTGAATACAGAATATTACTAAAACATAAATCACCATGAAAATAATAAAAGTATTCTGGTATTTTTATATCTTTTAATTTAATCTCCAACTCCTTCCACAAAACAGAAAAGTTTAACAAAGGTTTGTTATTTAAAACAATGGAGTCGTATTTACAAAATTTATTGAAGAAATCATTGTTACTGTTAAGTTTAAAATACTCGTTCTTAGTTTTATCTATTAACATTCGATTAAAATCTGTGCTTGTAGATTTAATTTTTTTTTCTTTTTTATAAATATCAATATAGTTAAAAATAAAGTCAAAAACTTTTTCCCAATCCTCTTTAATAAACTTATCTTTTATCATTTTGTTTCCAAGATTATCATATGCAAAGTGCTCTAATTCTAATTTATAGGGTTTTGAAGTAGAGGTTCCACTTGTGACATATCTTGGAAAAAAAATTTTTAAATTTTCAGGAAGGTTTTTATAATAATTTATCTCATCAAGTAATTTACTATCACTACTCTCCTTTATTACTGTAGATAAATTTGATTCATTTATTTTGAGTGAATTATATGCCCTAGTTATAAACTGCATTTTTTATTTGATCGATAGAAATATAGGGTAAATTATAAAGACGTGCAAATTTTTCAAGCCCTTCACCTTTCACCATTTGCCCCTGCCAGTCCATCATTTCAATAATTATTCCAACCTCTTCTAATCCTGCTAACTTTAATAATTCGACAGTACCTTCGGTGTGACCTTGTCTGTCTTGAAGTAAGTTTTTTGATGCTCTCAATGGAAATAAATGGCCAGGTTGAGATAAGTCTTGAGGTTTACCATCATTAGAAACAAATGTTTTTATCGTAACAAGCCTATCATCAAGAGACATGCCAGTAGTGACACCTTCCGAAGCATCTATTCCAGTTGCAAAAGGTGTAGCAAATGAATCGTTTCCATTTGAATTTTGTAAAGGAATATCAAATTGATCAAGCTTTTCCTGATTACAGGGAAGACACATTAAGCCTCTACCGTGTAAAAATAAAAATTGCAGATTATAGAAATTAACTTTTTCAGCAGCAAGAACTAAATCTCCTTCAAATTCTCTATCTTCTCTATCAACTAAGACTACGGGAACTCCTAATTTGATAGCCTGAATAGCGTCTTCTAAATTATTAGAATATGAAATAGACATATTGATATACTAGCGTAGAAAATTTTTATTTTTCACTAAATCTTCAGGCGTTCCAAGAGAATAAAATTCATTTTTTTTCATTTCGAAGGTTTTAATCTGATGACCATCTTCAATAAGATAATTGAACGTCAAAGAAATCCACTTCTCACCAATCGTATCGGAATGAATTAATTTGTGAGCACTGTAGTAAAACAAATCTGCATTTTTCCAATAAAAAATTCCATTAAGAGATTTTTGAGATATAGCAATTTTTTCTGAAAATTCTAAAGCACGTCCATTATTATCTAGCTTTACATGTGAATAGGGTGAAGAGTCTCCGATCTTAAATTTTTGGTGTTGGTAGGTAGTTACAAGTCCACTCAAGTTTTTTGTTTTTGTAGTTTCTATAAAATTTTCTGAATTCCAAGGTGTAAATTGATCAGAGTTAGCAACAATTAACTCCTCTTTATCATTGAATCCACTTCTTTTCAAACCCAACAAACTAGTTTCTGCTTGACCTTTAGTTTCTGAATTGAGTTCAATTATTTCCATATTTAATTCATATTTATCTCTGATATTAAAAAGTAATTCTTTATATTGTTGCTTAAGTTTATTTGCAATTACAAAATGAGAACCTGGAATATTCAGAGAAGAAATTGAATATTCTATTAAAGTTTTTCCCTTAACCTCTATAAATGGCTTAAGCTCTTTGTATTCCTTTTTAAATCGAATACCTTTTCCGGCAATAGGCCATAAAATAATCATATGTTCTCTTTTAGTCGTCTTGTATGTTTTAAACTGTTGTCTGTTTTATTATATATTATTGTTTTTTGAGAATTCTGATATATTTATTTACTATATATGTAAGGAATTAAGTTTATGGAAAATTTAGTCAATTTGTATTTTGATTGCTGGAATAGTCATAACATTAATGATTTAAAAAAATTGTTTGATAAATCTGTAATTTTAGAAGATTGGGAAAATACTTTCATTGGCATTGACGAAGTTGTTCAAGAAAATAATAATTTATTTAAAAACTTTCCTACGATTCGAGCAGTTATTGCTGATTTAGGAATAAGTGATGAAAGAGTATTTGCAAAAATAAAAGTTTATTTAAATGGCGACGATGTAATCGATGTTATTGATGTTTTTGAATTTAAAGATAATAAAATCATTAATATTAAAGCTTACAAAGGTTAAATTAACAAATAAAAATGAAGTTTTATTAGAAATATTTATAACTCTTACAAATTACCTTGTTCAATATCGAAAATAAATTATCTAAACTAATGCAGATATTTTTTTATATATTTATTATATTTGTAAACTAAATATTCTTCAAAATAACTTTTCTCTATCCAGTTTCTTTTGTAAAGGAGGCTCGGTCTGTAAATATAAACTTTGCTTAATCTAGAAAACCCAATTAAATCTTTTTTCAGAAAAATTAAATTACCAGTATGGCACAAAAGTACATATCCTTTTTTCTTGGCAACTTTTAGAGTTGAAGAAAACGAGTTGCCTACATATTTGTCTAAATGATAATTTAAGATACCGGGCTTAATACTTGAGTTTATTTCGATTATTACAATACTTGGTTTACCTGTAAAAACTTCCCATACTCTTAAATCTTCAGAGTCAATATCTATGGATAAAATGTCACAATTTGAATCAAAGTTATTTTAAGAAATAATTGAATTTAAATCATTTAGGCCTTTTTTGCTAGATACAAATTTATTTGCAAGTATTACATTCGGATGATTTTTAGTTGCTTTTTCAAGTTCTAAAAACTTTTCTTTATCTGCTTCTATATAAAGGGCTTTCCATCCTTTTTCTACAAGAGAAAATGTATTACTATTGTCTTTCCCCTTTGATGCACCAAACTCTATACACGTACCATCAGCTATTTTCAGCTCATTTAAAATTTCATTAACTACTCCGTCTTCACCATTCTGGCTGTAAATATTTTTTAAAAATTTATCATAATTTTTGAATAATCCCATATGCAGAATTATATAATATTCAACAAAGTGTGTATTCAGTGTTTGAGAAAATAGGATATATTAAATATAAAATCTAATCTAATTTTTAAATCTCATTTTTACTAAGTATTTGTTATAAACTTTACTGTAAACTGTTGCTTTATTTTTAAAATAAAAAGGTTTGGCTTTAAAAAAGATAATCTTTCTAATATTTAATGGATATAAACCATAAAATTTTAATTTTTGCCATTTATTGTATACGTTATCTCTGACAGTCAAAATTGGCCAGGAGTACTGCTCTTCTGGATTATTAAAATAGAACGACTCATCGTCTAGTGCAAGGCAACCATATATTTTTCCCATTACACTTAATATACTTTGATCATGCCTACAGGTATTGAAATATTCTTCTTGATATTTTTGATAGTAGTCAGTGATTAAATTATTATCATTTTCTACAACCTTTTGAAAGTCTTTAAAGAATTTTTTAGATGCTTTATTATTTTTTACTAACAATACACCGCCCATGAACTGTAGGGAGTCGGTAATACTATTGTTATCTGAAACACCAAAATAGTTAAACACTTCTTTTGTAGTCCAATTTTTTTCAAAAATTCCAGGCAATCTAAAGAGAAAGATACTTTCAGTTGAATTATTTAGCATTTCAAAATATTCAACCAATCTTTTTTTCCCTTTTAAGTTCATTGTTGAACCAGAATCTACATAAATTAATATGTCATTTTCATTCATTTTCTCAAGGCTTTGGAGAATGATTTGAGATTTCCAAATCCAAAAACCTCCTCCTTTCGGATCTTCTAAAAGTGCAGAAAAGCGATTTTTAAAACTTTTGTCCAAAGAACTTTTTTTATAAACAAAAATATTCTTAAATAACTTAAATTTCTTTGCTTGAAATTTAATTCTTTTTCTTTGAATTGAGTAATTTTTGTCACCATACGTTACAAAAAAATAATTAATTTGTTGCTTATTTGTATTACGTACAGCTTCTGTCATTTTTTTTAATCAAATGTTTTAAGAAAAAATTGAAGGAATTTATTTTGCAAGTTTAATCTTCAATAAACTAGTTGACTGACCTTGAAGTTTAGAAAATTTAAAACTTTTTACTTTAGCATTTGAATTCAGAACTTCAGATATTTCCGTTTTGCTATATTGATTATGATAAATTTCAAATTCAGTATCTTCATCTGTAAGAAATTTGATACTTTTCCCTGACTCAAGAGGCTCAATAAAAAAAGGAATCAAAACTAAATACTTTGCTACCCTAATCATTTCTTCTATTGGTTTTTTAAAATCTTCCATATGTTCGATTACATGCCTAGAGTGTACAACATCGAAACACGAATCATCAAAAGGTATATCATTAGCTGATCCAACAACACAATTAATACCTTTCTTCACATTAATCTCAACCATCTCTGGAGTTATATCTAAACCAGTGTATTTAAGATTTTTATACTTTTGAATTCCATAAAATTCAGGCGAACCCCCACAACCTACATCAAGTAGGCTTTTATAATTTTTAAAGTTTTTTCTTACCTTTACTCTGTCTTTTTCAAATATTGAACCCATCCAAGATTCAGAAAATTCTTCAATACTAGGTACTTTTACTGTATGTCCATTATGAATATACTCAGTTTTTCCAGAAAATAGATTTTCTGACCACCACTTTTCGTAATTTGTTCTATTCATTTTTTAATTTGTTTTTAATTAAGATAATAATATCACTTAGATTAATTACTAATATTTTATAAACTAAGAAGCATATGATTAAAAAAATTAAATCTTTTATACCTATTCAAGTAAAATCTAACATTAAAAATTATTTAAAATACTTAAAAACTCGTTCTGTAAAAGAATTAAATTCTAAGCAATCGTACTTAAACCACAATAATCAATACTCTGAAACAGAAGCCTTAAATAGAGAGATTAAAATACACAATTTAAAAACTGAACACACAAAGTCAAAAAATGGAATTTGGAACAACGTTTATGAATTTGAAACCAGTGTGGGATATTTTTTAGATAATGATGAACAAATTACCAATCTTATTGACATTGGTTCAGGAACAGGCTGGTTTGTAAATTATGTTTCATTAAATTATCCAAATTTAAGCTCAATTTTTGCCATAGAACCTTCCTCAGCGGCTATGAAGATATCTAAAAAAATTTATGGTAAGAATAAAAATATCCAATATCTTAATGGATTTGCAGACAAAGAAATATCTAATTTGAAAAAAGATGTTTACTTAGTGACTACTTTTGCTGTTTTTCAACACCTAAATATTACCTACACAAAAAAAGTGCTAAATAAATTAAATAAAATTTTAGAAAAAGGCTCTATTTTGTATTTAAATGAACCAATTGCAAATTCAAAGTTCGAAAAATTTAGACTTCATTATCCAAGAACTGAAAAATTTTGGACTAAAAGTCTTAAGGGATATGACGTCAGCTTTTATAATAGAAAGCTTATAGTTGCACAAAAAGTTTCTTAAGCAGAATTACATCAGGTTCCTTTTTGTATTCAAGTTTTTATTATTTGAATGTAAATTTTTAGTATTTAAACCATTAACAAAGCTCTAGATAAATATTGTAATATAAAGTAATGAAGCTTATTAAAAAGTTCTATATTTTAGACCTTCTTGATATAAAAAATATTTCGAGAGTTTCATATCGAAAAGATATAAATGGGTTGAGAGCTCTTGCTGTTCTTGCAGTAGTACTATACCACGCTGAAATAAAAATGTTTAGGGGTGGTTGGTTAGGCGTAGATGCTTTTTTTGTTGTTTCTGGTTTTTTGATCTCAAATATTATTATTTCTGAATTAAATGAAAACAACTTTTCATTTAAGAATTTTTATATGAGAAGGATAAGAAGGATAATACCAGCACTTTTCTCAACAGTGTTATTTTCTTTACCTCTGTCTTACTGGTTACTTACTCCAAGAGCTATGTTGGAATTTTCCAAATCTATTTCTGCTTCAATATTGTTTTATTCAAATTATTATTTTCAAAATTTAGACTTTTACAATGCAGAACCTACAAAGGTAATGCCATTACTTCATACATGGAGTTTGGCTATTGAAGAACAGTTTTATATCTTATTTCCTCTTATGTGTGTACTTATTTTTAAATTTTTTAAGAAACAGTTCGGATATATTCTAGTAATAATATTTTTGCTATCTATTTATTTAAATTCTACAACGAGTGAATTGATTAAGTTTTATCAAATTCAATTCAGAGCTTGGGAGCTAATTTTCGGAGCTTTAATAATGATTCTTCACTATAAATTAAAAATTAAATATATTAACTTTTTTGGTATTTTATTAATCCTTTTTTCTTTTATCTATTTTGATGACTCAATGTTAACTTTAAATTCTTTAGAACCCCGGTTAGTTGCAGTTTTAGGCTCAGGAATGATTTTGGCATCGCCTGTAGAAAATTTAACATATAAGTTTCTAAGTAATCGTTACTTTAGGGTCATAGGTGTCTCATCGTACTCTATTTACTTATTTCACCAACCTATGTTTGCATTTTTTAGGTTATTTCAAGAGAGGTATTTCTACATAAACAAAAATATTTCGACTCCACTCCTATTTTTAGCGCTATTATTTTTTTCCTATTTGAATTGGAAGTATGTTGAAATTTATTTTCAAAAAAATAAAATACGACTACTATTTTCATACATTTTAGGAAGTTTATTAATTTCATTTCTATTTACATTTTTTTCAAACAGTTCTGATGGATTTAAAAATAGATATGATTATGTTCCTGAAGAGGTTTTGTTTTATTCAAACACGCCAAATATTTATCCGTCAACATATGAAACTAAAAATTTTCTTTTTAAATATAAAAATTGTGATAATAATTTACTATCTGCTCCATATTGTAAATGGAATGACACTGGAGCTGAATCTGATAGCACTATCTATCTTGTTGGAGACTCACAAACTAATGCTTTATCAGTTTCTTTTTTGAAAAATCTTACAAGCGCACAGCAAAAGTATAATCTTGTTTTTATTACCAATACAGCTGGGAGGTGTTTACTGTCCCAGCAAAGCGACACAGTTGGTTTTGTTGAGTATTGTAGCAATGAGTTTTTTGATGAATTTATAAACATTATTGACAAAGAAAAAGATATTGTAATTGTGTTTGGAAGATTTGATACTTGGATTACCCAAAAAGGCGAAACTGAAATCAAGTGTAATGATTGTGATTATATAAATATTTTTTCAAACCGGTTAGAAAAAATATCAAATAATGCATATAAATTTTTAATAATTGAACCTATACCCACATATAGCTTTTCAGTTGCAGATAGTTATTTGTATAAAAATACAACATGGGGAGAATCAATAACTATTGAATTAAGTACCTGGTTAGAAAAGATGATTGATACAAATAATTTTTTTAATAACCTGAATTTAATTGATAATAATTTCGTATCCTCAACAGCAATATTTTGTAATATAGAGGAGATCAATCTTTGCTACGCTTCAACCAGTAATGAATTGTTTTATTCAGACTCTAATCATTTAACGTTAGCAGGAGCAAATTTAATTACTGAGAAAATAAATGAAATACTTAATTTACTAGCTAAATAAAAAATATTTTTTGATTGTTTATAAAGATAAGATTCTTTCTATGTTTTTATTTAGCTAGATAAATACCTTCATCACCTTTTCTAAGGAAATGCCATCCATGCCACTTATCATCATTATGAAGCTTTATTAACTTCATTTTTCTCACATTTCTAGATAGTGTAAAATAAAAAAGTCTATGATGGCAAAAATAAACTTTTTTATTTGATACCAGATTATCTAAATTTTCAAATATCTTTGTAAGTTTAATAATCACATTTTTTGAAGAGTATATAAATTTTGTATCAACTGCCTTTTTGTTTTTATAAAATCTTTTAAGCTTTGATATTTTCCAAATTTCACCTTCCATATAATTAATATATGCTGTATCTTTGTCATTATTTTTTTTAAGTATTTCTAAAAAAGGATCTCCAAAAGCAGCTATATCTGTTCTTGTCAGGACAACCGCATCATAAGTCTCGTTATCATTTTCAAGCAACTCTCCAGCTTTCATCATTGAATATAGAGGTGAAAGGGTAACTTGTACAGTTTTGTCAGTTTTTGAATATTTTTCAAATTCAGTTGAAAACCCTAGTTCGAGATTTTCAATCTGTTCTTCTACAATAATTTTTTTTGGATTATAAAGACTTGTAACATTTTCCAAATCTGACTGATCACCCCATAGATGAAAAAAATAATCCACCTTTAAACCATCAAAAAATTTCGATAAATACGAAAACCCTTCGTTTAATAACCTGGGTTGTCCATATATTAGAACTGCAATTTTCATAAATTTTTTTTATATACTATTATATATTTTTAGTTTTCAACTTCAATATATTCTATTATTAGTCTGTGAGGAGAATATATTAAAATAATTACACTTATTCCTTTCAAAAATGAACAATTTGTAATTCCAAGTGCAATAAAATCTGCAATGGAAGTTTCAGACAATGTAATTTGTATTGATGATAGATCATCAGATGAATCAGCTAGTATTGCAAAAAATCTTGGTGCTGAAGTTTTCAGCAGTGAGGAAGTAGTAGATTACGGATGGCCGGAACTAACAATTAGGAGAAATCTGTTAGAAATAGGAAGGCAATATGGTGGTACACATTTTATTTGTTTAGATGCAGATGAGATTATTAGTACAAATTTTATTAAACAATTAAGTAAAGTAGAAAGTTTGAAAAAAGGACAAAAAATAGAAATGCAATGGCTGGCATTGTGGAAGAGTTTTAAAAGATACAAGAATGATTCTTCAATTTGGAGCAATAATTTTAAAGACTTTATTTTTAGAGATGATGGCAAAACTGATTTTCTAGAAATTAATATGCATACACCCAGAACACCGACAGCTGGATGGGATTCAGTAAAGCTTGATAAAGACGAAGGAAATATTTTACATTTACAGTTTTGTAATTGGGATGCTTTCCAAATAAAGCAATGTTGGTATAGATGTTCTGAGCTAATAGAAAGCAAGGGAAGTAATGTAGAAATTATCAATAAAAAATATTCAATAACTTTGGATAAAAACAAATTTAAAAATAGTAAATTACGAGATTTATATGAATTTTAAACTACAGCAAAGGTCAAAGATGATTGGGTAAGGGGAGTAGAATTTTTAGATCAAGACCAATTTTATATACAATCTTATTGGAGACTTGATCAAATTAAAGATTGGTTTCAGAAATACTCTCCAAATTATTTTGAGAAATTAGACATATGGCATATACAAGAAATTAAGAATTTACTAGATGAGTAGATTAGCTTTTATAAAATTTGGAGGGTTAGCAACTGGTGGTACTGAAGTATTTCTACAAACCCTAGCTGCTAATTTGTCAAATTTAGATTTTGATGTTGATTATTTTTATTGTGATTCAGCCCCATATATAGGTTATAATTGGATACATCCTGATACCGACAAATTTAGAAAAAAATATATTGAAAATAGCAATGTATTGTTAAAAAAATTTAGCGTAAAAGCCAAGGACATCACTGTGCCAACACATGATTGGGTAGATACGAATTTTTGGAAATTATTTGATGAAAAAAATTATGAATTAGTAATTTCTGCAAGGGCAGGACACCCAGAGTATCCATTCAACAAAATTAAAAATACCCCAATGATTAATTTTGTCACACTTAACGCGGGTGTTGACAATCAAAAAAATATTTTTAAAAATGTGCTAATTTCTGATTGGGCTGGAAAGCAGTGGTTAAACTCTGGAGGGGATCCTAGTAAATTTGAAGTACATCCCCTATTAAGAGAAATAAAATTAAATAAAGAAACACTACCTCCAAAAAGAAAAGACGTTTTTACTTTTGGTTTTCACCAAAGGGATAATAATGATATCTATTCAGAGATTCCACTTATGGCTTATTCGAAAATAATGTCTGATAAAACGCAATTTATTTTACTTGGAGGGTCAAAACAATACTCAGATCAAGCTAATAAATTAGGGCTTATAAACTTTAAGCAACTTGATCATACTGGAAATGATTTAGAAATTCACAAATTTTTGAATTCATTAAATGTTTTTTCACATGGCAGAAGCGATGGAGAAACTTTTGGTTTAGTTTTTACAGAAGCCATGTTTCATGGTCTACCAATGGTGAGTCACGAAGCTCAAAATAATGCCCAGCGCGAAGTCGTTGGAGACGCAGGAAAAGTATTCCCTCAAAATGATGTTGTTGGTTACGCGACTGAAATGTTTAGATTAAAGAATGATTCAAACTATTATGACCGTTTATCAAAAATAGCCTTTGATAGATATACTAGATATTATTCTTTTGATTCAAATTTTGATAATTTAATAGATTTAATAAACCGAGGGTTACAGTATAAATTTTAAAAATTAATATTTCGAGATTACTTTTATGCAAGCTTTTAAATTTAATTAAAAACCTATAGAATTTTTGAGATAATATATAAATTTACAAGAACTTTTTATCGAATTCATAAATTAAAATAAATTATGATGATATTAAATAATCCTTTAAAAATTCCAACGATAATAATTCATCGGGGAAAACAGCCCTATTTAAGGTATGGTTTAGAAATAACTTCAAAAACTAATGAAGTAGTTTTAATTGGAGATCAGGAATTAATTGAATATTCTAAAATAAGTAAAAATATTCACTTTGTAGATATTAAAAAATATGAGTCAAAAAATTCTATTCTTGAATTAAAAAAAAAATTTTAAAAATTACAGTACAAATAATTTTGAATTCGAATGGAGATGTTTTGAAAGAATATTTATTATCCAAAAATTTCTAAAAGAATATAATTTAAAAAAAGTTTTTCACCTTGACAGTGATGCAGTTTTGTTAGTTGATATAAACAATTTTATTTTCAAAAAAGAATGCGGGTACGTAATACCCAAAATACAAGATAATTTTAGAATGGATGCTTCTATTCACTTTGGGTTAATAAATTTGAATTTTTGCAAACAATTTGAAAAATTGTATAAAGAAATTTACATTTCCGGTAGTAAATTTGAATTAATAAAGGAAAAAATAAACTTTCACATCAATCAAAATTTAAAAGGAGGAGTTTGCGATATGACTCTCTATTATTTATTAAAAGAAATAAATTACCTAAATCCGCAAAATTTTATTAAAGAGATGCAAGATATTGATGGTAGAGAATACATATTTATAAATAACATTAATTTAAGTGAGGGATTTTATGGCCTAAAAAATTTTAAAATGAAAAATAAGTTTATTAAGATTTCGAATAAATCTGTTGAGGACGTAATACAAAATAAAACAATTAAGTTAGCAGGAATTCATTTTCAAGGAACTGCAAAAAAGAAGATGAATCGTTATTTAAAATTTAAATTAAATTAGTTAATACTTTTTAAAAGACAAGATCTTGATTCTCGTTTAAAAAACTATCTAAATCTTCTGGTGTTCCAATTCCCCACATTTTTTCTACTTCGCCAATAGTTATTCTTTTATTGTCACCAATAGCTTCGTTATAGACTGGGCAAACGTAAAATTCGTTTTTTACTCTGAGATTTTTATTAATCATTTGTTCGGCATATTTTACGTAGTCACTTCCTGACTTCCAATAATATATACCAACAGTTGCATTGTCACTAATAGGGTTTTTTTCTGCTACTTCAGTAACAATATTATCATCATTGACTTTTGCGTAAGACCATTTAGGATGAGAAGATTTAAAAGTTAAGATACCACCATCATAATCTTTGGAAGTAAACGTGTACATCATTTCTCTTGGATTCCAATTAATAAATTGATCAGAATTACAAATTAATAGTGGATCACTAGAATCAATATATTCTTTAGCTAATAAAGTTGTACATGCTGCACCCTCAGTTAAGCCATCAATTTCAACAATTTTTGAATTATTTTTAATTAATTTGAGCATTTTATCAATGTTATATTGATCTACATGTTCTTTTCGAACTATAAAAATGAAATTAGCCTCAATGTTTATGTTGTTAACTACAACTTCGATCATTGGTTTTCCTTTTAACTCAACAAGAGGCTTAGGAAAAACATATCCTTTTTCAGAAAACCTAGACCCTGCTCCAGCTAGTGGAATAAGGACATTTAATTTGTTATTTACATAAGTGTCCATTTTGTTACTTCCTTCCTTTGTATTTACTATATCTTTAATAAATTTAAGATTTAAATCTTTACGAGATTCTACAAAAAAAGGATTTGAGCCACTTTGTAAAGCAGCCAGTCTTCCAATTGCAGAATCTTCAATGATTGCTGTTTCTGATGGTAAAAATCCAAACTCGAGCATTGTATTCCAATACATTTCAGGATAAGGTTTTGGGAAATTCACATCTTCATTGGCCTGTATAAAATCAAAATATTTTAAAATTCCTAGATTAGTAAGTATTTTTTCTACTGTTTTTCTTACACTATTTGAACAACATGCAACCTTAATATTATTTGTTTTTAATTCTTCTAAAATATGTATAAGTTCAGAGTCCTCTGTTATTGAATTCAACATTTCAAGAGTATATTTTTGTTTAGCTTCCCAAATACCTTCATGCCATTCTGTTGGTAAATTTTTTTCACTTGATAATAATTCAAGTTTTTTATTTGTTGGCAAACCATCATAGACATTTAAATGTTCTTTTTTTGTAATTAAATACTCAGTATCAAATTGACCAATAGCTTTATTGAGGGACTCGAAGTGAAATTCTTTAGAATCATATAAAACTCCATCTAAATCAAAAATAATCAATTTAATCATAAGCTATATGTTAATATTTTTTTTAACATTACCCTTACTTTTATTGAGTTTGAAATTTTATATTTAATTTTTTAAATAGGAAATATAAGTATCTAAAAGTAATGATTGGTAATTTTATATAATATTAATGATATGAAGTATAAAAAATTCCACTTAAAAAGACTTTTAAATGAATTACAGAATCGATTTAAAGAATCAGATTCTTCATCTGATCAGTACAGTTATATAGATATTGTCGAAGAAGCTGTTGTAAGT
>MDTA01087949.1_pt1 | contig 20459 bp, 23 predicted proteins | sample 811151 | NCBI WGS metagenome assembly MDTA01 (sample SAMN05326648, study PRJNA326480) | marine metagenome | isolation source: seawater | place: Indian Ocean: South | collected 2010 | reverse complement strand
TTCCTATAGAGCCGTGGTAGACCACCACGTTGATAGGCTGGGTGTGGAAGTGCGGTAACGCATGTAGCTGACCAGTACTAATAGCTCAATTGGCTTAATCTATGCACTGAAAAAAATTTTTAATATTGATATAGATTTTAATTGTTAATTCTAGAATTGTTAATTCTTGAGAAGTGTAGAGTTTGGTAGAGGATAATTCTTTTTGATTTCTATTGGTGATTTTTTACCTAAAATATTCAAAAAGTGAGATGCAGACAGTCCTTTATCAGGTCTAAAAGTTTTAATGTTTTTTTTTGAAAAAATTTCACCTTTTTTAATATTTTTGATAGCATAGATAGATCTTCTAAAAATGCTATTTTTCAATTCATTTTTTGATCTATAGAGTTTCTGATTTTTTATCAGCTCGAATGCTTTTTTTAAATCATTATTATAAATTTTAAAATCCTTACCTTTACTTGAAAATTCTAAATCAAGACCATATTTCTGATTTTGAAGCGCAATATGTTTTTCAAATACAGTTGCACCTGCAATTAAAGAATATCTTGCAATTTCAGATCCTAAAGAATGATCAGACAATCCAACTCTACAATTATATTTATCAATGAATTCTTTTATATAATTTAAATTAAAGTCGCTTGATCTAGATGGATAATTGCTTACACAATATAATAAAGTTAAATCTTTACATCCATTTTGTTTTGCGACTTTAACTGCTTTCTTAATTTCAAATTCACATGATAAACCAGTAGACAATATTAGGGGCTTTTTAGTTTGTGCGGCTATTTTTACCAAGTTATAATCATTCATTTCGAAAGATGCGATTTTATAAGCTGGACATTTTAATTTTTCTAAAAAATAAATAGCCTCTTCAGAAAATGGAGTACTAAATATTTTAATTTTTTTTTGTTTTGCATATTTAAATAGTTCTTTATGCCATTTCAAAGGAGTTTGTCCTAAACTATATAAATCCCAAAGATTGTATCCTTTCCATAAACCTTTTTTTATTTTAAAATTAATGACATTTTTTTTTAAAGTCATCATTTCTGGTGTATAAGTTTGAAGTTTAACTGCATTTGCTCCAGAATTTTTTGCAAGATTAATTAATTTTTTAGCATGTATAATTGAACCATTATGATTTGCAGAGATTTCTGCAATTATAAAAGGAACTTTATCTACAAATTTTTTACTCATTTTTTTGCTCTCTTTATATAAACATTTTTTTTAAATGCGACAAATCCTGAATCTAAAAAAAATTTTTTTGAAGATAAATTATCGTTTTTTATATTAGCAAAAATATTGCATTTTTTTATATTTTTCTTTTCAAGTGATTTGTTAAGCATAATTTTACCAAAACCTTTTCTTTTATATTTTTCTTTAATAGCAATAGATACAGATAAATTGTTTTTTCTAACAAAATCATATCTAATGTATCCAATTCTATATTTGGACAAACCAATAAAAAACATTCTGGTATTTTTACTTTTTTTAAACCACTTTTTGTGGTCTCTTAATAAAACTTTTTTTTTTGAAAAAAATTTTTTTTTTTCAACGTTTTTATTATGTAGATCTAGTGTAAACTTAAGGTCTGCATTATTAACTAACCTTAATTTTATTGGTCTTTTACTAATTTTTATATCTAAAAATTTTTGCATCACAAAAAATAGAATTTTTTTTTAAAATTGGGTTTGTTAGAAATATTTTAATATTTTTAAATTTGATATATGCACTTGGATAGCCATCAGCATTTAACATTCTTATTTTATTATAAATTTCAGTAATATTTTTTTCATTTTTTATTTCTGAATTTTCTTTTTTAATTCTTTTAAATCTATAAATTTTTCCTATTTGCTTTTTTGGTTTAATTTTTTTTTTAATTAAAATCCTAATCATGTCTAAAATTTTGAGAGATATTCTCTCAAAGATTTGATCTAATGTTCCAGATAAACTTACTATTCTTTTTTGGTAAATTGGCCCCGCATCATATTCATTTGTCATCTTGAGGGCACATACAGGTGATTTTTTAAAATTTTTAAGAATAAGATTTTGAATTGGAGTACCACCTCTTCCGTATGGCAATGGAGCAGTATGAAAACATACGCATTTATATTTTTTTATAATTTCCTGATTAACTTTATAGCTCCAATGAGGAAAAAAAATTATACTTGGATTTAATTTGTTAAGATAGGATAGGTTAAGTTTTTTTTTCCTAGTTATTAATTTTATATTTTTACTTTTTAAAAAATTTCTAACTCTCAAAGACTCCAAAAACCATTTTTTTGAACAGGCAATTATAATTTTTTTTTTTTTCATTTGTTATTTTTCAATTTTTCTTACAATCTCAAAAGCTTCTGCATAATTTAATCCAGATTGATTGCCTCTTAATCTATTTAAATTTTTAATTCCCTTGATTGATCTCGAGTGGGGATATTTTTTGAGCTCCTGTTTATAGCATTGTATGGCTTTGATTTTAAATTTTAAAAATTTTTCAATATTAACAAAATAGTTTGGTAAAAAATTTTTTTTATTTTTTAATACCCTAAAATCAGTAGCTGAAGGAACTTCAAACGTAATTAATTGTTCCAGCTTTTCTTTAGGTTCAGGTCTAAAAGCTGTTAATGTTGCTTCAGCAATTCTTCTATGATCAATATTTAGATCAGAAAAGTTATGTGTCAAGACTATATGTGGCTGAAATTGATTTTTATGTTTTTCAATTATTTTAATTAATTCTAATAAACTAATTTTATCAAGTTGATTATCTGGATAATCATATTGTGCCAACCATTTAAAACCTAAAATTTTTGATGCTTTTATACTTGATTTCCTTCTTTTATGAATTTCATCTATATTTTTTTTAGATCTTGAGCCAACACCATTGGTAAAAGAAACAATATTTATTATATTTTTATTAAGGCTCAATTTTTTAATTAAACCACCACATCCAAAACTTTCGTCATCAGAATGAGCAACAATTAAAAGTACTTTCTTTTTATATATCTTCATTAAAATATTTGTTATTTAATATTTTTACATTAGTATTGTAACTAATGAAAAATAACAATTATTTAAAAATAATTAATAAAATTGAAAAAATAAGATCAAAAAATAATGTTAATTGGATGAATCTTCTAAGATTAGCATTTAAATTAGATCCAAAAAGCGCATCAAATATAATGAAAAAAATTAATTATGATGATAAAAAAATTTCTGCTTTATTAAAAAAACTATCAAAGTAAACCTAGAAAGATTTTTTGATTAAAATATGTTAAAAAATATTGTTATTACAGGTGCATCAAAAGGAATTGGGAAAGAGATTGCTGATCATTTAAGTCTTGTTAGTAAGTATAAAATTATAAACATATCTCGTAATAAAAATAAAAATCCAAAAATAATAAATTACCTTTGTGATATAAGTCACTATAACAATGTAAAGAAAGTATTTAAAAAAATAAAAAATATTGATGTTTTAATAAATAATTCTGGTGTTACAAACTTTAGCAAAGATCCAATTAATAATTTTGATAAAATTGTTAAAACAAATCTTAACGGTTTTTTTTATTGCAGTCATGAAGCTGCTAAGTTATTAAAAAAAAAAAAAAATTCTAAAATTATTAATATCTCTAGTATTAATTCTTATCAAGCTTTCCCAAATAATCCAGGGTATGTTTCATCAAAAGGTGGGATTAAAATGTTAACAAAAGCACTGGCATTAGATTATGGAAAATTTGGAATTAGAGTTAATTCAATCTCTCCTGGTTATATAAATTCTGGGATGTCAAAGAGAAGTTTTAAAAATAGGAAAAAAAATTTAGAAAGAAAAAAAAGAATGATTATTAGAAGGTGGGGCAGTCCAAAAGATTTATTTGGTGTAATAGAATTTTTAATTTCAGAAAAATCTTCTTACATAACAGGGCAAGATATTGTAGTAGATGGTGGTTGGTTGGCTAAGGGATTGTAGTGAAAAAACTAGGTTTTATGCAAGGAAGACTTGTAGATTCAGAAAAAAAAAAAAGCTATTCAGTATTTTCCTGCAAAAAGATGGCAACATGAGCTTACTCTGGCTAAAAAATTAAATTTTAAAATTATGGAATGGACGATTAACAAAGAGAATATAAATATGAATCCGATCTTTAATGGCAGTGTAAACGAGATAAAAATTTTAAAAAAAAAAAATAAAATAGAGATACCCTCTTTAACATGTGATTATTTTATGCAAGTTCCATTCTTCAAAAAAAAATATAAAAAAAATAAGGAAGTAATTTTAAAAAATTTGGCAAGGATAATTAAAAATGGACAAAAAATAGGAATTAAATATTTTATTTTTCCTCTGGTAGATAATTCTTCAATAAGATTTAAGTCTGAAGAGGATATATTAATAAAAAATATTAAAAAAAAATTATTAAGTAAATTAAACAAAAAATCAAAAATATTATTTGAAATTGATTATTCTCCAGAAAATATTTTTAGATTTATTAAAAAGTTTAAATCAAAAAAAATTGGCATTAATTATGATACTGGAAACAGTTCGGGTTTAAATTATAATTTTCAAGATGAAGTAAAATATTTTAAATATGTTTATAATATTCACATAAAAGATAGAAAATTACATGGTACAACTGTAAGGCTTGGAAAAGGTAACTGGGATTATAAAAAGTTTTTTGATATTATAAAAAAGAATTATAATGGAAATTTTATATTACAAACTGCTAGAAATAGCAAAAATAAACATTTATTTGAAATTAATATAAACAGAAAGTTTTTTAATAAATATTATGCGTAAAAAAATATTAATTACAGGTGGTAATAAAAACTTAGGTGAATTTCTTTCAAATTATTTTATCGATAATGATTATGAAGTTATAACAATATCTAAAAAATCTAAATCTAGAAATAGTAAAGTGAGTTCTTATAATTGTGATTTAAGTAGTAATATAAAAACTCTTAAGATATTAAAAAAAATAAAAAAGAAATTTTCTAAGATTGATTTTATAATATCTTGCGCAGGAGAAAGTAAAAAAATTTTTGCTTATAATGAAAGTTTAAATAATTGGCAGCGAGCTTTCCAAAATAATTTTTTTTCTTTTACAAATCTTGTAGATGGTTATCTAAAAACATTTAAAAACAATAGAAATACAAAAATTGTCGTAATTTCCTCTATTGCGTCTATTAAAATAACAAATGCCCCAATTACATATTCAGTAGCAAAATCAGCATTAAATTTTTACTCACAAATAAAAGCAAAACATTTAGCAAAAAAAAAAATAAATTTAAATATAATTCTACCTGGCAATATAATGATGAAGAATAATAATTGGAGTAAAAAAATAAAAAAAAATCCAAATAAAATTAAAAAATATATAAAAAAAAATGTTCCATTAAATATTTTCTGTAACCCAATCCAAATTGCAGAAATGTGTAAATATTTATTTGGAAAATCTGGAGAGGGAATTACTGGATCAATCTTCACCATTGATGCAGGAGAAACTTTATGAAAAAAAAAACTTGTTTAATAACAGGAGGAGCAGGTTTTTTAGGAAAAAAGTATTGTGATTTTTTTTTAAAAAAAAATTATAGAGTTGTTTGCGTAGATAAAAATATAAGTTTGCTTAACAAAATGAAAAAAAATAGAAATTTATTTTTGGAAAAAATTGATGTTACTAATGTTAAAGAAGTAAAACAACTTTATGCTAAACTTAAAAAAAAATTTAAAATAGATGTCCTAGTAAATAATGCTGCTATAGATGCAATACCAAATCAAAAAACTGGGAATTTAAACAAATATCCAAATATAGAAGATTGGGATAAGGAATTTAATGTAAGTTTAAAAGGATCTTATTTAATGATTCAATTTTTTGGCGAAGATATGTACAAAAGAAGAAAAGGATCAATTATAAATATTGGATCAGATTTATCAATTATAGCACCAAATCAGAAAATATATAGATCATCATATAAAAATTATATAAAACCAGTCACATATTCAGTTATAAAACATGGGATGCTCGGGCTTACGAAATATTACGCATCACTTTATGCAAGTAAAAATGTAAGAGTGAATTTATTATCTCCAGGACCTATTCACAATAAACAAAAAAGTAATTTAGTAGCAGAGTTAAAAAATGTAATTCCTATGAACAGACTAGGAAAAACCAACGATATAACAGGTGTTCTGTATTTTCTGGCAAGTGAAGAATCTTCATATATTACAGGACAAAATATAGTAGTTGACGGAGGAAGAACTATTATTTAATTCATTTATTTAAATTCTTAAATATTGTTTCAATTAAAAATAAATCATTTTTTTTATCAATTTGAAAACTTTTATATTTTTCCATTAAATAAAATCCTATATTTCCAAATAGTCTATTATTTTTTTTTAAAAATTTATTAACGTCAAATATATAAAAAGATCCATTCTCAAGAATTGATCTTTGAATTTTTTGCCTCCTCAATCTATTTGCTATGTTATAGTTTGTATATGGTTTATTATTTTTTATTTTCCAAGTAAAAAAGGTTTCAAACTCACAAGCTGAGAATAAACTGTCATATTTTTTTTTAAAAAATTTTATAATAGCATAGTCAAAATCGTTTAACCCTCTAATTGGGGATGTGGGTTGTACACCAACGACATAATTTAATTTATCTGTTTTTTTTATTTCTTTAATCGCATGAGCCCACGCTTTCTCAGATGAAGCAGTATCTCCCGAGATAGCCTTTGGTCTTTTGATGATATTTGCTCCAAATTTTTTGGCTATTTTCAAAATTTTATTATTATCGGAACTTACCCATGTCTTTTTAATTAATTTACTTTTAAGACAATTTTTTATTGACCAATAAATTAGTGGTTTTTTATTAACAATAACTATATTTTTATTTTTTATACCTTTAGAACCACCTCTAGCCAATATAATTGCATGAATTATTTTTTTTTTCATATAAATTTATTTCCTTTTTTAATATATGTATTATAAGCTCACGTAAATGATTTCAAAACCATTCTTAATTGCCGAAATAGGAATAAATCATAATGGTAGTGTAGAAAATGCTAAAAAACTAATAGATATTTCAGTAGAGGCAAAGTTTGATGCTGTTAAATTTCAGAAGAGAGATATAAACGTAGTATATTCTAAAGAACTATTAGACTCACACAGAGAAAGTCCATGGGGAGAAACTCAAAGAGATCAAAAACAAGGGTTAGAGTTCAACGAGCAGGAATACGGAGAAATAGATAAATATTGTAAATCAAAATCTATAAATTGGTTCGCTTCTGCATGGGATACTAATAGTTTAGAATTTTTAGAAAAGTTTAATCTCAAATTTAATAAAATTGCATCAGCAATGATTGTAGATACAAATTTTCTAAATGAGGTTGCAAAAAAGAAAAAACACACATTTATTTCAACTGGAATGTCGACAGTATCTAACATTGATAATGCGGTAGAAATTTTTAAAAAAAATTCTTGTAGTTTTGAATTGATGCACTGCGTATCTACTTATCCAATGAAAGTAGAGGACGCTAATCTATTAACAATAAATGCTTTAAAAAAAAAATATAATTGCAATGTAGGTTATAGTGGGCATGAAAATGGAGTAGCTGTTTCTTTAGCAGCATTTAGCTTAAATATAAGCTCTTTAGAAAGACATATTACACTTGATAGAACTATGTATGGTAGCGATCAAGCTGCTTCTTTAGAACGCAAGGGAATGATTGATTTAACAAACTCTATTGATAAAATGCTGAAAGCATATGGAAGAGAAAAATTAGGCAATATTATTGAAGAAGAAATTCCAATAGCCAAGAAACTTAGAGCTCATATTAAAAATTAGGAATTGTGAATAACTCAACCTCATTACAGCAATCGATAGAACAGACTATTATTACCAAAAAAAAACTTATTAAATTAGAAAAAAATATCAATGATGCAATTAAAAAAATATGCAAATCTCTTAAAAAGAAAGGAAAAATTTTTTTTTGTGGAAATGGAGGTTCCGCAGCAGATGCTCAACATTTAACAGCAGAACTTTTGATCAGATTAAGACCAAAGGTTAATAGAAATTCTATCCCTGCAATTTCTCTATGCATGGATACATCAACACTTACAGCATGTGGTAATGATTACAATTTTAATAAAATTTTTTCTAGACCTTTCGAGTCATTGGCGAGTAAAAATGATATTTTATTTGTTATAAGCACATCTGGAAATTCAAAAAATATAATTGAAGTATTAAAAGTTGCAAATAAAAAAAATATAGTCTCAATAGGCTTATTGGGAGCTGGAGGTGGATTGGCTAAAAAATATTGTGATATAAAATTAATCGTTGATAGTAAAAATGTAGCTAGAATTCAAGAATCACATATTTTTTTAGGACACTTTATACTTGAATCAGTAGAAAATTTAATTTTCAAAATAAAAAATTGAGAATATGTCAAAAGAAATTTTTTATGGAAAACAATCTATTGGCAAAGATGATTTAATATCAATAGTTGAAGCGGGTAAACAGAATCTTATAACAATTGGTCCAAAAGTAAAACTTTTCGAAAAAAAAATTTCAAAATATTTAAATGTTGAACACGCAATAGTTTGCAATAGTGGTACAGCCGCTATGCATTTAGCTTTAATTTCTATTAATCTTAAGAAAAATGATGTTGTTATAATGCCATCAATAAACTTTATTTCCGCATTCAATATGGCAAAATTATTTGAAGCAAAGATTTATTTAGCAGATGTCAATAAAATTACTGGACAAATGACACCAGACTCAGTGCAACAATGCATAAAAAAAAATAGATTAAAAAAAATTAAAGTGATTATAACTATGTATTTAGGAGGTTATCCAGAAAATATAATTGAATTCTACAATTTAAAAAAAAAATTTAATTGCATGATTATTGAAGATGCATGTCATGCATTTGGTGCAAATTATAAATTTAATAATAAATATTTTAAAGTAGGTAGTTGCAAACATGCCGATATATCAACTTTTTCATTTCATCCTATAAAATCAATTACAACAGGTGAGGGCGGAGGAGTCACGACCAATAAAAATTTGTTAGCCAAAAGAATATTTTTGGCAAGATCTCATGGAATAATAAGAAGTAAAAATCATTGGATTTATGACATAAAGCAAAACGGAATGAATTATAGAATTAGTGATATTAATTGTGCATTAGGTATAAGTCAGTTAAAAAAAATAAATATATTTTTAAAAAAGAGAAAATTTATAAGTGACAGTTATATAAAACTTATATCTCAATCTAATTTACAAAATTACATTAAATTACCAGATTACAATAGTAAAAATAAACCTTCATATCATTTATTTTTAGTATCTATAAATTTTAAAGAACTCAAATGTAATAAAAATTATTTATTTAATTTTTTTAAACAAAAAAAAATATACTTACAATATCATTATATTCCAATATATAAGTTTTCATGTTATAGAGATAAAAAACCAGATGTTTGTAAAAATAGTGATGAATACTATAAGAATGCTATTTCTTTACCAATTCATTTTGATTTGTCATATAATCAACAAAAGTTTGTAATAAAAGTATTAAAACAATTTATTGAGAATAATAAAAAAAAAAAAATTAAATCTTATGTTTAAAAACAAAAGTATTTTAATAACAGGTGGAACAGGTTCTTTTGGCAAGGCATTTCTCAAATTTTTAATTAAAAACTATAAGGGATATAAAAAAATAATTATTTATAGTCGAGATGAGTTAAAACAATATGAAATGTCTAATGAATATGAGGAAAGTAAATATCCTTTTATAAGATATTTTTTAGGAGATGTAAGAGATAAGTCAAGATTTAAAAGAAGTTTAGAGGGTGTGGATTATGTTATTCATGCAGCAGCTTTGAAACAAGTTCCAGCCTCAGAATATAATCCATTTGAAGTGATTAAAACAAACATTAATGGTGCGCAAAATATAGTTGAAAGCTGTTTAGACTCTAATGTGAAAAAAGTAGTAGCTTTGTCAACTGATAAAGCGGTATCACCATTAAATTTATATGGAGCAACAAAACTATGTTCAGACAAACTTTTTATTTCTGCAAATAATATAATTGGTAAGAGGAAATTATCATTTTCAGTTGTTAGGTATGGAAATGTAATGGGAAGCAGAGGTTCGGTAATTCCACAATTCTTAAAACAAAAAAAAACAGGCATAATAAATGTAACTGATAAAAGGATGACAAGATTTAATATACTTATGGATGATAGTATTAGATTGGTTTTATGGGCTTTAAAAAATTCATTAGGAGGTGAAGTTTTTGTTCCAAAAATACCATCATATAGAATTCTTGATTTAGCTAAAGCAGTTGCTCCAAATTGTAAAATTAATTATATTGGTCTTAGACCAGGAGAAAAATTACACGAAGAGCTTATATCGTCGGGTGAAAGTTATAATACTGTTGATCTTGAAAAATACTACGCAATCCTAAATTTTGATAAATCTTTAGAAAAACGCTACTTAAAAAATAAAAAAATAAAAAAAGTTAAAGATGAATTTTCTTATAGCTCAGGAAAAAATGATAACTTTCTTTCGACTAGAGAATTAATTAAATTGATACAAAAATCTAAAATTGTTTAATAAAAATGAAAATAGTTTTAGGATCAGCCAATTTTGGTAATAATTATGGTTTAAATTTTAAAAATAATATTAATAAAAGAAAAGATTTAAATATTTTATTTTTCGAAGCTAAAAAGTTAAAAATAAATTTTTTAGATACTTCTCCTAATTACAAAATCAAGAAAAATATTCTAGTTAAAAAAAAATTTAAAGAATTTAATATAATTTCGAAATTAAGATTTACCGAAAAAGAAAAAAAAAATAAAAAATTAAATAAAATATTTTTAAAAAAAATTCTTAAAATAAAAAAAAATTACAAAATCAAAAATTTTTATGGGATTTTATTTCACAGAAGCGATGATTTGTTATCTTTTAAAAAGGATCTTTTAAAAGATACAATTAGATTATTAAAAAAAAAAAAAATATGTAAAAAATTTGGAGTATCTATTTACGATCCTGCTGAGTTAAAAAAAGTTTTTAAAATTTTTAAGCCAGATATTATTCAATTACCAATTAATATCTTAGATAATAGATTTGTAAAAAGTGGATGGATTAATAAATTATATGGAATGAATATTGAGATACATGCAAGGTCAATATTTTTGCAAAGTTTACTTTTAAATAGTTATAAAAAAAGTCCTAAAAACATTGTGAAAAATTCTGAAATATTAAAAAAATTTGAAAATTACTGTAAATTAAAAAAAGTAACAAAATTAGATATGTGTCTAAATTATATAAAAAAATTTCCTCAAATCTCTCATATAATTGTTGGAGTACAAGATGCTAATCAATTAAAAAAAATTAGTATATCTTTGAATAGAAAAAAATTTAAATCTAATTTTAATGTAAAAAAAATTGATAAAAAAATTATAGACCCAAGATTATGGTAAATAAGAATTTTATAGCAATTATTCAAGCAAGATATAATTCTAGTAGATTGCCAGGAAAAGTTTGTAAAAAAATTATAAAAAATTTATCTGTAATTGAAACAATTATACTTAGATTAAAAAAAAGTAAAAAAATTGATCAAATAGTTGTATCTACATCTAATAATATTAATGATAAAAAAATTATTCAAATTTGCAAAAGATTAAAGATAAAATTTTTTATCGGAAGAGAGAATGATGTTTTAGATAGATTTTACAAAACTGCATTAAAATTTAAAGCAGATAATATTGTAAGAATTACTAGTGACTGTCCATTGGTTGACCCCTTATTAATAGATGATCTCATAAAAAAATTTTTAGAAAAAAAACCTGATTATCTTAGCAACACAATAGAGCCAAGCTATCCAGATGGATTAGATATTGAAATATTTAATTTTAAAACTCTTAAAAAAACTTGGAAAAATTGTAAAAATTTAAGAGATAGAGAGCATGTCACGCAATATATAATCAAAAATAAAAATTTTAATAAAATTAATATAAAAAGTAAAATTGATTACTCTTTTTTAAGATTAACACTTGATCATGGTATAGATTTAAAATTAATCAAATATATATATAATTATTTTAAACCAAATATATTTTTTACTTTGAAGGATGTAGTTAAACTGAGAAATAAAAATAAAAAAATTTTTAGCATAAATAGCCATATAGAAAGAAATGAAGGAATGAAAATTAATAAAGGACAAAAATTATGGGAAAGAGCAAAAGATATAATTCCTGGTGGCAACCAATTTTTGTCAAAAAAATCTGAATTATATTTACCAAACCAATGGCCAGCATATTTTAAAAAATCTAAAGATTGTTTTGTAACTGATTTATCTAACAAAACATATCTAGATTTGACAATGGGCATTGGAACAAATATTTTAGGCTACGCAAATCCTTCAGTAGACGAAGCAGTAAAAAATATAATTAAACAAGGAACAATGTCTACATTGAATTGCCCAGAAGAAGTAAAATTAGCTGAAAAATTATTGAAAATACATCCTTGGGCAGAACAAGCAAAATTTGCTAAAACGGGTGGAGAAGCCAACGCAGTTGCAGTTAGAATAGCTAGAAGTTATTCAAAAAAAGATAATATTGCTATTTGCGGATATCATGGATGGCATGATTGGTATTTAGCTTTAAATATTACAAATAAAAAAAATTTAGATGAGCATTTGTTATCTGGATTAGAGATAAATGGTGTGCCGAAAAAATTGAAAAATACAATTTTTACTTTTAGTTATAATAATATAAATCAACTTAAAAAAATTATTCGAGAAAAAAATATTGGTATAATAAAAATGGAAGTTGCAAGAAATTTTAAGCCTAAAGATAGATTTTTATCAAAAGTCAGACAAATAGCTACAAAAAATAAAGTAGTTTTGATATTTGATGAGTGCACTTCTGGTTTTAGACAAAATTTTGGTGGATTACATAAACTTTACAAAGTTAACCCCGATATAGCAATTTTTGGAAAAAGTCTTGGTAATGGTTATCCAATAACAGCTATAATTGGTAAAAAAAAAATTATGAGCTGTTCGCAAAATAGTTTTATAAGTAGTACCTTTTGGTCTGAAAGAATAGGCTATGTAGCAGCTTTAAAAACTTTAGAAGTAATGGAAAAAAAAAAATCTTGGAAAAAAATTACCAATATGGGAAATTTTATTAAAAAACAATGGATGAAACTAGCAAAAAAATATTCTTTACCTATTAAAATATCTGGACTGTCTGCTCTTTCAACATTTTATATTGATCTTCCAAATAAGTTAAAATACAAAACTTATATAACTCAGGAAATGTTGAGATCAGGAATTATCACTAATAATAGTGTATATGTTTGCATTCATCATAATAAAAAAAATATTAAATATTATTTAAAAGTTTTAGATAAATGTTTTAAAAATATTGCTATTTTTGAAAAAAAACAAAATATAGACGAATATTTAAACGGACCAGTATGCCAAACTTCTTTTAAAAGACTTAATTAGTTGTTAGAATATTAATTTATTATTTCTAAAAAAATTTAAATAAAATGGAAAATAAAAATATTGAATCAATAGAGCCATCAAACTTAAAAAAATTCACTCGTAAAAACCCTGAGCAAATTTTATATGATAATTTATATAAAAAGTTTGGAGAAAGATTTGTTAATTATAGAAAAAGATATGAGAATAATGTTAAGAATTTAGATATGCATACTGTAGAGTCATATCCAAACTCAGTTATTTTAGAATTGGTAAATAGATGTAATTTAGAATGTGTAATGTGTTATCAAGGCTTCAGAAATGATGCAGAAAAATCAACTCTTGATGAAAAGATTTTAGATAAAATTTTCTTAGATTTCAAAGAAAATAATCTTAATTCTCTTATGCTAAGTACTTCCGAGCCATTACTGTTCAAAAATATTAATCAAGTGCTTAATAGAGCTAAAGACGCAAATATAATGGATATATTTTTATTTACAAATGGAGTTCTGTTGAATGAAAAAAATACTGAAATGATTTTAAACAGTGCTGTCACAAGACTTTTTGTTTCGATTGATGGTTTAAGCGAAGAAACATACAATAAAGTAAGAGTACCAGTTTCAAAAAGATTGCGTGACAGTAATGATCGACTAAGTAAATTAGAAAAAAACATTCGTTATTTTATGGATCAAAGAGATAAAAAAAACTTGAGTTTACCACTTGTTAGAACATCATTTGTCTCACTAAAAGAAAATAAATCAGAATCACAAGAATTTGTCAATAAATGGAAAAACATAGTAGACTCTGTTGAAGTTCAAAAGGAAACTTCAATCCAAGCATTTAATGATTTTGAAAAAATGCAAAACAAAAAAATTCCAAAGTTAAGAAAAAAATATACTTGTAGTGAACCTTGGGGACAAATAACAATTTATTCTGATGGTACTGTAGCCCCTTGCTGCAATACATTTGGTAGAAACTTACCTATTGGAAATATTAAAAAAAATACTCTTAAAGAAATATGGAATTGTGAGGAAATGAAAAAAATTAGATACGGTTTTATTAATAATAAACCAACAAAAACTTGTCAGATTTGTTTAAATAATACTAGCGAAGAAGAAATTTTAGTAAGTTAGAATTAAAATATTAATAAATGTTTTTAAAAAAATTGAAGTATTTTTTAGTTCAGTTAGATTTTTTAATTTCAAAAAGTTTTTTTTTTTCACAATCTAGATGTAGTCAGGTAATAAAAGACTATTTTCATTCAATTATAGAAAGTTCAATAAAAGTAAAAATTTTTGAACCCATAAAAGGCAGTTAGGAAATAAAAAATTTTAAATACGAAATTGGAGAAAAACAAAGATCTGATTATTCATTTTCACTTTTAATTAAAAAAAATCCAGATTTTATAAAAGATATTATTGAAAAGAATAAAATAGAAATAGAAAATTTTATAGGAAAAAATTTTTTACAGGATGAAGTTATGATTTATAGAAATTATAATATAGATAATTTTTTATCTAAGCACGATGTATATTCAAATATATGGCACATGGACTCTCACGATGGCAATAGAATGATAAGAATATTTGTTTTATTAACTTCGGTTACAAATAGTGATGGACCTTTATATTATTTAGACAGAGAAGGAACCAAAAAAAACTGGGATAAATTAAGAGAAAGATGGACATTTGATAAAAAGTATTCTGACTATGAATATTCTGAACAAAAGATCTTAACAGGAGAAAAAGGTGATTATCTATTAATCAATACTTCATCTTCTGCACACAGAGCAAGTATACCGGAAAGTTTTAGAGATATATTGGCTGTAACTTTGTATCCATCATGGAGAAAACATAAAGAAAGAAAACTATATATTTAATTTTATCATAATTAAAATAAATGATTATAAAAGATATTTTAAAAATTTTATCTGACTCAAAAAAAAAAGAATATCCAAAGATACTTTTTTTTATTTTTTGTGTTTCAATTTTTGAATTATTTTCTATATCTTTAATTTTGCCATTAATTGGATTTATTCTTAATCCAAACTTTATTGATAAAATAAATATAGAATTTGTTAAAGAAATCTATTTTTCGATAGGAAGAATTAACTTTATTTTATCTTCGATATTTATATTTACCTTTTCTGTAGCATTAAAAAATTATTTAATATATTTTTTATACAGAAAAATTTTTAAATTTATTTATAATGTTGAAGCAGAAACCTCAAACCATCTTCTTCAAGAATATTTAAAGAGACCTTATTTATATTTTATTAATAATAATTCAGGTTTAATAATTAATAATGTGACTAGCGAGGTTTATAAATTTAATGACGTGCTTTTAAATTCCTTTTTTTTAATAAACGAATTATTTGTAACATTTGGAATTATTATAATTTTAATGTTTGTCAGCCTAGAAACAACTATGTTTTTATCATTAATTTTCCTACTATTCGGAATTGCATTTGTTAAAATTTACAAAAGAAATACAGAAAGACTTGGAAAAGAATTAATAGGATATGAGGGAAATAGAATAAAAATATTAAATGAGATATTTAATAGTATCAAAGATCTTATTCTTTATAGAGTTAAAAATTTTTTTGTTGAGTCTTATAAAGAAAATTATAAAGGTTCAGTAAAAATCAGAGCATATCAATCAATTTTAAGAAGTTTACCAAAACTATTTATTGAAACATTTGTGATTTTTACAATATCATTAATACTATTTTATGCAGTATCTAAAAAAATTGATTTTAATCTTTTTTTACCTCAAATTGGATTATTCGTTATTTCAGCTATAAGACTTATACCTTCAGTGACAAAGGCAGCTTATGCTTTTCAAATACTCACCTTTGGAAAAGAAACAGTTTCTATTTTAAATAAAGTGATCAATGAAAATAAAGTTATTAAATCTGCTCATGAAAATATTAGTCCAGTAAAATTTGGTAAAATAATTAGACTTAAAAATATTAAGTTTAAATATAATCCGTCTAAAATAATTAATTATGATTTTGATATAAACATAAATAAAAATTCTTTAACAGGAATTGTTGGAAAAAGTGGAACAGGAAAAAGTACACTGTTAAATATAATACTTGGACTTGTACCAATCAACAGTGGATCAATATTTATAGATGATTTGAATATATCAAATAATGAAAGTTTAATGAATGGTTGGAGACAAAATATTGGCTATGTTCCACAGTCTATATATTTATTAGATGATACACTTAAAGCAAACATCGCATTTGGAGTTAAAGAAAAAGAAATAAATATAGAAAAATTAAATAAAGCAATTGAATATTCAAAAGTAAATGAATTTATTAAAGATTGGTCAGATGGATACGAAACTATAATTGGCGAAAAAGGTGGAAAAGTTTCAGGAGGGCAACTTCAAAGAATAGGTATAGCAAGAGCGCTTTATAATAATCCAGAAATAATTATTTTAGATGAAGCAACAAGTTCTTTAGATGAAAATTTAGAAAAGAAGATAATCGATATACTATATGATCTAAAAAAAATTAAAACTATTATAATTGTAACTCATAGATCTACAAATTTATATAATTGTGATCAAATTATAGATTTGAATAAAATAAAAAATAATGTTTAGAAAAATATATTCAATATTTGATTTTAGTGATTTTATTATGATTTTTTTTTCAAAATTATTCCTGTTTTATAAGATTATTATAAGAAAAAACAAAAGTTATAAAAATTTAAAAATTAAAAAAAACAATGGCTATTTAATTGACGATGGTAATGATAAATTAAAAATTTTTCATTTAAATAAATTACCTCAATATTATCGTGGGTTTAAGTTTAGTCAAAATGGGTTAATAAAAGGTTATGGTTTTAATGAATTTATTTTTTTGCCTGAAGGCTCATGTGTTCTTAATGTAGGTGCTAATATTGGTGATATTGCATTAGGTTTTTTAAATCACAATTTGAATGTAAAAGCTGTGGAACCAGACATAAATCAATATAATATTTTAGAAGAAAATAAAAAATTTTTTGATAAAAAAAATACTAATTCTAAATTATTTTTTGAAATTTATAATTGTGGTTTATCCAATGAGACAGGAACAAAAAAATTTTACTTAAATTCTAAAAGTAATGACTCTACATTTATAGAACCAAATTATAATGATAAAAAAAAATATAAAACGCTAACTATAAAAGCACATAAAATTGACGAATTATTTGTTCAAAGTAATATTGATTTAATAGTTGGAGATGTAGAAGGATATGAGCCAGAAATTTTAATGGGTGCAACTAACACGCTTAAAAAATGTAAATATGTAGCTCTTGATTGTGGCAACGAAAGAAATGGACAAGACACAATTGATGATACAATTAAAATATTGAAATTAAATAATTTTAAAATAATTAAAATACCAGAAAAAAAAGATCCTAGACCAGTAGTGATCGGGAGTAATAATTATTTTTCTGAAGATTAATTACATGATTATAATATTATTTAATTTATTAAAAAGGAAGAATTAATTGACTACAACTTTATTTTATCCAGACAAGCTAACAAAAAAAATTTTTCAAAATAATAAAAAAATTATTTTTTTTGATAATTTTGGTTATCAAAAATTTAATGCAAAAAAAAAAGCCAGAGAACTTTTCTCTCCAGATCTTAATGAGGAAGACTTCAAGATATTCAAAGATTATGATGAGACTGAATTAATCACAATTATAAGATCTTGGGGGCCAGCTATCTCAAGATTTATTGATAGGGGAGATCAATACGAATTAGAAATTAGAAATATTTTGATTAAATTTTATGAAATTTCGTCTTTTTTGTTAAGAGAAAAAATAAATTTAGCAATAATGTTTACTGCATCTCCCCACCATTTATCTAGTTTAATATTTGATTTGGCATGCAGAAAGAATAAAACAAAATTAATTTATCTTGAAAATTTAAATTCAATTATAAGTGGCTCGCCTAATTTATTGATACCTTTTTTACACAGCAAAAAATTTATGGAAAAAAAAGTTATAAATTGTAACTTTTCAAATTTTGATGTTACCAACGAATTGAAAAGAGTAATAAAAAATTTAGATGTGTGGAAAAAAAAAAAATATATAAGAATTCGTCATATAGACGAATTTTTTTATTCTAAAAATTATTTATTAAGCTCAATTAGAATTTTTATTCATTATTCTTATCTAAAACTTAGAAAAATTTTAAACATAACTAATACTAAATATTTTGACCTTAATAACTACTCTGTTTTAACTCACTTAAAACAAGCTTTTAGCCAGTATAAGTCAATACAGTATTATAAAAAAAAATCTTCTAACCTTTTTTTTATTAACAAAATTAAAAAAAAATCTTTGTTAATTGTTGCTAACTACCAGCCAGAAGGCACTTCTTATCCAGAAGGTAAAGAAAATAATAATCATATTGATATAATTTCTAAAATTAGAGCCAAAGGTTATAGAGGGACAATTTACTATAAGGAACATTATGATTCTCAATTCTTTTATCTAGATGTAATTCAAAGTACAAAAGTAGGTATTGCCAGATCAAAAAAATATTACCAGGATTTAGAAAAATTAGGTTGTAAATTTTTACCATTTAATTTTAGTTTGCAAAATAAAAAATATAGAAATTATTTTTTACCAATTACTATTTGCGGAACAATTGCTGTTGAGAGAAGCCTTTTAGGTTATAATACAATCATCTGTGGTTACCCATGGTATAAAGGTCTTCCAGGAACGTATCACATAAATAATATAGATTTAAAAAATCTTAATTTATCAATATTTAAAAACAGCACAAAGGTGAAGAAAAATTCATTTAATTATTTGAAAAAAATAATTAACAAAAAAACAATTATAAATTACCCAGGAACAGGCGGATTACAAAAAATGCTCAGTGATGATAATGAAAAAGAGTATAAAAATAAAATACTTAAAATAACAAAACTATTTGATATTAAATAAATTAATTTTTTTTTATAACAATTGAATGAATATCAAATATCTGTGATAAACCATTAGTAAACTTTTTTTTGTTTTTTACTACTGTGTGCCATGATCTTAGTGGATCACTAGTCTTTTTTAAATTGAATGAGAGATTAAATTTTTTAATTTTAATCAATTTTAAATTTTTATTTTTTAAATTTCTTTTTATTGTTTCAATAGAATGTAAATTCCAACCTTTTTCGTATTTGGTGGAGTATTGATTATTTCTATATTTTAAAATTACGTCAACGTCATAAGTATTGAAGTTGTCTAAAATAATTAAAATCCCTTTTTTATTTAAATGAGCTATGGAATTATCGAGAAATTTATTTAAATTATCAAAGTACGAAACTAAGCCTGAAGCAACAATCACATCAAATTTTTTTTTTATTTTAATTGTTTCGGCAGATCCTTTATAAAATTTTATATTAAAATGGTTTAATTTTTTTTTCCCTTCATTAATTAAATTTTGACTGTAATCAACACCTACTAAACTTTTTATTTTCATTTTTTTTTTTTACAAAATATAACCATTCTCCTCTTGCGCATCCAAAATCTAAAATTGATTCAATTTTTTTTTTATGAAAAGATTTTATTAAAGTAATTAAGAATTTGAAAGTTTCCTTCGGATTTTTATAATAATCCTCATTTAAATAAATATAATCTTGATGTTTTGTTATTTTTTTTCCCATATTGGATATTTTAGTTTCCATACACCTTGTTTTTTTTTCCATAAATGATTTGGTCTAGCTTTATCTATAACTTTGTAGAATTGTTTTTTAGTAATTCCCATATAATCTAAACAATCTTTAAGATACTTTTTTGGAAATTCTCCATCAAATCTTTTAATTAGAGCTATACCTTCTTCTCTATTGATTATACCCGATCTTATTTCTTGATCTGTTGCTGCGGTAGTTCTACCCATCCCAAATTTAATATAAAATGTGTAGAAATGTAACCAATCAATTTTATCATCCATAGATGCATATTTATCATGACTTCCTTC
>MDTA01149987.1_pt1 | contig 20462 bp, 20 predicted proteins | sample 811151 | NCBI WGS metagenome assembly MDTA01 (sample SAMN05326648, study PRJNA326480) | marine metagenome | isolation source: seawater | place: Indian Ocean: South | collected 2010 | reverse complement strand
TGCCGGGATACCGATCAACCCGTTGCCGCGCTCCTGCAAGATCTGAAAGACCGAGATATGTTGAAGGATACTCTGGTCATTTGGGGAGGCGAATTCGGACGAACTCCCATGACTCAAAATCCCGGCGACCAAAATGGTCGGGATCATCACAATCGGGCGTTCACCATCTGGATGGCTGGTGGTGGGGTGAAAGCGGGATTCACTTATGGAGCAACAGATGAACTAGGGTTCAACATAGTTGAAAATCCAGTACATGTGCACGATCTAAACGCAACCATCCTGCATATGCTGGGATTCGACCACGAGCGATTGACCCACCGATTCCAAGGAAGGGACTATCGATTGACCGATGTCCACGGTACGGTCGTTAAGGATATACTTGCCTAAACGTCAGAAAGCGAAGCACTTTCTACAAAGGAGCAGTCCTGTTCGAGCCGGTCGTGTTGTGATTGGCCGGAGGCAGTTTCAGGGCTCGGGAAGTCCTATTGGTGCGGGGTGAATTGTAGCCGCGGGGTAGCGTCTGAGTCGTCTCTAAACCCCTCTAGGTGATTGTAAGGATATCGTTCTTTCCTGCTTTTCGTACCGACTGCATTTTGACGCCTTTGAGTTGATGGATTACCCCTTTTTCGGAAAGAGTTAATACCGTTGTAAATCCGCTTCCTCTCGAAGACCGAGCCCTTCGATCTCGTAACGATGGATATTCAAATGCCAGAGGTAGATGGTGAACAGGCCACTTTAGCGATTCGTGAAATAGACGAAGCGGATGTGCCCATAGTTGCCATGACAGCCAACGCGATGAATGACGCCCGGGACCGGTATCTCGAAATCGGAATGAATTCAGTGCTTAGCAAGCCTTACACAAAAGAAGCTTTTCTCAAGTTGGTAGACTCAGTCGCGGCACCTCGCTCATTCAACTAAGACTCCATTAGATCCTTGTCGGGATAACTCCCAAATGCGCCTATGAATCGCGCGACGTAACAGAGATCGACCGATCAGCATAACTACCCGGCTGGTTTCTTTATTAATTAGCTATCTTTAGGGCGAGACCCTTTCTGCTCGCAGTTTTCTAGTCCAAACCAATTCAATCGCCCATGTCATTATCTGCACCTATTCGCCTTGGCCTCGTAGGCTATGGAGCCTGGGTTCGTTTCCACGCTCGGTCCATAGATAGCGCCAACAATTCGGAATTCGTCGCCATCGCGGTCCCGTCTAAGGAATCCCGCGAAGCGGCCAGTGAGGATTTTCCGAACGCGCAAATTTTTGAGAGCCATCAAACCCTTGTCGAGAAAGCGAATACAGATATCGTCACGCCTACTGCCAACCACTTCGATGCGGCTCGAGCAGCTTTAGAAGCCGACAATCATCTGCTGCTGGAAAAGCCTATGGCCCCTCGTCTAGAGGAGTGTGTAGCTTTGGAAGAGCTAGCCAGGAGCCGAGGCAAATCAATCGCGGTCGGACACGAATTGCGATTCGTCATCTCAATGGGGCGAAATCAAAACAATCATCGACCAAGGCGTCATCGGAACACCACAATACATGCTCGTCGAGCTATCGCGTCGTCCCTACCGCCCCGGGAGTAACGGTTGGCGATTCGATCGAGAACGAGTCGGCAGCTGGATTCTCGAAGAGCCTATCCATTTTTTCGATCTCGCTCGCTGGCACTTGGGTTCAGCCGGGGAACCCGAGCGCGTCTATGCGGCAGTCAATTCTCGAGATTCCGGCAGATCGGATCTACACGACAATTTCAGCTGCATAATGAATTTCAAAGACGGCGCCTATGCAGTCGTGTCCCAAACCCTATCTGCCTTTGAGCATCACCAAACGGTAAAGATCTCCGGCACCAAAGGAGCCGTCTGGGCGGGTTGGAGCGGCAGCAAGGACCGTACGGAACATCCCACTCATTTCCTAAAGGTTTTCGATGGTACACACGTGGACGAGCGTGAACTGGCTCAAAGCTCGGGAGAAGTATTCGAATTGCGGAAACAAATCGAACACGTTGCCCAGTGCCTCTTAGACGGTAAAGGTCCTCACGCTAGTGGACTTGATGGAATTTGGTCGGTCGGGATGTGCTTAGCCGCCAAAGATTCATTTGCTCGAGGAAAACCCATCGACGTATCTGAATTCATGAGACCCCATATTGCCTCGCTGACGCATCCACCCGTCTTCAGCTAACCGCTTTTCTACCAACACCCAAACTTTAGTTTTCGATTTACCTCAACAATGCAATCTTCGACCGACCCCGAATCGAAACCCTGGTACAAAATCCTTAGCAACTACCAATGGACTGTCCTGATAGTCGCTTCGCTCGGCTGGATATTCGACGTATTTGAGGGACAAATATTTGTGGCCTCCATGCGGGAAGTCATGCCCTATCGCGTACGCCCGATTACCAGCTCCATTTTCCACGCATCCAGCGTATTTGGCACTCTCTTGTCCACAGCTGCGGGAGCGTACGTAGTGGGAAATCCGGAACTAGGCGAAAATGCTTGGCGCTGGGGATTCGCTCTCGGAGCTTTGCCAGCCGCCCTAACTATCTGGATACGGGTTAAACTAAAAGAGCCGGACCAATGGGTAAAAATGCAGGAGCGATCCAAAAAAGAAGCTCAGATTAAACCCGGCAGCATTCCAGATTTATTCAAGGGCAGGCAGTTGCGAAGCACATTGGTCGGTGTTTCCCTCGCATCGATTGGTCTCGTTACCTTTTGGGGCGTCCATATTTACGGCAAGAATGCTTTGCTCGAACACGCTAAAAGCGAAGCTCTCGCGGCTGACGGAGTATTGGATTCTTCGTCCGGGGCATTGGTGACCCAAACATTAGAAAAGCCTGAGAATAAAACCGCTATGAAGAAAGGGAAATGCTGAGCATGGCGCTAAACTCGATCGGAGGTGGATCAGGCTTGGTGCCATTCGGTTGGATATCCACCAAGCTTGGACGCAAGGGAGCCTTTATTTTCTACCATATCGGGGCATTCGCGGTGGCCCTGCTCATGTTCAACCTCCTCATTGAACGAGCTCAATCCCCGCCAATTCTCCTAATGTGCATGCTTCCGGTGTTCGGATTCTTCACATTGGGCATGCACGCGGGATACGCGGTGTACTTTCCCGAAATCTATCCGACTCACCTCAGGGGCCTCGGCTCCGGATTTTGTTTAAATATGGGAAGAGTCGCCACCGCATTCGGAATTTTGCTTATCGCCTGGCTCCAGCGGCCAACCGAGCAAGGCGGTCTTGAACTGAGCATCATACAAACCGCGAACTACCTAAGTTGGCTCTACTTGGCTGGAATCATCATCGTGCTTTTTGCGAGAGAAAGCAATGAGCAGGATCTTCTGGAGCGAGTGACCAGAAACTGGAACCTTCCTGCCAAGCATCGTATAACTGATCCCTAACGTTTTCTAACCAATTCCAGCGCCACTGTTCTTGACACACCGTGTTTCCTCAACATCTCGTCCACCAGATTAGCTGAAATTCTATAAGCGAATGGAACACGAAATCGAAGAACCTGAGGCCTCAAAAACTCCACAAGCGCTCTACCAGGCCTGGACTAAAGCCATGGAAAGTCGCGATATCGAACGCGTGATAAATCTATATGATCAAGAAGATGGCTCCCTGTGGGGCACGCTGGCCAATGAGCTAAAAATCGGTCGCGATAGCATTAAGACGTACTTTGACAGTTTTCTGGATCGCAGCTCACTGGCTATCGAAACGCTCAACGTAGTGTATCGCCATCCCAGCGAAACGATCACTCTAGCCAACGGAGCCTACGCATTCAGTCTCGGCGGCCCCGAAGCGTCCGATCCCATCGCCAAGGTCGCGGCTCGATTTTCCTTCGTATTCAGAAAATCCTTAGAATCTGGAGATTGGAAAATCCTCGATCATCACTCATCAAAGTTTCCAGGATAAGTAAGAGCCCTCAGGGAATTTGCGCGGTAGGGAGGACCGGCTCGGTCCTCCGTATTGAGTTGTCGATTTGTAGGACCGAGCCGGTCCTCCCTACCATTAAGAATAACCTGTTGCTTGCGGCGCGGATCTTTATTTCAGCACGCTTTAAGCCTCTCGCTTAGCGAAGGCCAAACTGAGCCGGTAGGTATAAGCGCTACAGAAGAATACGCTAACGATTAATCCAGGCGCCATGGTTGGCAGGATTCTAGGCGTCCCCGCGAGAAAGTGGGCCCCGAAAATCGCCCCGTTAATCAGCAAGAATCCCACGGGTACATTGATCGATCCATGCCAGCCAAATCGCTTAATTGTTCGGTATAGCCGCTGCAAAGCATCGGATGAAATGAAGGTAGAAACGAAACTGATTATCCCCTGAGTCACGCCAACCTGAATTATCGCTTCGGTTCCATAGTTCCAGTTGATGTAAACGCCCCATAAAATGAAGAACGCCGAGGCCAAAGCCGCCATGAGAAACGATTCTCTCGGCCCCGGTCTTTTTAGATTTCCAAGATCTTCGCTAACAGGAGATTCCGGGATATTGCGTTCGACATCTTGATCACTGATAGACCAAAGATATCGACCGCAACCTGCGCCGTTACTTGAACGTAAACCACCTGCATTCTCTTCTCCAATAGAACCGTTTTGTACTAAAATCGCCTATGTCGGCTCAATTCCTATTTTCCCTTTAGGCCCCTTCAAACGATCGGAAAAGCTATCATTCCCACTCTTTCCCAAGACTTGCACATGAAACCCAACGGAGGAAAGCTCCTCGATATTGAGGCTAAAATCAAGAATCCGCTTTTTAGAACCAGCTATCGACTGATTAAATGGCCTTTTGAAAAACTGTTGGGAATCGATGAGATCAATCGCTTGAATCAACACTATTTGGATCGCCGTAACCACGAATATGCGGAACTAAATTTTTTTGATGCCGCCTTGCAAACGCTCAACGCGACATACGAAGTCGATCCTGAAGATCTCCAGCGGATCCCGATATCCGGACCCATCGTTTGCGTTGCCAACCACCCCTTTGGAGGAGTCGATGGAATCATACTAGGCTCTGTCCTCGCTTCGGTTCGACCCGACGCCAAGCTCCTGGTAAACTTCATGCTTAACGCTTTTGAGGACATCCGAGACTGGACCTTCGAAGTGAATCCGTTTGGTTCCCACAAGGCCACAGCGATGAACACGGGCCCATTGAAAGCCACCCTAAAGTGGCTCAAAGAGGGTCATTGCTTAGGCACGTTTCCCGCCGGAGTAGTTTCCCACTTTCACACTAAGCAGGGCATCGTTACCGATCCGCCATGGAAACGGAGCCAAGGCTCCATCATTCAGAAAAGCGGCGCCACCGTTATTCCTATTTATTTCGAGGGACGGAACTCGCTGATATTTCAGATGCTCGGCTTGATCCACCCTCGACTTCGCACGATCGCCTTGATCAGACAGCTAACCAACAAGCAAGGACGGACTTTTAAAGTCCGGATAGGGAAGCCGATTTCTCCAAAAAGACTGGAGCGCTTTAAATCTCCCGAATCCTTGACGCAATTCGTTAGAGCAAACACCTACATCCTCGAGAAACGTGACGCGAAGGACTCACCATCGAACCAAGAGCATCGAAAGGAAACGTCCGCGACCTCAGGTCAGCCGATTGCCGATCGCCAGCCGATAGAGCTTCTTCTCAGCGATATCGAGAAACTTCCAAGCAGCGCTCTGCTATATAGAAAAAAGCCATTTTCAATATACGGCGCTCCTTCTGATCAAATCCCGCGTATTCTAGATGAGATTGGTAGAACACGTGAGGAAACTTTCAGGCCCGTTGGCGAGGGAACAGGCAAACCCCTCGACATAGATCGCTATGACAAAATTTATCACCATCTCTTTATGTGGGACGATGAGACCCAGGAACTTGTGGGGGCTTATCGTTACTGTTTCGTCGATAAAGTAATCGCCACTCATGGAGTCGAAGGTCTCTATTGCAATACGCTTTACGAGTTCAAAAAAGAACTACTGAACGAACTGAATCCCGCAATTGAAGTAGAACGCTCCTATGTTATGCCAAAATACCAGCGAAAGTCGGCTGCTTTGGCTCTCATTTGGCGAGGTATTGGAGAGCTTGTGTCTCGTAATCCTGAATACAGAACGCTTTTTGGAGCCTTGAGCATGACGGATAGCTACCGAGCTCTTTCGAAAAGTCTTATGGTGGAATACTTAAAGAATCACAAGCTCCACCCTATTCTCAACAAGCTGATTAGCGCCCGCGTAAAACCGCGACTACGGAAAATCAAAAACCTCGCTCATATCGCTCTCGGCTCAGCTCTGCCTAATGTTGACGATATTTCATCACTTGTATCCGAAGTGGAAAAAGACAACAAAGGCGTCCCAACTCTACTAAAGCACTATTTGAAGCTCAATGGCGTAATCCTCTGCTTCGGGATCGATCAGGCATTTTCTGATGCCCTAGATGGATTTATCGTTGTGGACCTCCTAAAAACGGATGAACGCCACCTGCGGCGCTATATGGGCAACGAAGGCTTTGAACGCTTCGCTGCACAGCACCAAAGGCGCCGAGGCCAGCTAGCTGTTTGAGGGGTCGAAGCTCTTTCAGTCTGTAGGACAAGAGTTTCAGACTTCATACTTTTCTTGGCTTTTGAACTCCCGGACGAGCTCGAATAGCTCGTTAAAACTCGAGGGTTTCCCTCCAAGATCGCGATTTTCCGCTCCAATTTTAAAAATCTCGCTCCAGAGCCTGAACATCGTCCGCCAGGCATAAAGCAGACTATGCTTCGGGTCGTACATATGAGTTGGCTCGGAGAGAACCCCATTCAGCTCAAGAACTTTAAAGCCTTCTCCCTTTTTAAACGTATTCACGTTTTCTACACGAATATCGTAACGGCCCAAAAAGAATCCCGCATAAGAGCGGCTCATCTCGTCTATGGCTCTTTCCATTTCCTCCGACCATTGCTCTCCCGCATCCAATAAAAGAGCGCCCCGAGAATGCGTCCCCAACTCCGCTAAAAGAAAGAGCTCTCCCTTGGGCACGATCTCTTCGAGTCGATTCGCGAACTTCTTCAAGAAAAACCCGGCCATGCATACCGCTCGCTCATCGTCGAGTATCAGTCGCTCCAAACAGCGCGCTCCGTCCCCAACCACGACGGTTGGGCATTTTGCTGTAATCGACCAAACCCTTCCCCGATCTTCCGATGGTCGACGCATATAGAAAACCCCAAACTCCTCGCCAGCTACGTATTCTTGAGCGATAATAGCCTCCGAACTGCCAAGCAAATATTCTCGAGCTTCTTCCTGAGTCCGAATTATCCCTGCACCCACGCCTCTTTCTCCATAATCCGGCTTGAGAACGACAGGGTAATCCAGCTGGCGCGACTGCATAAAATGATTCAATTGAGCCTGACGTTCATCCAAAGACAGTTCCGATGAAATCACGGTGAAAACCGCAACGTGTTGCTCCCGCTTTTGGAAGCCATTGAGAATGTCGCTTTTGGACATCATCGCGATGCCAGCATGGGCCATTCCTGGATTCGCCAATGTAAACAATGTTAGACAACGGTAGCGAAGACCCAACAAGATTGCGTAGATGACTACGGGTGGATAAAATGCCGCCATTGGCCAGAATTCCCAACGAATGAGCCGCCGCCACTTTGAATAAAGCAACCTTCGCCTACGATAATCAGAAACGCTGTAAAGCATCCAAAGAGTGAAGACAAGCAGCCCTAAAAGATAACACAGCATCAAAACCTATTTAGGGCCCGTCTACTCGGCAATCGCCACTACGTTTATCAATTCCGTTCTTTCCTCGCCATCCCTTTGAAATACGACTTCCACCGATTCGCCCGGATTTATCTCAACAAAAACGTTATACATGTCGTCATAATTCACGACTCGCTTACCATCAATGGAGATGATCACATCGCCTAGAATAATTCGCCCGAATTGATCCCGGGTCGTCCCTCGCATTCCAGCAGCTTCAGCCGGCGACCCCTCATAAACTTCCCGTACGATTACGCCTTCCACGCCGACGGAGCGAGCTATGCGATCTTCGAAAATCAATATCCCAATACCCGACTGGACCGATTGCCCGTATCTGATTATCTGGTTCACTATTCGGTTGATCGTGTTGGAGGGCACTGCAAATCCGATGCCCGTCGACCCGCGTAGTATAGATGTATTCATGCCGATAAGCTGGCCACGGCTATCTAGCAAAGGACCTCCAGAGTTCCCGATATTTATTGGAGCATCGGTTTGAATCATGTCCCGAATAGTAATTCCTTCCACGATAGAAGACATGCTTCTTCCCAATGCGGAAACCGTCCCTACCGTTAACGTGTGGTCCAAGCCGTATGGATTGCCAATCGCTATCGCTTTCTGTCCAACGAGCAATTCTGCCGAATTCGCTACTTTTTCCTCGAATGGCGTTACATTCGTGCTCCGCATATCGATTTTGAGTACAGCTAAGTCCTTTCCTGGCTCTACCCCAATTATTTGAGCGACATAGGTATTGCCGTCGATCAACGTGACCGCAATTCTAGTTGCCCCTTGGACCACATGAAAATTCGTTACGATATGCCCTGAGCGATCCCAGAGGAAACCCGATCCGGAACCGGCTTGATACTCGGTAACGTTGAATGAGAAAAAGTTTCTTCGATTCTGTAGGTTGTGAACGAATACCACGGATGGAGACGCTTTTTGAAAAACCTCGATAGTATTGCGCTCATAGGCTAGCAAATCGCTCGAAGATTCCTGAATTGACATCCCCGCTAGCCGCTCCGTTCCCTGGCTGCCCTCCCAGAAATGCTTGTAAATCACGCTAATGGCGAACAGCGCAAGCGCTGCTACGACAAACGTGTAGACAAATCGCAATAGGCTGTTTCCTTGAATCATCGGCTAGTCTCAGTTTTCCATGGCATCAACAACGCGCTGGACCAATCAAGTCAATGTCGCAGATTTGAGCAAATCGACTATCGCTATTGGGCCTACCTTCCTATCTTTCTGCTGTATCCGGCAGCAATAGGATTGAGATTGCCGTCCACCCATTCTAATTTGTCCTCAAAATGCCCAATTCAGAACATAGATTTAATTCGGCTCTCAATAGTTTAAAAAAGGAGCGACTGCGGATAACGGAGCCCAGAAAAGCGCTGCTCCAATTGCTTGTTGATCAATCCAAACCCTTTTCCGCCGAGGAACTCCATGAAATGCTTGGCCCAGGCGCCTTCGATCTTGTCACTGTCTATCGGAATCTCGAGGCATTCGAAAACGCTGGGATAGTCAATCGCATACCGACAGAGTCCGGCAAAAGCCTTTTCGAACTGAACGCCGAACAACACCATTACCATCACATAATTTGCCGAAAATGCCATAGGACGGAAAAACTGGATACATGCGAAGTGAAGAAGCTGGAAAAACTAGCCTCGGATCTGGGCTACTCGGAAATCACCCATGTACTTGAACTCTACGGAGTCTGCGAAACCTGCCGGTAGATTTGCGGATCAAGTAAGATTCATAATATTGTCGAAATATCCCTTGTAGAAACCGATTACCTTGAGGGCCACAAACACAGCGATTACCAGGAAGAGCAGCTGAGGATAAATCAAGGTCGCTACGAATAGCTTTTTTTTCGCTACCCCGGCATACAAGTCCGCAGCTCTTCCCATATTCACATCCAACTCACCCGTCTTTTCTCCAATTGCGTACTGTTGAATCAGCTCTTGCGGGAAGCGACTCTTCTCTGAAAAACCATCACTAGCTGGAGAACCCCGATTGATGGAGTCAATCGCTCGATATCCATCTTTGTCCAACCGAGAGCTATCGGCAGCTAGCAACGACCATTCCCAAGACTGGGCAAGCGGAACACCTGATCGCACGCAGCTTGCCAAAACGCGACAGAACCGAGCGAGATCTCGATTGATCGAGTACCCTCGAATTATAGGGATAACCGATTGAACGATCTTTTTGAATCGGGGCGATATTCGAAACAGGATACGCGCCACAAAGAAGGCGATCCAAAACGGAACAACTACCATACCAATACCAACGACGTATGCCTTTGGATTGCCGTCGACCAAATAATCTACAGGAAATAGCAAGGCTCCCAGATGAAGAATCCCTAGTGGATACAGAGTCGCCAGTACGATTCGGCTCTGAAATACAGCAGCCTCCTTCCGAATGTCGCCCAATTCTTTCAAAGTCCGAGGCAAATCGCCAGATCGCTCAGCGGCCGATATCATAAAACGCTCGGCAGGTTCCAAGAAGGAGCACTCGCTATCCATCGCCTCCGTCCACGACGATCCCGATTCGATCCGCTGAGCCAATCGATTACGGATCTTGGCTGGTATGGCCCCAACTATCCCGATGGAATCGATGGGGCTGAATCCTGATTTTAGAGCATCCGACAGACCAATAAACCAGGAAGAGGCGCTCTTGTTCGAAAGTCGGGCCATCAAATAGCTATTAAGAATGCGACGGGCCTGTCTCGAGCCTAAACGCTAAAGCAAGTGATCGCTTTATGCATTCTTTACCTGCCCATAGTAGGCATTGAAGCCATGCTTCCTGAGATAGTGCTTGTCGAGCTGGGCTTGGGAAAGTGGAGCCGCGGCAGGATTCAATGACAATGTTTTCATCGCCATCTCGGCGATAACTTCCAACGCGAAAGCCGTTTCAACTGCCTTCTTGCCCGACGAACCCCAAACGAATGGAGCATGCCCATGAAATAGCGTGCCGTTAACTTCATTCTCGTCCAGATCTTCAAAAAGCTCTACGATAACATTCGCCGTCTCCCATTCGTAATGCCGTTCAATCTCTTCTTTCGATATGGGACGCGTGACCGGAACCTCTCCGCAGAAGTAGTCCGCGTGCGTAGTCCCGAAACAGGGAATCGCCATTCCTGCTTGAGCAAACGCTGTAGCGTTTCGCGAATGGGTATGCACGACCGACTTGATGTCGCTAAATGCTTGATACAGTCTCAAATGAGTGGGCGAATCTGATGACGGACGCATGGAACCTTCCAATTTCGCAGCCTCCAAGTCTAAATTGCGCTCGTTATCGGGGATCGCATTCAAATTCAATACGACTATGTCGTTTGGCATGAGAGCGTCATAATCCACTCCGCTCGGCTTGATAGCCATCGCCTCTCGTTCACGGTCAACTATGGACACATTTCCGAAAGTCAGGTCGACTATACCCAACTTTGGCAACTCCTTGTTTGCTTGGCAGCACTCTTCTTTCAACGACGCGTATGTACTCATGAAATCTCAATACTAATGGCAGCGACTAGGCATCAACCGCTCGGGCCTTCTCTTTAATCGAGAGAAGCTCTTTCATAACCCCTCCCATACCTCCATCGGAAACTCCACCAAAAGCGTCATGCAATTCTTTATACAACTTGAAAAGCTCGTTATAGACGGATTCAGCAGCTGGATTCGGCTTGTAGCTGACGTCCTTTAATCGCGTCATCTGCGCCTGAGCCGTTTCGAAATCATCATAACCCCCTTTTGAAGAGCCAGCTAGAACCGCAGCCGAAACCGCCGATCCTAAGGCGCAGGTTTGTGAGCTGCCGGAAACGAGCATCTCTCGCCCCGTTATGTCTGCGTAAATTTGCATCAGCATGGGATTCTTTTCCGCAATCCCCCCCGCGCACACAACGCGACTCACGGGCACCCCATATTCCTCAATTCTCTCCAGAATCGTTCTCGCCCCGAAGGCCGTTGCCTCGATGAGAGTTCTGTAGATTTCAGCTTGCGTGGTGTGCAAAGTCTGGCCGATCAAAAGCCCGCCGAGAAGAGGATCCACCAATATCGTACGATTGCCGTTATTCCAATCGAGAGCCAGTAAACCGGATTCGCCAGGAGCGAGGCCATCGGCCTCTTTAGTCAGAGAAGCATGAGTATCCGCATCACCCTTACACACTGAATTGACAAACCATGCGAATATATCGCCAACAGCAGACTGACCCGCTTCAATCCCATAATAGCCCGGGAGAATAGCCCCTTTGACAATGCCGCAAATACCGGGAATATCAGCAACTTTCTTATCGGCCCGCACGACCCCGCAGTCGCAGGTCGAGGTACCTATGACCTTGACCAAGGTTCCTTCATCAACACCCGCTCCAATCGCTCCATAGTGAACGTCAAATTCGCCTATCGCTATCACCACTCCCTCGGGCAACCCTAATCGATCTGCCCATTCCGGGCAAAGTTCGCCCGCCTTTTCGCTCGCGTCATGAGCTTTCTCGTACAACCGATCCCTAAGGTCAGCGAGTTTGGGGTCCAGCATTGCCAAGAATTCCTTATCCGGCAATCCACCCCACTCATCAGCATAAAAGGCCTTGTGCCCAGCGGCGCAAATTCCGCGCTTAACCACCTTCGGGTCCGTCACTCCAGACAATACAGCTGGAATCCAATCGCATAGTTCTACCCAACTATAAGCAGCGTCGAAAACTTGCGAATCCACTTTCAGGCAATGCCAAATTTTTGACCAGAACCACTCGGATGAATAGGTATTCCCGCATTTCGCCAGGTATTGGGGTCGGTGCTCGCGCCCCAATTTTGTGATCGTTGCTGCTTCTTCCGCGCTGGTATGATCTTTCCACAGCCAGCATTCAGCAGCCAATCTTCCCTCAAATTCCGGTTGCATCGCCAAGGACTCATTCGATGAATTCACCGGAATCGGGCTCGAGCCCGTCGAATCTACTCCTATCCCGATAACTTTATCGCGCGAAAAACCTGGGTCTGACTGCCCAGCTTCCGCAATCGCGTGTCTCGTTGCCAATTCTAATCCGGCAATGTAGTCGCCTGGATGTTGGCGAGCAAGGTTGTGATCGCTCGAATCCAACAAGATTCCCATTTCTCCCGATGGGTACTCGAAAACCGAGGAGCCCACTTCCACTCCGTCCGCGCACCGCGCAACGATGCTTCTAACTGAATTGGTACCGTAGTCTATTCCTATCGTGTAAGCCATGGGATAATAACAATGGTGAAAGCCGCCCTTCTAGGTCTCTAGCCGCTCAAAGTAAAAACCTTTATGAACGTAAGTCCGGCGATCGATGGAGATTATTGTAGATTCTGGACCAATAGATATAAGAAATCAGCCAGCCGTTTCTTCGAGGGTTGTTATTGAGAGCAAAGCGGCTGCTAGTAACAAGCTATCACGGATTAGGAACCGCCAGCCAATCCACGCTCAGAAGATTCAGCGAACTCTATAAAAATCTTCGCTTCGGCCGTTTCAGCAATATCGCTTTCCTGAATAGCAGCCATAGCCTGCTGCCTATTAAGGCCCTCTCGATAAAAGGTTCGAAACAACCGCTTGACGACACCGATTTGCTTGGAGTCAAAGCCATTTCGCTCGAGCCCTACCTTGTTGAACATACGGATTTTTGCTGGATGTCCGTCGCCTAACATAAATGGCGGAATATCCTGCTCAACTTTGGCGCAGCCTCCGATGAATGAGTAGCGACCGATATGGCAGAATTGATGGATCGCAGTGCCACCCCCTCCGACTCCTACAAAATCTTCAACAATCACGTGCCCCGCAAAGGTAGCCCCATTGCTGGCAATCAAGTGATTCCCGATACGGCAGCAATGACCCACATGACAATAGGCCAAAAATAGGTTATCGTCTCCAATCTCCGTGAACTCTCCTTCGTTCGTTGCCGCATTTATGGATACATATTCGCGAATCACATTGCGATCACCAATTCGCGTACCCGGAGAGCCTCCTTGGAATTTCAAATCCTGGGTTTTCATCCCAACGCTAGCAAACGGATAGATTTCACAAGATTCACCGATTCGCGTATTTCCCCAGATGTTTGCCTGATGCCAAATTCTCGTATTAGCGCCGATTCTAACCTCAGGACCGATGACCGAGTAAGCTCCGACTTGGACACCCTCGTCAAGCTCGGCCTTAGGATCGATTATAGCTGTGGGATGAACTTCAACCGCCATAATATATCGATTGTATCCAGATATCTATACTTCTGCTTCTTTGTCGACTAGCATGAACTTCAGTTCTCCTGAAGAAGCGACTTTGTCTCCAACTGAACAGGTTGCTTCAGCCGTCCCGATCTTGCCCCGCATAATCTTGGTCAATTTGACATCGATTTTCAATTGGTCTCCAGGAATGACCTTATTGCGAAACTTGACCTTGTCGATGCTCATAAAGACCGCCGTCATTCCTTCATTTTTAGTCACTCGCAACATCAAAATACCTGCCGCTTGAGCCATCGCTTCAATCTGCAAGACTCCCGGCATGATCGGCTGCCCAGGGTAGTGGCCTTGGAAATACTCTTCGTTAATCGTGCAATTCTTAATCGCAGTAAGTTCGTTATCCCCACGAAATTCGATCACACGATCGACCATAAGCATGGGATAGCGATGAGGAAGAGTTTCGATCACCCGCCGTATATCCAGTTCAGTTTCCGTTTCGACGACAATCTTCCGCTTCTCGGTCGCCTTCCTCGCGTGACCTTTCTCGAGCTCATCCATTCGCTCGTACAGTTTCTTGGTCAACTCAGAGTTGAGAGCGTGACCCGTGCGAACCGCAATTATATGCGCTCTCAATGGTTTGCCCAATAGGAATATGTCGCCAATCACATCCAAAATCTTGTGACGCACGAGCTCGTCCTCGAAACGCAATGGCTCTTTGGATAGGATTTTGTCGCCTTTCAGTACGATAGCGTTCTCCAAACTCCCGCCTTTGATTTTCCCAAGTTTTATGAGCTCCTCGATGTCTTCGAAAACAGTAAATGTTCTGGCCGCCGCAATTTGGGTGGAAAACACTTCCGGGTCGATATCGAGCGACAAGTGCTGGGTATGGATTCCACGATCGTCTGAAGACGTGCAAGTAACTTTAAACCCGTCGTATGGAAGAGCGATAAGCGATGAATTTCCTTGGGAAACGGATATTGGTTTATCGAGGGAAAACACCTTCCGCTCGGCCTCCTGCTCCACGGGTTCGCCTTCGAGGATCATGTTTACGTAAGCGCGAGCCGAACCATCCATAATGGGCGGTTCGCTGGCATCCATTTCGATCACCACGTTATCGATCCCCATGCCATGCAAAGCCGCCATCACATGCTCGACCGTGTGAACTTGGGAATGCCCCGATTTTAAAGTCGTATTGCGAACCAGATCCCCAACTTGGGAGATGTGAGGCTTGAATTCCGGCTTCTCATGCAAATCTATGCGGCGAATAACGACCCCGTGATTCTCTGGAGCAGGCTTAAGCGTGAGCCGAGAGGTGTCTCCCGTGTGTAATGCTGGGCCATTGATGGAAACTTCTCTCAGGAGGGAGCGTTGCTTCATGGGGTTGGCTTAGTGGCGCCAATCAATCCAAATGACAAGCATGGAGATTCCTGAGAACTCAGGCCTAAACCCCTTTATTGACAGCTAACCGATATCTGTCTACTCCCGGGCTTTTTCCAAATCTACTCAATCCATGCCAATCGCCTTAGACCTCCGAAAGGGTAACGTCATCAATTATAACGGGAATCCTTGCTTAATCCTTGAATCCCATCACCGAACTCCCGGCAAGGGCCAGCCAGTCGTGCAAACGAAAATGCGCAATCTGACGACCGGACGGTCGGCAGACGTGCGCTTCCAGTCGACCGAAAAAGTGGAACAGCTGATGACCGAGCGTAAGAATCTCGAATTCAGCTACGAAGATCGCGGCGTCTACAATTTCATGGACCTGGAGACCTACGAAACGATCGAGCTCCATCCAGATATTCTGGAAGATGCCGTCGATTTCCTCGTCCCCAACACCGAGTACGAAATCCTTTTTGTCGATGGCAATCCTGTGCAGCTCATCCTCCCTTCGACTGTGGAGCTCAAAGTAATCGAGTCGCCTGAAGGAATCCGAGGCGACACGGCTAGCAATGTCCAGAAACCAGCGAAGTTAGAAACGAATCTGACGATTCAGGTGCCTCTATTCATCAAAGAAGGAGAGGTCATCAAAGTGAATACTAGCGATAAAAGCTATTCCGGCAGAAGCTGAAGCATCTCCCCCAGAGCTGGCTTCGGGACTTTGCCCGAAAAAAAGAGCCGGCTCTTTGAAAGGCCGACTCGTGAAAATTTGAATGCCGCCTCTGATCAGGCGACACGCTCGACGATCAGAGGTGGCGGTGTCGGCCTTTTTGGAGCAAGTCGGTAAGCCGCCTTGAAATATTCGAGGGCTTGTTCTAGCTTAGCTTCATCATTGTAGTGGATCATCATGAGCGGCTCGCCTTGCTTGACTTGAGTGCCCACTTTCTTGATTTCCGAAACTCCCACCGCGTAGTCTATTTTTCCTTTTTCGTCGGCACCCGCTCCTAGCAAGTGCACGCCCTTGGCGATCTGGGAAGCATTGATCGTGTGAACGTATCCACGTTTTGGAGCTGGCAACTTGCGAATGTGCTTAGCAACTGGAAACTTATCTGGATCGTCAATATAGCTAGTATCTCCGCCTTGAGCAGCGATGATTTCCTTCAGCTTCTCAAGGGCAGTTCCGTCTTCTATGTGACGCTGAACGGTTTGTTTGGCTGATAGGGTCGAGCCTGCCACTCCAGCTAAGCGGACAATCTCCATCCCCAGCTTCAAAACCAATTCTTTCAAATCCTCAGGACCTTCGCCCTTTAGCAGGTCGATGGCCTCTTTGAGCTCTAACGATGTGCCAACCGTATCGCCTAATGGCTGATTCATATCCGTCACTAAAGCCACGCAGCGACGCTTCATTGAGCGTCCCACACGCGTCATCGATCGAGCCAATTGCTTAGCCTGCTCGAGGTCGCGAATAAAAGATCCGTTGCCCCACTTGACATCAATCACCAATCCTTCTGCGCCTTCAGCGAGTTTTTTGGAAAGCACGCTTCCTGTGATCAGGGGCAAGCTTGGAATGGTACCCGTCTTTTTGCGTAGTTCATAAAGCTTGGCATCCGCAGGCGCTAATTCCGCGCTCTGACGCACCATAGCTCCCCCAATCTTTTCGAGCTGTTCGATGAACGGATCGATCTCCATGATCGGATCGAATCCGGGAACCGCGCTAAGCTTGTCTAAGGCGCTAACGGCGAAATCCTGATCAACACTCCCCATCATTGGCAGCACGATTCCGCTAGCCACCGCCAAAGGTACCAGAACTAGCGATGTTTTATCACCCACACCGCCCGTCGAGTACTTGTCGATCTTCGGTTTTGCTATGTGAGAAAGATCGATCACTTCTCCCGAGAGCATCATCTCCTCGGTAAGAATAGCCGTTTCCTGAGCTGACATTCCCTGAAAGAAAACTGCCATAGCCAGGGCAGCCATTTGGAAATCCGGCATTTCCCCGTCTAAAATGGAGTCGATTATGTACCTGATTTCCTCTTTTGAGAACTCTTGCCCGTCTCGTTTCTTCTCGATGAGATAGGCGTAGCTCGGTTTAATAAATCTACGTGTGCTTAAGGTTTTTCTAACCATTAGAGGGTTGCTAAAACATGCGTTGCTACGAACAAGAAACTGAACGTCATCAGCTTACATGAGAATAGCTCAGGCACTCCAAGTTCGTTCAGCACGATTTCAAAGCTGGCGGAAACGATCTTAAAACGATCCTAATGAATGCGATTCGCCTGAGCGACCGCCAATTTTGAAGAGACTATTATGCCACACGTGTCAAGACCCCTAATGAGGCCATTTTTATGGGGTAAACCCTAGATTTAAATTGTCTATCTGAACCGACAATATCAGTGGGCCACCATAAGCATCGTTTATCGACGATACGTTAGACAATGCGCTTGCTCAGCCACAGCGACTCTCTTTTATTCCGCCTTCCTATGCAAAATTGGTTCGACGTCGTAAAGAAACTGGATTTCCACGCTCTGGAAGCAGCAAAACGAGCAAATCTGGATACGAGCATTTTTTCTCCCGACGTTCACCCAGCCGATCCAAGGTTTGGCGACGCCCAAATAAATGGCGCCCTTCCCTATGCGAAGCGCCTAAAAACGAATCCGAGAGAAATCGCTCGGCAACTCGTGTCTCAACTTGAGCGGGATACAGAACTAGCGAGCGTAGCTGAAATAAGTATAGCCGGGCCGGGCTTTATCAATCTGCGCTTTAAAAGCGATTTTTTCCTCAGTTGGCTTCAGGCATTTTCGACGGAAGAGGATTTCCAGGCTTCAGCATCCAAGATTTTTGAGGGAGAACGGGTGGTTGTCGACTACGGCTCGCCAAATACCGCCAAGCAAATGCACGTCGGCCATATTCGCTCCATCGTGATCGGAGAATCGATTTGCCGACTGCTCGAGTTTTGCGGGGCAGATGTCACTCGAGATAATCATATCGGGGACTGGGGGACGCCCTACGGAAAACTCTTCTACGCATACAAACGGCACCTAGACGAATCTGCCCTCAAGGAAGATCCTTTAGGAGAGCTGGAGCGCCTCTACAAACTGGGAAGCCAATTAGCGAATGATGATGACGCTGTCCTCGAGGAATGTCGCGAAGAGTTGGTCAAACTGCAATCTGGCGAATCGGACGCGATCGCTCTCTGGGAACGGGTTAACCAGCTGAGCATCGATGGTCTCACGGAAATTTACGATTTGCTCGATGTCCATTTCGATCATTACTTGGGCGAAAGCTTCTACCGCGATCAGGTGGAACGTGTTTACGACGAGCTCGAAAAAGCCGGATTGGCTGAAGAAAGCGAGGGAGCGCTCGTCGTATTCCATCCGGAGCATAAGCGATACGCAAAGCAGCCGTTTATCATACGCAAATCTGACGGCGCCAGCAATTATGCCACGACTGATTTGGCTACAATGCTATACCGATTGGAGCATTTCAAAGCCACACGCGTTATCATCGTGACCGACGATCGGCAGAAAGACCATTTCGAGCAGCTGGATCTTACAACGAAAAAGTGGTTCGAAAAAACTGGCCGGAGCCGACCCGATTTCCGCCACGTAATGTTTGGAAAAATCATGGGCGACGACGGCAAGCCGATCAAATCAAGATCTGGCGACCCGATTCGCCTAAAAGATCTTGTCTACGAATCGATCGATCGAGCTTACGCTATCGTTAAAGAAAAGAATCCTCATATGACTGAGGAAGAGCTCAGGCAAATCGCGACCACCGTCGGAGTCAGCGCGATCAAATACGCGGATCTCTCCCCAAATCGAATGAGCAACTACGTCTTCTCCTGGGAAAAGCTGTTATCCTTCGAAGGAAACACGGCTCCCTACCTTCTATACGCGGCAGCGCGCATCCAAAGTATTTTCAGAAAAGCCGGGGCCTCAACAAAGATCGATGAATCCAAAGCAACAGCCTTTGAAACTGAGGAAGAAATGGCTCTCGCGCGAAAAATCATGGAGATTGTGGGCATCCTTCAGTCAACGATCGAGACCCTGCGCCCCCACATCCTTTGTAACTATCTTTTTGAACTCGCTGGGGTCTTCAGCGCTTTCTACAATGCCGACAAAGTGATCGTCGATGATATCGGCATCAAAACACGGCGCCTGATCCTTTGCCAACGCTCGCTTCTGGTATTGAAAATCGGTTTATCCTTGCTGGGGATAAAAACGTTGGACCGTATGTAGAATACACCAGCGTTCTGAGGGTGAATTATACTCAAAATAACCTCTCTCTGCGATCGCTCCCACTGTCCAGAGCCCGCATCCTAGAGTGCGCCCCCATATCTTGACTTTTCGCTCAAGTAGCACGACTCATTACCTGTAATTCGTACTAATGCGAGAATACTACGTAAGAAAAGAAGGCGACGAGGAAGCGAGTGGCCCTTTCACCCTCGATCAGATCACTTCATTGTTCGAGGCAGGAAAGCTCGATAAAGAGGCTTACGTTTACGACATCGACCAGGAGCAATGGATTCCAATCGAGGAAAACGAAGAGCTCATGGAGGTGCTTTATCCGCAGAAACAAAAGCTCTCGCTACGAGTGGAGCCTGAAGAAACCGAGGAGGAAGCCAAAGCTCGGGAGAAGGCCAAAAAGAAAAAGCCCAAAGATGCGGAAGAGGAGAAAAAATCGATCTCCGTGCCCGAGATGCTGGCTCAAGCTGAAGGCCGCGATGATTCGGGTGGTCGATCCCCGATCGAAAAACGGGCTCGATCTGCCTTCATTGGCCTGCGCTTCACTACCCTGTTTGTCCTCGGGGCCGCAGTGAGCATGATTTTTCTCGATTGGGATTTGGTGAAAACCGCCAATGCTCTCCAGATGATCGAGAGTCCTTACATAATTTTCGCTGTCGTCGATCTCGTTCTTGGTGTAGTCCTTCTCCTCCAAGTGACGGAGATTTTCCCACTCGTGCGTCTGAGGGCCGCAATCGGCTTAGGAACATTGACCCTCCTTTTTCTAACAAGCGGAGACCCGCTTCTCGCTCTTGCCAATGCCGTGCTCTGCGTAAGTGTCTATTTTTGCACCGCAACTCTAAGCACTCCTAAAGTACTTCCTTTCTGCGTCGCCGGCACACTCGGTCTTGCTGGCTATATTACGCTCGTCATTCTTCCAATTTTCTCCTAGGAAGGCGTCTTACTGAAGGCGCCTCATGCATCCGCGGAT
>MDTA01157150.1_pt1 | contig 20465 bp, 20 predicted proteins | sample 811151 | NCBI WGS metagenome assembly MDTA01 (sample SAMN05326648, study PRJNA326480) | marine metagenome | isolation source: seawater | place: Indian Ocean: South | collected 2010 | reverse complement strand
CCCGAATACCGAGGGAGAGGTCACCGCCATGTACCTCGCCCGCATGCTGTCACCGCTCGGCATCACCGTGTCTCGACTTGCAAGTGGTCTCCCCGTCGGCGGAGATCTTGAATACGCCGATGAGCTCACATTGGGGCGCGCATTCGAAGGCCGTACCCGCATCACCGAGTCGAACTAGCGCGGCAAAAGAACCGATGGGCTTTCAGAAGTGAGGGCGTTACGTTTCGTCAGACTTTGATGATGAGCGCGTCGCCCTGACCGCCGCCACCACAGAGTGCGGCCGCTCCATACCCTCCACCTCGCCGGCGAAGTTCGTGGGCGAGGGTCAAGGCAAGTCGGTTACCACTCATGCCAATCGGGTGACCCACAGCAATTGCCCCGCCATTGACGTTCACGATCTCATCGCTCACTCCTAGTTCGTTCATCGACGCAATGCCGACGGCGGCGAACGCTTCGTTTAACTCAAACAACGAAATGTCATCGAGAGAGAGATCGGTCTTCGCAAGAGCTGCTCTAATCGCATTCGCTGGCTGAAGGAGGAGCGAGGGGTTATCAGGGCCTGCCACCATTCCGTACGAGACATACTCTGCGAGTGGCTCCACGCCCCGATCTGCTGCGGCGCGCGATGACATCATCACCACTGCTGACGCGCCATCGGAAATCTGAGAGGCGTTACCGGCGGTGACTGTGCCTTCTCCTCCGAACGCTCCACGGAGCCCGGCCAAACTTTGCTCGGTGGTATCGGCCCTAATACCTTCATCTTCTGAAACGGTGATTGCGTCCCCTCGACGCTGAGGAACCTCGACCGGAATAATTTCATCGGCGAGCCGACCGTTCTTCGTTGCGTCCGCTGCTCGTTCATGTGACGCAGCAGCAATTCGATCTTGTTCGGCTCTAGCAATTGAACCGTCTGCATATTGCTCGGTTCCGGTACCCATCAAACATGCATCAAACGCACACCACAGACCGTCTTTAATGATTGCATCCTCAAGTTCGGTGTTGCCGTAGCGATACCCTCCTCGAGCTCCTGCGAGGAGGTGTGGAGCATTCGTCATCGATTCCATTCCGCCGGCAACCACAATGTCGGCGTCGCCGGTCATGATCATCTGATGGGCTAGATAGATCGCGTTTAGGCCAGAGAGGCACACCTTGTTCACGTTGACCGATGGCACACCCATGGGGACTCCTGCTCCTGCCGCCGCTTGGCGCGCCGGCACCTGGCCTTGACCTGCCATCAACACCTGACCCATCACAACGTGGTCAACTTCAGCCGGGTCGACACCCGCTCGTTCCAACGCACCAGCGATTGCAACCGAGCCGAGTTGGGCAGCCGACATTGTCGAGAACGCACCACTCATTTTCCCGATTGGTGTGCGTGCTCCTGCGACGATGTGAGAAGAGGTCATACCGCAAACCGTACTGCGCGCCTCGTCCACTTTGGAGGTTGGAGTTACCCGCAGGTAGGTTTCCGATATGTCAACCCCCAATTCTGAATCCCTCGCTATCCAGCAGGCCATACTCGAAGGAGCGTCCGGCGATGACATTGCGGCACTCCCCCTTCCGGAGTCATATCGAGCAGCGTTCGTGAAACGCGATGACGTCGGGATGTTTGAAGGCCTTGAATCAGAGGACAAAGACCCCCAAGAATCTCTTCACATCGGTGAAGTTGCCATGCCTGAACTTGCGCCTGACGAGGTGTACATCGCAGTCATGGCCTCATCGATCAACTTCAACACGGTGTGGACATCTATTTTTGAGCCACTTCCCACATTCGGCTTTCTCGATCGTCTCGCTCGTGAATCTGAGTGGGCATCCCGACATAAGCGCGACGAGCACATCATTGGTTCTGACGCCTCCGCTGTCGTACTTCGCGTTGGGTCTGCGGTTCGTAACTGGGAGCCCGGAGACCGAGTGACTGTCCACTGCAACCACGTCGACGACCAAGACCCCACGGCGCACGATGACTCGATGCTCGCAACTAACCAGCGCATCTGGGGATTCGAGACCAACTTTGGTGGCCTTGCAGATATCTCGGTGGTCAAAGCCAATCAGTTGATGCCAAAGCCCACACACCTCACATGGGAAGAGGCTGCGGTCAACGGGCTCTGCAATTCAACGAGTTACCGCATGCTGGTCAGCGACAATGGCGCTCGAATGAAGCAAGGCGATTCGGTGCTGATCTGGGGCGCAACCGGTGGTATCGGCGGTTACGGCGTGCAATACGTTCTAAATGGCGGCGGAACACCCATCGGCGTTGTCTCATCACCTGAGCGAGCAGCACTACTCAACGACCTTGGCTGTGACGCAGTCATCGACCGACGCGCTGAGAGGTACTCGTTCTGGAAAGACGAACACACTCAAGATGAGTCGGAATGGCGCCGGTTCGGTGGAAAGATCCGAGAACTCATCGGCGAAGATCCTGACATCGTCTTCGAACACCCTGGGCGCTCAACGATGGGGGCCTCAATCTTTGCCGTTCGACGTGGAGGAACGGTAGTCACATGTGCAGCAACATCGGGCTATATGGTCGAGTTTGATAACCGCCACTTCTGGATGAAGTTGAAGCAGCTCATGTCGTCTCACTTCGCCAATTACGCCGAATCGTGGGCTGCGAACCGCCTCATCGACCAAGGCCGCATCCAACCTCTGTTGAGCAAGGTGTACACCCTTGATGACACCGGAGAAGCAGCTCGCGCTGTCCATCGAAATGAGATCGAAGGGAAGGCCGGGGTGCTCTGCCTCGCCCCTTCAGAGGGTCTCGGAATCGACGATCCTGAAAAGCGTGACCGCATTGGAGAACACAAGATCACGACCTTCAGGCGTCACGCCGGCTGACTTCTCAGGCAAACTGTTCATATGTTGCTTACAGAAATTGACCACGTTGCCATAGCCGTCCGAGATCTTGAGGCGGCAATCGACTACTACGAGCGGGCATTTGGTGCCACCGTCGACCATCGTGAGATCGTTGAATCTGACGGCGTTGAGGAAGCATTGCTGAAGGTTGCTGAAAGCTACGTACAGCTACTGACCCCAACTCGAGACGATTCACCCGTTGCGAAGGCGATCGAAAAGCGTGGTGAGGGTCTTCACCACATCGGGTACCGGGTGAGCGATTGCGCTGCCGCTCTCGAGGCAATGGTTGCCGCCGGGGCAACTGCAATCGACTCAGCGCCCCGACCTGGTAGTCGTGGCACCACCGTTGCCTTCATGCATCCGAAAGGCAGTTTCGGGACCCTAATCGAACTCGTCCAAGAGTAACGAAGACGATGTCAAACGTTCCCACAGCAGTGCTGTGGGATATGGATGGGACACTTGTCGATACCGAGCCGTATTGGTTCGCTGCTGAGCATCAGCTCGTCGAATCATTCGGGAACACCTGGTCAGAAGAGCATGCCCATGCGGTGGTGGGCTTTGACCTTCTTGATACGGCCGCCTACATCATTGAGCACGGGGGCGTCGACCTTCCACCGAGAGACGTTGTTGAATACCTGCTCGATGCGGTCATCACCTCATGTCGACAGCGTCTGCCATGGCGACCGGGAGCTCGAGAACTTCTCGAGGAACTTTTCTCCCTCGGCATTCCCTGTGCACTTGTCACCATGTCATGGCGACGGTTCGCCGAAGCTGTCCTCGAACAGCTTCCTCGCTCATCGTTCGAGGTCACGGTGTTCGGTGACGAAGTGACGCACGGCAAACCTCACCCTGAGCCATATCTACGAGCAGCTTCCCTGCTCAATGTTGAGTCCTCGACGTGTGTTGCGATCGAAGACTCTCCGACAGGGGTGGCGTCCGCTCAGGCAGCTGGATGCCGAGTCATCGGCGTGCCGAATATGAAACCGCTTAAGCAGCTCGACGGAGTTCGCATCGTTTCATCACTCACCGAGATTGACGCCGCTACGTTATGGACGACGTAGACACCACGTTGCGGTCCGCAAGGCGCTCGCAAGCCTTACTCGCGTCTCTTCTTGCGGTGTGTATTGGGGTTATCGGGATTGCCATCTGGTCTGGCGCTTCAGATGACACCAGCCCTGCCGACTCGACAGCACCGAAACCTCCTGCCGCAGTAACGATCGATGGATGGACGCCGTACTGGGTTCTTGATCGAATCTTGAAGCGACCCGATTCAGGCGATTCGCGCCTTCGCAACCTCAGAGAGGTATCGCCATTTTGGTTTTCTGTGAACGGATTCGATTCGATCGAGCCAGATACCCTCGCTCCAAACGACCTCGCTCAGACCTACATCGATCGTCTTCGCAATTCCGATGTCGCAATCGTGCCGTCGTTACTCGATCGGATGGACGCAGGCCAGATGGCAACCGTGCTCTCCGACCCGATCGTTCGAGCAGCACATGTCGATGCGATTCGACGGTTTGCAGACGATCTTGAGGTCGATGGGGTCGACATCGACTACGAGCAGTTCGCATTTGCCGATAGCCCATCAACATGGTCCGTGACGCGACCGAACTGGGTCGCCTTCATCACAGAACTTTCTGAGGTGCTTCATAACGACGGCCGCACACTGTCGGTCAGCATTCCGGCCGTGTACGACGAAAGCATCACCGGAGACCCGGGCTATTGGGTATACGACCACGGCGCAATCGCCGAACACGTGGATGGGCTTCGCATCATGGCCTACGACTACTCGGTGGCAGAACCCGGCCCAATCGCTCCAATCGACTGGGTTCAACAGGTGATCAATGGCGTCTTGCTTGCGGTGCCACCCGAATTTCACGATCGTGTCGTTCTTGGAATTCCATCGTATGGCTATAACTGGCCGACCAGCGTCGTTGGTGACTGTCCAGCAGATGCTCCAGGTCGCACCAGCATCAACCCGGGTACCCTCGACGATCTCATTGCTCGTCGAAGTATCGAACCTGTCGCCGATGCCTTGACCGGTGAATGGTCCGCTACCTACGAACTCGAAATTGATGATGGCGTCTTAAGCTGTTTACAAACACGTCAGCTTCATTGGATTGATGCTGATGGTGTCGCACGCCGAGTCGAAATGGCTCGACGTGCTGGAATACGAGGAGTGGCGTTGTGGGCATTGGGGTACGAAGATGACGAGGTGTGGAATGCTCTCGTCTCATCAGCCACAAAGGATCTCGCTCCGTGACCACTGATCTTCCTGTCGAGGCAGAAGAGGTTCGCGCCCTTGCGACAACCGTCTTCCAAGACGGGCTCATCGATGCCACCATCCGAGGACATCGCCCTGCAGCGACCACCTCTCTTGAACGAGTTCGTATGCGACCCGTGTCGATCGGCGATGCCGACGTTGTCCAATTTGAAGAGTTTGACGGCACCAACACACATGTCATAAACCTTGACGTTGGGGCAGCGACCGAACGCATTGTTCATCTTTTTGCTTCGGGAATGAAAACCGCATTCATTCGAATGACTAACTGCGATCTTCAAGTCACCATCTCGCGTCGCGGCAAGTTGCAACAGGTGAGGCACGCACCCTCTCGAGAACTGTCGACCACCCAGCATGACCGCAAAAGACAGCATCTCATCGCTGAATCGGCACCGTTTCTTCGTCACGTTGGGATCTCAACCGAGAACGGCACGGTGCGACCGAATGCTCGGGACAAATTCCGGCAGGTTCAACAGTTCGTCGAGATTCTCGACCACCTTGTCGCCGATCACGATCGTGCCACTCCACTCCGAATCGTTGACCTTGGCTGCGGATCTGGTGTGCTCACATTGGCAGCTCACCACCATCTGATGGCTTCAGGTGTGAACGTTCATACCATTGGTATTGACGTCAAGAGTGAGCTTATGGCTCGGCTCAACAACACGGTCGAGCAACTCGGATGGTCAACGATCGAATTCGTGACGGGAGCAATTTCGCAGTGGCAACCCAAGCCTGATGCCGAACCAGATCTCATGATTGCGCTACATGCGTGTGATACCGCCACCGATGATGCAATCGCTCAAGCGATTGCATGGAAGAGTTCACATCTGCTCGTCGCTCCGTGTTGTCAACATGATCTTCAGCGCCAAATCAATCGCTCGAACACTCCTCCTGGGTTCGAGTCACTCATTCGCCACGGCATCGTTCGGGAACGTCTCGGTGACCTCTTGACCGACACGTTTCGAGCCGACGTCCTCGCTGCTCTTGGTTGGCGCACCGATGTCATCGAGTTCGTAGACAATCAACACACAGCAAAAAACATCATGATTCGTAGCTCGCAGACAGGTGAACTTGATGAGTCAGCGCGGGCGCGTGCGTTACAACTGGCAGCGGAGTGGTCGGTTCAACCAGCGCTCATACATCTGCTGGCGGATCGATCAACGACGTGACGAGCTCGGCAAGAGCAAGCGCCCCCAGTTCGCCACCCCAGCGCCCTCGAATGAGGCCGCTTTCGTCGATGAGCACCATGAACGGAAATCCGGTCACCCCAAAAGCCTCGGCCGCAATGAACGTTGAACGATTGGCATCGTAGGCATCCGCAATGACGTCGTAGGTCCAATCTTTCTCCGCAAGCCAACGTTGTGGAGGAAAGTTCGGCCGTTGAGGAGCCACCGCAGTGCTCACCCCGACAACACGGAGTCCAGATGGCCACGCTTCAGCATCTCGAATCCGGTTGATTTCTGGAATCTCGTTATTGCAATGGGGGCACCAATGAGCCAAAAACACAACGAGTGTTGCCACCCCATCGGTGGGACGAACCGCAACAACATCTCCGTCAAAATTTTCGCCAATCAACGACGGAATTGGCATTCCCACAGATTCATCAGTGTGGGGGTCAACGAGATCGGGAAGAAATTCTCCTTCGATGATGACCTGTCGAACCTGATCTTCGAATTCTTCCGAAAATTCGATCGGGTCCGGTTGTGCACCGTCTTCGCCTCTCGGCGCAGTCGTTGACGGCTCGCTCTCGTCTTCTTCGGCGTGCTGTTCAGTTACGAGCAACGTCGTTGATGACGGACTTGATTTAAAGCGCACCACGACATCTGATGAACATGCCGCTGCGCACACAACCGCGCAGAACGCGGCAATCACTGTCCTCACTCGTCAACCGGATCCGGAATCGCATTCACGACGATGAGAGCGAGGAAGCCGATCAATGCCATGCCAGCAAGGGTGAGAAACCCGAATGAGCGGAACCAGATATCAGTACACGATGGTCCGGTCGCTGAGCACGAACCGGTATCGAGGGCTGGCCGCCACTCAATGAGGTAGTGCCATCCCGAAATGCATGCTCCAATCGCAGCCATAGGCAGAACATAGAAACGTGCCCCAGCATCGCGTCGAATGAATGCCACAAGACCAATCAATGCAATCGGGTACATCGCAATGCGCTGAAACCAGCAGAACCGACACGGGATGTAGTTGGCTACTTCAGAAAAGTACAGCGAGCCGAGCATTGCGCCACCCGCAACACACAGTGTGATAGTTGACCGAAACTCTCTAACTGCTCCAAGAACACGTTCTTGACCTGCGATCCAACTCACGGCAATGACGAGCGTCGCAACTCCAACTATGACGGCAAGGGTTGCCGACAAGTTTTCCACCATGTCAGTGATCTCATACTTGGTTAGCGCTACAACTCCCACCCCTATAGTTTGCCGGTTTCACCAGGCACGTGCAGTTTCTAGCGGGTAAGGTTCGAAACATGCTCGAGTTCACATCGGTCAGTGTGTCGTCCTACCAGGCGTCGAATCTCTCAGATGAACTTCAACGACTGTCGGGTGAAGGTTGGAAGGTGGTCTCCATCGTCAACGCTGGATCCGACATCGTCGCCTATCTTTCACGTCAAGCTTCTATTGCACCGCAAGAACATGCGGCAGCTCGCGCTGCTGAGCAACCAGCCCAAGAAGGCGGGGTTGGCTGGGGAATGCAATCAACTGCATCCGGGACAACGGTGAGCAACGAACCTTCCTCGGCCGCGTCCTCAGCGGCAGCACCCGCAGGCTGGTACGCCGACCCCTCGGGCCGATTTGAACTCCGCTATTGGAACGGAGATAAATGGACCGAGCACGTGTCGCAGGCGGGACAGCAATCGACCGACCCTCCTGTTGCCTAACCAGTGCGCGCGACATCTCTTGGTCATGCCGGAATCCTCATCGAGTGTGAGGCCGGGTCGATTCTCTGCGACCCGTGGTTCGAGCCAGCATTTCTCGGTTCGTGGTTTGTCTTCCCCCGAAACGACCAACTCGATGCTGAACTACTTCATCGCATCGAACATGCCGATTATCTCTATGTGTCGCACCTACACGGTGACCACCACGACGCGCACTGGCTTGCGTCACATTTGAGGCGAGACATCCCAATTCTCCTTCCGGACTATCCAACATCTGAACAACGGCGCGAACTCGAACGACTCGGCTTTTCGAAGTTCATCCAGACTGTTGATGGTGAGGAGCAGGAGCTAAGTGACGGGCTCTCCGTTGCGATTCATGTAGAGACCTCAATTACCGACGGCCCAGGTGGTGACTCCGCAATCATGGTCAGCGACGGCGTTCATCGGATCGTCAATCAGAACGACTGCCGAACGCACGATCTTGCGGCTCTTCGTTCGCACGGCCCCGTCGACCTGCACTGGCTGCAATACTCGGGAGCTATTTGGTACCCGATGGTGTATGAACTCGCCGAGGAGGAAATGGCTGATCTCTGTCGGGCAAAAATGGAAAGCCAGGGCAACCGAGCAATGAAATATGTCGATGCACTCGATGCCCGAGCAGTCATCCCTAGTGCAGGTCCGCCAGTATTTCTCGATGATGACCTGTTTGGGCTCAACATGATCTCTGGCGAAGAAGCGAGCATCTTCCCCGATCAGCGATGGTTCCTTGACCAGTTAGCGGCGGCCGGCAAGAACGGTGTCCTTGCAATCCCCGGCACGGTGGTATCTGTGACACCAACCGAGATCGCAGTGGATCACCCCATGTCGGGTGAGGAGGTCAACAAGATCTTCACCGACAAGTTGTCATACCTCCAGCACTACCGCTCAGACTGGCAGCAATGGATAGACGACACACATGCCTCATGGAAGCGCAAACCCACTGATCTCGTCGCTCGGCTCGCTGCATGGTGGGAACCACTCATGCAGAAAGCGCCAACCGTCTGCAACCTCATTGGGGACCCAATACTCATCGAAGCCAAACATGATGACGGGTCAGTGCTTGAGATTTTCGTCGATATTGCGCAGCGAAAAGTCGTAGATGGCAGCACTGTCGACTCCGCCGAATCGCCTCCGGGGTTCCGATTCACATTTCCACGAGATCTTCTCGAACTCACCGTTGACTCTGGCGCAGTCGACTGGTCAAATTCGCTTCTGCTGTCATGTCGATTCACCGCCTGGCGTCGGGGACAGTACAACGAGAACGTCTACAACTTTTTGAAGTCGCTTTCTATAGAGCGAATTACTCGAACCGAGGCTGAAGCACGTGCGAAGGTTGCCGCTTCTGCCTCTGCGGAAATTCCTGAAACTGATGTCGAGGTCGGAAATTTCATTGTCCAACGCCGGTGTCCCCACCGAAATGCAGATTTCTCAGTCTTTGGAGAAATTGACGGCGATGACCTGGTCTGCACCCTCCACGGGTGGAGATTTGACACCACTACTGGGCAGTGTCGAACCAGCGATGATCATCCGGTTCGGATCAAACCTCGGGAAATCTGAGTCGTTCACCAAAAATGGCGACACTCTGTCGCAGAGGCACCAGGTCTCGACGGTGTCGACGTTCGACTTCGTCGACCGCTTCAACGACTTGCTGCCGTGCATGTTCGAGCTCATTCCGAAGTCGCTCGACTTCAGCCTCGAGCTCCATCACCCGACGGATACCTTCAAGATTCATTCCCGCATCGACGAGTTCTGAGATGCGACGCAACAACTCAATGTCATCGTCGCTATACCGCCGATTCCCGCCATCGGTACGAGCCGGTTGAACAAGACCGCGTCGCTCATAAATGCGCAGAGTCTGCGGGTGCATGCCGGCAAGTTCAGCCGCAACCGAAATGACGTAGACCGCTTGCTGTGAAGTTCTCATATTCATGATGCACTCTCATCGTAGATCGTCTGGGCTCTCGGGTTTTCGGCAAGCACTGTTGAGAGCTGTTCGACCGCTTTGCGCTGCTCTTCGGTGAGCGCGGTGGGAACATTAACCACGACGCGAACAATGAGATCGCCGCGCATCACCGTTCCTCGTTTCGTCACCTCAATACCGCGACCGCTCACTCGATGCCGTGACCCGCTTTGTGTTCCTGGCTGCAATCTCAGACGAACAGACTCGCCTTCAAGGGTTGGCACATCGACCTCAGCTCCAAGCGCGAGTTCAGAGAACGTCACCGGGAGCATGATCTCGAGATTGACACCCTGACGGGTGAATCGTTCGTCTGGCTGAACTGCGACCTCGACGAGAAGATCACCTGCCGGTCCTCCATTTCGACCCGGGCCTCCTCTTCCCTTCAAACGAATGGTCTGGCCATCGTTCACCCCAGAAGGAATACGCACCTGCACCGTTCGGTGACCCACCGTTGCGCCTATTCCTCCACAGATTCCGCATGGATTATCAACGATGCGACCATGCCCATTACAGCCCCTGCACGGGGTGGAAAACGAGAATGGGCCCTGATTTTCATCAACGGCACCGCGTCCGCCACACACTCCGCACAGTCGGGGCTCTGACCCCGGCTGGGCACCTGAACCTGTACAAGTCTCGCACCGACCTTCGCTTGTCACATTGAGGCTGGTGGTCACGCCCTTTGCTGCATCGTAAAACGACAACGTCAGACGAGCTGACTGTTCTACCCCTCGGCGAGGACCTGCAGAGCCACGCTGGCGGCCACTGGTGAACATCTGACCAAATAAGTCGCCAAAGCCACCCATATCGCCGACGTCAAAGCTGAATCCGCCCTGTCCGCCCTGTCCGGCCATCGGCCCGAGCCGGCGAACTTCGTCGTACTCGGCTCGGCGTGCTTCGTCGCCAAGCACGTCGTAGGCGGCACTCACCGCTTTGAAACGTTCTTCGGCCGCCGTGTCGCCAGGGTTCTTATCAGGGTGAAGTTCGCGCGCAAGTTTTCGATAAGCACGAGTGATCTCCTTCGCAGAAGCCTCTGGACCAATGCCCAGCACCGAGTAGTAGTCCGTGTCGAACCACTCTCTCTGTGCAGCCATGTCGTTCCTCAGTCTTTCGTTCGAACCATTGCTGGACGCAATGTTCGGCCCTTCCACATATAACCGCTGCGAAGCACCTCAGCAACAACGATTTCAGCGCCTTCTCCTGGTTCATGGGCGACCGCTTCAGCCGTCTCAGGGTCAAATGGCTGGTCAGCAATATTCATCGCCTCGAGTCCCACCTTTTTCAACTCGACGAGAAGCACATTGAGCAGCGGCCCAATTTCGTCAGGGTGACGAACGTAGGCGGCTTCGGTTGCATCGAGCACGGGTAATAGTGCCTCTGCGACGCGACTTGTTGCGCGATCGACCTCATCGCTGATCTGATTCGTCACTCGCTTTCGGTAGTTTTCAAAATCGGCTTGCGCTCGCATTGCGAGCTCTCGAAACCGTTCGATCTCTGCAGCAACTTCATCTACTTCTTCTTCACCCGATGAACCGCCACCTTCGGTGAGATCGTCAAGACCCTCGACATCGATCGAATCACCCGCGCCATAATCCGCAGTGGTTGACGCTGAGAATGAAGATGGACGTGGAGTCCCAGAGGTGAAATCTTCCACCTCTGAGCCTCGTTCGTCCTCAGGGTCTAGAACATCGTCGTCGTGCGACGACATCTCACTCATTGTTCGTCGACAATCTCAGCATCAACGATGTCATCATCTGCTGACTCATCTGCAGATCCTGATGCTGAAGTTCCAGCCGCATTGTCACGTGCAGCTGCCTCGTACAGCTTCTGGCTGAACTCTTGGCTAGACGCCATGAGTTTCTCGGATGCTTCCTTGATCGCTGCGGTGTCGGTGCCTTCAAGGGCAGCCTTGAGTTCAGCGAGTGGTCCCTCAACGGCAGCTTTCTCTTCATCGGAGACGTTCTCGCCCTGCTCCCGAAGTACTTTCTCGGTCTGATACACGAGGGAGTCTGCGTTGTTACGAACTTCGGCCTCTTCGCGACGAGCCTTATCCTCTTCGGCGTGCGCCTCGGCATCTTTTACCATCTGATCGATGTCGTCTTTGTCGAGGGTTGACTGACCGGTGATCGTCATCGACTGCTCTTTATCCGTCGCCCGGTCTTTCGCAGCAACGTGCACAATGCCATTCGCATCAATGTCGAATGTCACCTCAATTTGAGGAACTCCGCGTGGGGCAGGCGGAAGATCGACGAGCTGGAACTTGCCAAGGGTTTTGTTGTAGGAAGCCATTTCTCGCTCACCCTGCAACACATGAATTTCAACCGAAGGCTGCATATCTTCTGCGGTGGTGAACACTTCTGTTCGTTTGGTTGGAATTGTCGTATTGCGTTCGATGAGACGGGTCATCACGCCTCCCTTGGTCTCGATACCGAGACTGAGCGGGGTGACGTCGAGAAGCAACACGTCTTTGACATCTCCACGCAACACACCGGCCTGCACCGAAGCACCGACTGCGACAACCTCATCAGGGTTAACGGTCTTGTTTGGCTCTTTATCCGTCATTGACTGAACGAGATCGGTGACGGCCGGCATGCGAGTTGAACCACCGACGAGAATCACATGGTGGAGATCACCCTTCGAGATGCCTGCGTCTTTTAAGGCCTGCTCAAATGGGATCCGACAGCGTTCGATGAGGTCTGCTGTCATTTCTTGAAACTTCGAACGGGACAATGTCTCGTCAAGGTGAAGTGGCCCATCAGCATTTGCGGTGATGAACGGGAGGTTGATCTGCGAGGACTGCACCTGGCTGAGTTCAATCTTTGCCTTCTCAGCAGCTTCCTTGAGGCGCTGCATTGCCATGCGATCGCTTGAAAGGTCGACACCCTGAGCGTTCTTGAACTGGGTGACGAGCCAGTCAATCACCCGCTGGTCCCAGTCGTCACCGCCAAGGCTCGTATCGCCGTGGGTTGACTTCACCTCGAAGACACCGTCGCCGATTTCGAGAACCGAGACGTCGAAAGTACCGCCACCAAGGTCGAAAACGAGAACGGTCTCATCCTCGGAGCCCTTATCGAGCCCGTACGCGAGTGCAGCTGCAGTTGGTTCGTTGATAATGCGCAGCACTTCGAGACCGGCGATTGTGCCAGCTTCTTTCGTTGCGGTTCGCTGGGCATCATCGAAATACGCCGGCACCGTGATCACTGCTTGGGTGACGGTGTCTCCCAAGAAGGCCTCGGCGTCGCGCTTGAGTTTCATCAATGTGCGGGCCGAAATTTCCTGCGGTGTGTACTGCTTGCCATCGACGTCATCGCTCTTCCAGTTTTCACCCATGTGGCGCTTCACTGATCTGAAGGTTCGGTCTGGGTTCGTAATGGCCTGACGCTTGGCTACTTCACCGACGAGAACTTCGCTCGCTTTTGAGAACGCAACGACTGACGGGGTTGTTCGTGCACCTTCTGAGTTTGGAATAACGACGGGCTCGCCCGCTTCAAGAACTGCGACGACGGAGTTTGTCGTTCCGAGGTCAATACCGACTGCCTTTGGCATTTGGTTGTGCTCCTTAGTGTTGGTCACACTGCGTTGTGTGGGGGGTTTATCCACAGTCTATGCGTGCAACAGAATCACATCAACCTCAGTAACAGAAAACTTGAGTCGATATGACTAAGGATTTTTCTTTGTATTCATTTATGCCGGCGAAAGGTGCTCGGGACCGAACGAATCTGGCAATAAACCGTCCATCGTGTACGTCGCCCAAAGACCAGTTCGGCTGCACGCATGAATAATTGTCTCGGAAGTCGCGAATTCACGGATCTTCTGACGACATCCCCCACACGAAGTTGCAAGGCCTTCAGAATCACACACCGTGAGCACGACCTGAGCTTGCCGTTCACCGTGAGACGCCATCACGGCAAGAGCGGTCGCTTCTGCGCACAGACCCTGCGGGTATGCCGCATTCTCAATATTCGCACCCACATAAATTTGTCCAGAAGAGGTCAGCACCGAACATCCGACGTGATAGTTCGAATACGGAGCATGTGCATGCTCTTGCACACGAAGGGCAGCATCAAAGAGCGCACGAGTGGTGTCGTCCATCTCCTCTCGAGGAAGTGCTCGCTCGAATACCGTTCGGTTGGGTACTTGCGGTGTCATATCCCAACGTTACGCACGCAGAGCCCTTCAGACGAGTTACACGACGTTACCGCCAACCCTGCTAACACCGTGCCGAAGTTGAGCGACGTGCGGCATCATCACCAAACCAGCTGCCACCGTTTCTCATGAGACCAAGAGCACCGGTCACCGTGACCACGGCCTCCCACCCACCTCATCTCGCTGATTTGGCACGGTGGAGGATTACGAAAGAGACCCCACTTCTCGTCGGCGATTACTGGGCTGACAGTTCGAACTACGGTAATGGTGTGACCTTCCGCGAACTGCAAGATGTCATCGACGCCACCTACGGCGACCGCGATCGAGAACGAGGGGTTGCCCCAACCATTGCCTGGCTCTGTGAAGAACTGGGGGAGCTCGCCCAAGCCGTTCGGAAAGGCACACCTGCCGAGATAGAACACGAATTCAGTGACGTACTTGCTTGGGTAGCGACACTGGCGAACCAGGTCGGAGTCGACCTCACCGAGGTCGTTGGCCGATACAAAGATGGGTGCCCGAAGTGTTCATCGATTCCCTGTGAATGTTGAACAGAATGTATTCAGAGCAAAAGCTCTGCAATCTGAATTGCGTTCAGAGCCGCACCCTTACGAAGATTGTCATTCGCAATAAAGAGTGCGAGGCCTCGATCGTCATCGATTGACGGGTCTCGACGTACCCGGCCCACATAACTGGGGTCCCGGCCCGCCGCCTCAAGAGGGGTTGGCACGTCGCTCAACTCAACACCAGGCGCAACTGACAGCACCTCCAGCGCACGGTCGACCGAGATCGCTCGTTCAAACTCAAGGTTCAGCGAAAGTGAGTGACCCGTAAACACTGGCACCCGCACACACGTTCCTGACACTCTCAACTCTGGAATGCTCAGGATCTTTCGACTCTCATTGCGAAGTTTCTGCTCTTCGTCAGTTTCAAGAGAGCCATCAGAAACCATTGATCCCGCGAGCGCGAGCACATTGAACGCGATCGTGTCAGCGAATTTTCTGGCGGGCGGAAATTCGACTGCCTGGCCATCATGAGTAAGTTCGGCCGCATGTTCTGCGGCCGCTCGGGCTTGCGCATCGAGATCCTCAACTCCTGCGAGACCGCCACCGGACACCGCCTGATATGTCGACGCAATCATTCGGAGAAGACCTGCTTCATCGTGAAGCGGCTTTAAAACGGGCATCGCCGCCATCGTCGTGCAATTCGGGTTGGCAATAATTCCTTTCGGAAGGTTCTTCACTTCGTCCGGGTTGACCTCGCTCACGACAAGTGGAACCTCAGGGTCCATTCGCCACGCCGACGAGTTGTCAATGACGGTCACGCCCGCAGCGGCGAACTTGGGTGCGAGTTCGCGCGATGAAGTGGCGCCTGCAGAAAAAAGCGCAACATCAAGCCCAGAAGGATCGGCAGTCGATGCATCTTCAACAACAACATCAGCACCATCCCAAGCAAGGGTGCTACCAGCCGACCGAACCGAGGCGAAGTACCGAACCTCGCTGGCGGGAAAATGACGTTCAGCAAGGAGACGCCGCATGACACCGCCGACCTGCCCAGTTGCACCAACTACACCAATGCGCATGCCGGCAGGTTAACGGCACATGACAATGAGCAGTCGCTCGCCTAATATCGGCTGTTGCGCTCTCGTCAGACGATGATGGCGGTAATCCACCAGTGGTTCTCATTGATGCCCTCGAAGCGCCCATGACGAAACGCTCCTTGTAGATCATCGACAGGACCACCCGACCAGATAGTCACACCATCAATAGAAGCCCCCAGCGCAGCGAGAACTTGGCTCGGTGAAATTCGACTCACTTGCCAAGCCAACCGGGTGATTGACCTACGTTGGCTGAGCCACTCGCCAATGCGGGGAAGACGGAAAGCAAAACGAGCAATGACTCCTAACGGCAGGAGCAATAGATCGATCCGAGAGGGGCCTCGGAAATTCAGCGCAATGCGACCACCAGACCGGGTAACTCGAACTGCCTCGCGAGCGAGAGCCAACGCGTCTCCCTGAGAACAATGTTGCATCGTGAGGTAACTAAAAGCGAAATCAACGCTGTCATCATTGAGCATGAGCGACCGACCGTCTGCAACTTCAAGGGTACGCAGACGGTCCACCCGCCCGAACCTCGAGACAGTCTCGTAACAACGCTCAAGAAATCCGATGTCAAGATCTGCAGCAATGACACGGTCAAACTCACGGGTGAATGCTGCGGTCATCCGACCAATTCCCGAGCCGATTTCAATCATCGTCTGCTGCTGATTCTCAGGGTTGCGAAGACCGAATGCCTCCAAAAAAACCGGGACCTCATCATCTCCCGTCGCCACAAAATCGGCAAGGGTGAGGTGATCACCCGTGACGTTATTGAAGACCCACCCGGTTTCTCGAACGACTTCATCAGCACTGGTCTGACGATCAGAGACGCGGCCCGCAACTTTCCACGCAATGAGCTGAGAACGTTGACGCATTAGGATGGATTCTCGCACACCTCAACCACAAATTGCGGCGAATGACGTTCGGTTATTTGCGTTCTGGCAGAGGAGCCGAATACGACTCGCCTGAATCAAGGTCGAATTCGGTGTGCAAACTGCGAGCGGCAGTCTCAAGGTCACTTGCGGCGATGACAACGGAAATACGGATTGTTGATGTCGAAATCATTTCGATGTTTACCGCAGCCTCCGCCAGACATCTAAACATACGTGCAGCGATGCCTGGAGAGGTCTTCATTCCCGCTCCGACGAGAGAGACCTTTGCGATTTCGCTGTCCTGAGTGACGCCGGCTGCCGACATCTCGCTCGCAATCCTTGACACAATTTCATCAGCAACCTTCAGGTCAGCAGAGGGCACAGTGAAGGAAATATCGGTCGTTCCTTCAGTTGACGTGTTCTGGACGATCATGTCGACGTTGACGTTTGCCTCTGCGAGAGGCTCAAACAGGGTTGCGGAAATTCCGGGACGGTCCGGAACCCCGAGCACAGTGAGCTTTGCCTCACTCGCATCAGTTACCACACCAGAGATAATTGGATCTTCCATTGCGGGCTCCTCAGAGGTCACCCACGTACCGTGTTCCCAAGTGAAACTCGAGCGTACGTGGAGAGGGACATTGTGATTTCGGGCAAATTCGACTGACCGCAGCGCAAGCACCTTTGACCCTGCTCCTGCCATTTCGAGCATTTCATCAAAGTTGACGCGCGCTAGTTTGTGTGCCTGCGGAACAATTCGAGGGTCAGCAGAGAAGACGCCCGTAACATCTGTATAGATCTCACATGCATCAGCGTCGAGTGCCGCTGCGAGAGCGACCGCAGTCGTGTCAGAGCCACCTCGCCCGAGTGTGGTGATCTCACGATCAGTTGAGACCCCTTGGAAGCCTGCGACAACGCAGACTCTCCCTTCATTAAGGGCCTCACGGAGACGGTCACCCCTGACCTCAAGAATCTTCGCCTTGCCATGCGCGTTATCCGTAATGATGCCGACTTGGCTCCCGGTAAAGCTGATGGCTTCAACACCACGCTCCGCAAGTGCCATACAGAGCAGAGACATAGATACCCGTTCGCCAGTGGTGAGCAACATGTCCATCTCGCGACCGGGTCGCACGGTTGATACGTCATTCGCAAGCTTCAGCAAATTGTCGGTCGACTTACCCATCGCTGAGACGACAACGACGACGTCTGCGCCATGCTGTCGGGTGTACGCAACATGGTCGGCTACCGCACGCATGCGGTCAGGATCAGCTACCGAAGTGCCGCCGTACTTTTGGACAATGAGTGTCACAAGGTCAACAGCCTACGGCTGTCACGAACCGTCGGCGACTGTGAGCGAAACAACATCGAACTCAAGAAGTGACGCTCCCGTGGCGACCGGATGGTCCGGCTTTGCATCACCTGATCCATCTTCGGTGTGGGTCTCGCGATGTTGGTGAGCGAAGGCTTGACCGCCGCGCCAGGCTTGGAACGCGTCTTCGCTTTCCCAACGAGTCACGACGAAGTAGCGATCGTCTCCTGATGTGGGTCTCAACAACATGAATTCTTCGAAGCCCGGCTGATTGTCGACCATCCCAGCCCTTGCCGCAAACCTGGCCTCGAGTTCGGGTCCTGCACCTTCGGGAACCTCAATTGCATTAATTTTTACCACTGACATCTCTGCATCGTCGCGCAGTTCATACTCTCGGTCTCAATCTTGCGTCACAAGCACGACTTTTACAATCAGTAAGGTGACGGTGTGCCCGGGGAAATCCAATTCACGGTGAACGGCAAGCCGTCGGCCATCACCGGCGACCACCCCCATCTGCTTTCGGCACTGCGAGATGAACTCGATATCACGTCGCCAAAAGACGGATGCTCACCCTCCGGACAATGCGGCTGCTGCACGGTGCTCATCGATGGCAAGGCCGTGGTTGCATGTCAACAATCAGTTGACGCATGCGAGGGGCGCGAAATCACCACCCTCGAAGGACTCCCAGAGAGCGAGCGCCAACAATTTGCTGATGCATTCGCAGCGTGCGGTGGACTCCAATGCGGCTTCTGTATCCCAGGCATCGTGATGCGAGCGCACTACCAAATTTCGAAGAAAGGCTCGTCTCTGACTCGAGAGTCGATGGCCCCTCACCTCGGGGCACACCTCTGCCGGTGCACCGGCTACGTCAAAATTCTCGACGCGATTGAGGCGGTTGCCCATGGAACTCCTGTCGAACCGCCGACGGTGAAAAGCGGCGTCGGTGCACGAGGCATGAAATACGAGGCTCATCCGTTGACGCTCGGGGATCGCCCCTACATCGATGACATCCGGGTGCCCGGGATGCTTCATGCTGCACTCCACCTCACCGATCACACCCGAGCGAGCATCAAAAACATTGATGTTGCAAACGCCATCGCTGCCCCGGGCGTCGTCAGCGTACTCACCGCAGCGGACATTCCTGGTGAATTGCGATCAGGCCTCATTTACAAAGATTGGCCACTCATGATTCCTGTGGGCGGCACGACCTCGTTTGGTGGCGACGTTCTTGCGGTCGTCGTTGCCGACACGCGCGAGCATGCACGAGCAGCCGCAGAGCTCATTGAGGTGGAATACACCGTCCACTCGCCTGTCACAGATGCGAAGGCCGCGCTTGCCTCTGACTCTCCTGTTGCGGTGTGGGGCACCGACTCAAATGTGCTGTCGGTGAGCGCGTATCAGCGTGATGAGGGACTCTCCATCGAGGACGCACTCGCCTCAAGTGCTCATGTCGTGTCTGAAACCTTCACCACCCAACGCATCGAGCACGCATTTCTTGAACCCGAGTCAACGCTTGCAGTGCCCTCAGGTGACGGCGAACAGAAAACCTTGCATGTGTACTCAGGCGGTCAGGGTGTTTGGGATGACCGCAACGACATCGCCGCAATTCTTGGTGTCGAACGCAAGCGAGTAACGGTCGAGCTCGTATCAAATGGCGGAGCATTTGGTGGCAAAGAAGACATGAGCAACCAAGGCCATGCTGCACTCGCTGCGTGGCTACTCGGCCACCCCGTCAAGTGCACCTTGAGCCGCGTTGAAAGTTTCCGGATGCACGCAAAACGTCATCCGATCACTCTTGACGTCAAGGCAGGCTGCGATGCCGATGGGGTCCTGACCGGTCTGCACGTGAGGGCGATCGGAGACTCGGGGGCCTACGCAAGCGTCGGCATGAAAGTGCTCGAACGTGCTGCCGGCCATGTTGCCGGCCCCTACCGCTGGCAGTCGCTCGATATCGAAGCGACTGCGGTGCGCACAAACAACCCGATCTGCGGCGCATTCAGAGGTTTCGGTGCCAACCAAGCCCAATTCGCAACCGAGGGTGTAATCGACCGTCTGGCCGAACTCGCAGGCTTTGACCCGTGGGAGTTTCGTAGCAAGAACGTGATTACCCCTGGAGACACCTGGGGGCCCGGCCAAGTAATGGATGACGGCGCTGGCGGCGCACGTGAATGCCTCGATGCCATCAAACCCGATTACGACCGAGCCCGCTCTGAAGGACGATCAGTCGGTCTTGCGATCGGGATGAAGAACTCCGGCCTCGGAAACGGGTTCCGGGAGGTATGTGGAGCGGTTGTTCATTTCCGTGACGACGGCCGAATTGAGGTGCGACACGGCTGGACCGAGATGGGACAGGGGGTTCACACCGTGGCACTTCAGATTGCCGCTCAAGAACTCAACGTTGATCCTGAACGCATCGACGTCATCATTGACACCACCAGAGAACTCGGCTTTGGGCAAACCACTGGAAGTCGTGGCACATTGATGACCGCTGGATCTGTTGCAGCTGCCTGCCAAGTTGCGCTTG
>MDTA01214367.1_pt1 | contig 20468 bp, 20 predicted proteins | sample 811151 | NCBI WGS metagenome assembly MDTA01 (sample SAMN05326648, study PRJNA326480) | marine metagenome | isolation source: seawater | place: Indian Ocean: South | collected 2010 | reverse complement strand
GTTCGACGGAGCGCAGCGTAGATGGGTCGCGCGGAGCGCGAGTCCACAGGACTTGCCGCGTCGCGGCAACCAATCCCCTACGGGACGCCAAGTTAAAGGGAGAATTAAGAAGGCAGAGTTTAGAAGTGGCTCTGCCTTTTTCGTGCCCGGCCGGATGTAGGGGATGGAGTTGGGCAGGTGACGAAAGTCTACACGCTATTAGTATAGCCGAGGCCCTACATCGGATACGCGGTCAAGTTTGATTCCTATTGTAGGGGGTTCAAATTCGCCCGGATCGAAGCTATGCCCGCTCAAATTTTGGGTGAGAATCCGCCAAGCCAAGGCTCTGATAATCTCTTTGGGATTTCCTTGGAACCATTGAATAAGCTCTTCCCAATTCTCGATATCTAAATCTCCCCAGGCATCGCTTGTGGTCAGGTTTTCAATTACCTCGTCGTCGATGCCTTCTCCGTAGCCCATGAGAATCCAGACCTCAATGAGATGGGCGATGAGCTCCCTGTCCCAGAGGTTTTGAGTTGAGTATAAATCGTCTAGCTGGAGAGCGTCAGGCGCATTAATAGCATGCGATCGAAGTTGCCTCGATGCTAGCCCTTCTAAGTCGGCTTTCAAGTCCTGGGAAAAGTAACGGTGATCGCCCATTTCCATGGCGCAAATGCGTTGGATGAGATCGTAGTCGGGAAGCAGCGATTGGAGTCCGTCGGATTGGATGCGACGCTCGATTTCCGTAACGATTTCTCCCTGCGCATCGATCGACCAGAAACTCATGAACATCTCTCTTGGGACGAACCCTTCAATAGAAGCGAATGCTTCCTCAGCTAGCTCTATTTTTTTCGCTATCGTTGGTTCGTCTCGGATCGGGCGTTCGTACTCCCCGACTGCGCCGACGGGGGAGCAGAGTAGCTGTATAGCGAAAATGAGAGCCAGGAGACGCATTTCCACTCTATCGGAGAAAGCAAAGGGCTATTGAATAGGGACCCGCGATCCTGACCAAAAAGAAGCCTTCAGCAATTGGGATTGAATCGAGGAGCGGATGGTTCTCAACTAGGCTCGATCTACGCAATGGCCCATTTGGAACTCAAAAATCTCGAGAAAGTCTTTTCAGGTAAAAAAGGCCGGGATTTCCACGCTGTAAAGGGGATCGATTTAGCGGTAGACGACGGCGAGTTTATGGTACTACTGGGTCCATCTGGCTGCGGGAAATCGACAACGCTTCGTATGATAGCGGGTCTGGAAGAAGCCACGGCTGGAACCATCGAAATCGATAGGGAAGTCGTCAACGGCAAGGACCCGAAAGACCGGGATGTGGCGATGGTATTTCAGAATTTCGCATTGTACCCTCATATGACGGTATTCGAGAATATGGCATTTGGCCTGAAACTCCGGAAGCATAGTAGATCGGAAATTGAGGGACGAATCCAAAAGGCTGCCGAGATGCTTGAAATTGGTAGTTTGCTCGACCGTAGGCCAAAGTCCCTTTCGGGCGGCCAGCGGCAGCGCGTAGCGGTCGGACGGGCGATCGTTCGTGAACCCAAGATATTTCTTTTCGATGAACCGCTTTCCAATCTCGATGCTCGCATGCGGGCATCGATGCGGACTCAGATATCCCGACTGCATCGGCAATTAGAAACGACTATGGTGTACGTGACCCACGATCAGATGGAGGCTATGACGATGGGCGACCGAATTTGCGTCATGAATGAAGGCGAGATCGTGCAAATCGACACGCCTATGAAGATCTATCATGAACCAGCGAATACGTTCGTCGCTAGTTTCATCGGCAATCCGCCAATGAACCTAATCAACGGTGAACTGATACACTCGAATAATGCCTGGCGATTTCGTGAATCTGAAAAAAGTGGAGTTAACGGTTTCGAAATCACGCTTAGCGATCAGTCGGCCGACTTGGATTCGTATCCACAAAACGATGGTGTTGTATTGGGAATTCGAGCAGAGAATATGTCGCTTTTGGCGCCAAACGAAGTTCCGCTCTCGGAAGGGGTCATGATTAAAGGGACTACACAAATGGTCGAGACCATGGGCTCCGACAGTATCGTCTATATAGATACGGGAATCAACGAGCTAGCAGTAAGCGTTCGTGGCAGTGAAACCCCATCGATTGACGAAGAAATTAGGGTGGCTGTTGACCAGAAAAGGATCCAGTTTTTCAGCCCGGGTAGCGGTAAAGCGATTTCGAGCTTCAGAGAACGCTAGGTTCTAGCGGCTTGCCTGTCTGCCTTCTCGGCTTCCATCCCCTTTTCCAGCAACTCCGTTATTCTGTCTATGTCATAGACGCTTCCTGCCCAAGAGCCACCGCTAGCGTTTTGCAAAGCCGCCCAAAGTTTCGTGTCGTTGGGCACTTTGGGATCCGGTTTCAATTCTGGGTGCATCCCTCGGGCTTCGAGCTCTTCCGAAGTGATTGAAACGATGTCGATAGACCCATTGAGATTAATTGTATCGATTTCAATTGCTATAGTATCTCCATCGCGAATACAGCCAATCGGCCCACCGGCCCAAGCTTCAGGGCTAACATGCCCAATGCAAGCTCCTGTGGATACGCCGGAAAATCGGCCGTCTGTGATCAAGGCAATCTTGTCGCCGTCTTTGACATGCTTGAGCGCGGATGTGATTTGATAGGTTTCCGGCATGCCGCAGCCTGGTCCGATGCCAATCAATATCATGGTGTCTCCTGACTGAATTGCCCCGCTTTTGATAGCCTGAATGGCTGCAGGCTCGCTGGTCATGACTCGAGCTGGGCCCTGATGTCGATAAACGCCGTCGGAATCGATCCGCTTTGGCAAAATAGCAGTGCTTTTTACCAAAGCGCCTTCCGGAGCCAAGTTTCCTTTGAGAAAAGTCACCGTACTCGTGAGTCCGCGGGATTTCGCTTTTTCTGGCGGCATGATTACCTCCAAGGGATCAATTCCGTCCAGTTCGATCAGCTTCTGCTTCAAACGCTTGCGTCTCTCGGATGTTTCCCACCACTCGAGGTTCTCCTCGAGCGTTTTTCCAGTTACGGTTTTAGCATCGAGTTTGAGTAATCCGAGCTCGCGCAGGTGAATCATCACTTCGGGAACTCCTCCAGCTAAGAATACTTGCACGGTGGCGAAATACTGGGGTCCATTCGGCAGCGAGTCTACTAAGCGAGGGACGGATCGGTTGATGCGGGCCCAGTCTTCCACCGTCGGCTGCTTCAAGCCAGCGGTGTGAGCAATAGCCGGAATATGAAGTACGAGGTTTGTCGAACCGCCAACAGCGGCGTGCACGACCATAGCGTTGTGGATCGAGTCATCCGTAAGAATGTCCTTAGTCGTTTGTCCGCTAGCTTCTTGGGTAATCAGGGCGAGGGCCGAACGGCGGGCTAGATCTTTCCAGATAGGGGCCCCGCTTGGAGACAAGGCGGCGTGAGTGAGGGAAAGGCCGAGAGCTTCGGCGACCACTTGGCTGGTGGCAGCAGTACCCATAAACTGGCAACCTCCACCGGGGCTGCCGCAGGCCTTGCATCCCATCTCGGTCGCGTAGTCGAAATCGATTTCTTCGCGAGCGAACCGCGCGGCTATGGTCTGTACTTTGCCCGCGTCTTCGCCTTCTTCGGCCAGAAGCGTTACGCCACCGGGAACGAGAATGGTTGGCAGATCGGGCGTCCCGGCTAGGGCCATCATCGTGGCGGGCAAGCCCTTGTCGCAAGTGGCGATTCCTATAACGCCCCGTCTGGTTGGAAGCGATCGTATTTGGCGTCGGAATACCGTGGCTGCGTCGTTACGATAGGGTAGGCTGTCTAGCATGCCTACGGTTCCGTTAGTCCTGCCGTCGCAAGGATCACTGCAGAATGCCGCGAACGGAATAGCTCCTTGGCTAGACAAGGTTTTGGCGGCTTCTTCGACGAGAAGGGCAATCTCCCAATGGCCTGTGTGATACCCGAGCGCTATTGGGGATCCATCCGGAGCTCGAAGTCCACCCTGTGTGCTGATAATAAGGAACTGCTTGCCAACCAGTCGCTTGGGGTCCCAGCCCATTCCCGCGTTTTGTGTCCAACCGAATAAGTCGCCACTTGCCATGCCTCTCAGCTGCTCAGGTGTCAGGGGCAATCGGCCCGAAGGTCCCGGTCCATGAGTACGCAGCTTATAGATATCCGGATCGGATGAGTCCAGGAGGTCGGTTAGCGGAGTCATGCCGTAATCGGAACCCAAACTACTGGGAAGGCAATGCCCGATTTTGGCGGTGAGCGGGAAGGCGTTTCGCCTATCGCTCTCGTAGCGATCCTGAAGCCCGTTCCTTGAGGAATGTCTGGTAGGTTCTGCGAATGCCCTCCTCCAAGTCTATACTGGCCCGCCAGCCGGTTTCCAATAGGAGCGACACGTCCATAAGCTTCTGCGGAGTGCCGTCAGGCTTGCTGGGGTCGGTCTCGATTCTTCCTTGGAAGTCCACAGCGTTTTTGACCATTTCGGCGATTTCGAAAATGGTGTGATCCACTCCGGTGCCTGCGTTGACCAGATTGGGGGGATTCTCGAGTTGAAGGCAGTGGGCGATAGCCCTGCCGAGGTCGTCCACATGCATCAGCTCCCGCCGAGGCGTTCCCGTCCCCCAGATAGCGACGCTGGCCGCTCCCGTCTCTTTCGCCTCGTGGAAGCGCCGGATCAGAGCGGGCAGGAGGTGGCTGTTCTGCGGGTGGTAGTTGTCTCCAGGCCCGTAGAGGTTGGTGGGCATCAGCGAATGGAAGACGACTCCGTATTGCTTTCGGTAATACTGGCAGAGCTTTAATCCGGCGATCTTGGCTATGGCGTAGGCTTCGTTGGTGGTCTCGAGCGGGCTGGTCAGCAGCGAGCTCTCCTCGAGCGGCTGGGGCGCTAGCTTGGGATAGATGCAGGAGCTTCCGAGAAAGAGGAAGCGCTTCACTCCTGACTGGTAGGCGGCGTGTATCGAGTTGGTCGCGATGGCCAAATTCTGGTAGGCGAATTCCGCTGGGTAGGTGTCGTTGGCATGGATGCCTCCTACGCGGGCGGCGGCCATGACCACAATGTCGGGTCGCTCCGTTTGGAAGAAGTCATTAACAGCCGCCTGGCTAGTTAAATCGAGTTCGGTTCGATCCCGTAGTAGGATGTTTTCATGACCGAGTTTATTCAGATGGCGAACGACCGCCGAGCCGGCCATTCCATTGTGTCCGGCGACGTAGATCTTTGTGGACGGAGTCATGTCTGATAGATTAACCGCGAAGGTCGCAAAGTCCGCAAAGGGAATTTTAGTATGCCAGATGTTGTAGCATTCGCAATGCTATGAGTTCCTCCGCTGCAATAGTCGAATCTTAGCGATCCTTGCGACCTTAGCGGTTAGAGCAATTACCCTAGCGCAGCCTTTATCTTCGATTCCTCTTCGGCGAGCTCGAGGTCGGCGTCGACCATGATGGCCACCAGCTCCTTGAACTTCACCTTGGGCTCCCAGCCCAGCTGCCTCTTGGCCTTGGCGGGATTCCCGATCAGCAGGTCCACTTCGGCCGGCCGCTCGTAGCGCTGGTCGTAGTCGACGTGTTTCTCCCAGTCCAAGCCGAGCCGGCCGAAGGCCTCGACGACGAACTCCTTGACGGAATGGGTCTCGTTGGTGGCAACGACATAGTCGTCGGGACGGTCCTGCTGGAGCATCAGCCACATCATCTCCACGTATTCCTTGGCGTATCCCCAGTCGCGCTCGGCGTCGAGGTTGCCCAAGTAGAGCTTCTCCTGCAGACCGAGCTTGATGCGGGTGGCCGCCCGGGTGATCTTGCGGGTGACGAAAGTCTCCCCGCGCCTGGGGGACTCGTGGTTGAAGAGGATGCCGCTGCAGGCGAAAAGGTCGTAGGACTCGCGGTAGTTGACGGTCAGCCAGTGGGCGTACATCTTGGCGCAGCCGTAAGGAGAGCGCGGCCAGAAGGGTGTCTTCTCGGTTTGAGGCACTTCCTGGACCTTGCCGAACATCTCCGAGGAGGACGCCTGGTAGAACCTGACTCGATCAACGAGGTTGGCCTCCCGGATCGCCTCCAGTATCCGCACCGCCCCTACGCCGACGACGTCGCCGGTGTACTCGGGTATGTCGAAGGAGACGCGCACGTGGCTCTGGGCCCCGAGGTTGTAGATCTCGTCTGGCTGGAGATCGTAGAGCAGCTTGACCATTTGCACCGAATCAGCCAGGTCGCCGTAGTGGAGGAACAGCTTCACGCCGTTGACGTGGGAATCCTGATACAAATGGTCGATGCGGTCGGTGTTGAAGGTCGAGGCCCGGCGGATGACGCCATGAACTTCATACCCCTTGGAGAGCAGCAATTCGGCTAGGTAGGAGCCGTCCTGTCCGGTTATCCCGGTTATAAGAGCTTTCTTCATTAATAGTTTAAAACCGAAGGAATATTGAGTCAGTTGTTCATTGGCTCGATCTGACCAAGATCGATTTCCACTTTGGCCCGGGTCTCCATCAAGTCGAGAAGAATGGAAACGCGCTCTTCTTTGGAGGTTCCTTGCATGAAGATCGCTTCTAGACCTTGCATGGGGCCTTCGGTGATACGGATCCTGTCGCCAGTCTTGATAGGCTCGGGCTCGATCGAAATGATATCGTTTTCGGGCCCGGCCCAATCTCGAATTTGCTCGATCGTTTGATCTGACACTTCAGTTGGACGGTTCCCAGTACTAACTACTCCAATAACATCTCGACCGTAAGTTACAGCCCGGTAGCTTTCTGCCAAATCGAGCTTGCAAAACAGGTATCTAGGAAAAAGAGGTTCGAGAACTTCACGCCGGACACGACGAATCGTCTTCTTGCGTTTGAGTCGAGGATAGTAGGTCGCCAAGCCCAATTCGTTCTGCAAGTAGTGTTCTACAAGCTTCTCTTTCTTTGGCTTCGTATGAATGCAATACCAGTTCATAGGTCGCTGTATGGGCACCATACCCAGCAAGCATTAGAGATTTTTCAAGCACGGAAGGGTAAATAAGGCGTAAGCTTGGAAAAGAGGCATTGAGGCGGAATGAGCGAAGTCAAAGAACATGCAGATTCAGATAGTCGCGCTAGGAGAGCGGGCTCTCCAATAGAATGTAGTTTGACCTGATCAATTGAATGAACCTATTGAGCTGCCGAAGGGAAACTTCCGATTAGGAAACTTCGAGTTTTCGTTCGACACGATGGCAGGATGCCGCTTTTTGAAAGTCGATGCGAATTCTGATTACAGGGGCTGCTGGATACATTGGCTCGAACCTCGGTCTAGAGGCGCGATCCCGTGGATTTGACGTATCAGGAATAGACGTATTCACAAATTACTACAGCCCTGAGCTTAAACGGGCAAATGAAAAGCGACTCTTGGATACGGGAATTTCTATTGCTAACATTGATTTGGCGGAAGCGCCACTAGAGGATCTCTTAGCGGGTTCCGACGCGGTAGTCCACTTGGCGGGACAACCTGGAATCTCAAAGACTACACCGTGGATAGACTACAATCGCAACAATGTAGTAGCGACTCATAGGCTAATAGAAGCGGCTAGGGCCGCGAATGTATCGAAATTTATAAACATCTCTTCATCTTCAGTGTACGGTATACGTGCGATGGATACAGAAGTTTCCGAACCGAAACCAGCATCCTGGTATGGGGAAACCAAACTCGCGGCGGAGCTTGAGGCGATTGGAGCGCATCGCCTGTCAGGCTTCCCGTCTTGTTCATTACGCCTATTTTCCGTGTATGGCGAACGCGAGCGCCCGGAAAAACTGTTTCCGAAGCTGATAAGATCGATTGATCAAGATAGGGAATTTCCGTTATACGAAGGGAGCGTGGATCATCAGCGTTCATTTACGTATGTTGGGGACATCTGTCAGGCTATCCTATCGGCGTTGGATTGCTGGGATCAGGCTGTAGGGGAGATTTTTAACGTAGGATCGGATAGGTGCTTTGCGACAGGTGAAGCCATTTCCCTTGTCGAGGATATCATGGGCAAAAAGGCTCGTATTAAAACGATTCCAGCCCGCCCGGGGGATCAGAAGGCGACGCATGCGAACGTAGAAAAGATTAGAAGTCGCCTTGAGTGGGAACCCAAAACGAGTTTGAGAGATGGGTTGCGGAGGATGGTCAATTGGTACTTTGCCGAGGTGAAGGGTCGAATCGAGTGGAAGTAGGAAACTGGGTATGAGTGTACAGAGCATAGCGACGGTGATGCAGACTCGGGGTGGATTCTTAGCCGGAGGGGAGTTTGTGTGGGTGTCGGCGAATCGTGATTTGGTTGCTAATCAAGGCGAGCGTATGCGGTTGGGCTCGCGAAGCGCGGCTGTTTGCGCAACTCTCTCAAGATCCTGTTGCCATGAATTCGAATCTTACGCGATTGTTGTTGGTCGCTGGGGCAATTGCCTTAGGACTAAAGTCCCCGTTCAGAGCATCTGTACCTCCGATTCAAGAAGTGGTATTCCAGGCAGTCTGGCAGGAAATTGACGCGAATTATTACGATCCGCAATTCGGAGGCAAAGATTGGGACGCGATTGGAGAGCGGTATCGCCAGCGATTAGCTGCTATCGAGACTGTTGAGGCGTTTGACGACCTGATGGAAGAAATGCTGAGGGAATTGGGAGATTCGCATTTCTCCATTGCTTCGCCAGCGTTCAACCAACTGAAGCCTAATAGCTGGCGAGGTGGAGACGTGGGGATGGATTTGTCGGTAGTGGGAAACCGAGTCATAGTCCATCGAGTGCAGCCGGGAGGAGCAGCTGCACTGGCAGGAATCCGGGCGGGCCAAGAGCTGATCTCTGTGGGCGGCGAGCGCGTTTCGGATTTGCGGAAGAACGTCGTCAACTCAGGAGTATTCAAGAATAGCCTACCGTACTATCTGCTGGAAGCAGTGGAAAACCGTTTCTTTGGACCTCCGGGGCATCAAATCTCTTGCAGCTTCAAGTTGGGACGGATTTCGCAGGGAATGACTTACACGGTGAAATTGAAAAGCTACGAAGGAAGAATGTCTTCCCAATTGGGGAATCTGGCTGAAACGCCAATGGTTTTAGAAAGCCGGATTCTGGATTCGAACATTCAATATCTGCGATTCGATCTGTGGTTTCCGAGCCTGATGGAGGAGATGCGGTCCATTGTTCGTGAGATGGATGCAACGACCAAGGGATTGATAATCGATATCCGAGGAAATCCTGGGGGTATTGGATTGATGGCTACAGGCTTGGCGGGTATGCTCGTGGACGAGGAGTACGAGATGGGGCGGATGCTCCTGCGTCGCGGACACTTGAATTTCAATGTCTATCCGCAAAATGGGGCTTACCTGGGTCCGGTAGCTGTCTTGGTGGATAACAACTCGATTTCCACCAGCGAGATTTTCGCAGCCGATATGCAAGAGACGGGGCGAGCCCGGCTATTTGGAACTAGGACTGCAGGCGCCGCCTTGCCCTCTGTATTCAAAAAACTCCCGAACAATTACTATTTGCAGATGGCCATCGCGGATTACACTACGCAGGAGGGGAACCGCATTGAACAATTGGGTGTCACTCCTGACGAGGTCGTCTCGCTTTCTCGAACGAAGCTTCGTCGAGGAGACGATTCGGTGATCGAGGCTGCTCGAAATTGGATCTTGCGGCAATCCCAATAAGGCGAGATAGAGAATGGCAAATGGGCAGGACACCAATTCTTTTGGGGAGCATTTTTCTGATGTTGAACGGTCCTCCCGCTACTTTTGGGGAAATCGAGCCGGCGGCGGAAAAGATCTTCGAGGCTTACGCTGAATTTCTGGGCGGGGAGAAAGCGTTCGCGGAAATCGATACGGCTCGTCTGGAAATGAAGATGGAGATGCCTGGACTGGGCATGAAAATGGACCGGACAGTTACCTTTAAAGCTCCGGATAAGATATACGTGGATGTGGATATTGAGGGCTATGGCAGAATGCGCCAGGGATTCGATGGCGCAACCGGCTGGGCGATCGATCCGATTCAGGGCAGAAGAGAGTTGAGGGGCCGCGAGCTCGATCAATTGAGAGAAGAGACGAATTTCAAGGAGGGTCTCTATCTGACTGATAAGTATGCGTCTGCGAGAGTGTTGGGCAAAAGCGATGACGGCCTGACAATGGTGGAATGCATCAAGGCGGATAATGGCCTTAAAGAAACCCTTTATTTTGAAGAGCCAGAGGGCCCCTTGCGAAGAAGCGACTATACAGAGGATATGGGACCTCAGGGAAGCGTGCCCGTTTCCGCTCGCGTCGATGTTTACGAGAAAGTGGGGGATATCCGTCTCCCGATGGAAACCAGCGCGGAAATGATGGGGACGAGCATGCGGGTGATGATCACGCATTTCGAGCCCAATGTCGAAGTAGACGATTCTATCTTTGAAATGCCGGAATGAACGCCTTTTCGCAATCTCCTTTACCTGAATCGAACAGTGAATAGTCTCAGACAAAAAATCTAGTATATCTATGAAATCCATCGTCGCCTTGCTTATCGTTTCCTTCATCGCATCCGCTTCGGCATTTGGAGCGGACGCTCTTCCTAAAACGCCTTCGCCAGAAGGGGCGAAAGCCTACATCATTTCACCCAAAGATGGAGCGACAGTTAAGTCGCCAGTGCGCGTGCGCTTCGGTCTCGTGGGGATGGGGGTTGCTCCAGCGGGTGTCGATATTCCGGATACGGGCCATCATCACTTGATTATCGATCTGGATGAGCTTCCCAGTTTGGATGTTCCGCTTCCCGCCACCGAGAATGTCGTCCATTTCGGAAAAGGGCAAACGGAAGCCAAGATCGAATTATCCCCGGGCAAGCACACTTTGCAACTCGTGCTCGGTGACAAGATACATTTGCCTCATTCGCCTGCTGTGATCTCGAAGAAGATCACCATCACGGTTAAGTAATTAGGTTTTGTGGGGCGGTTTTTGTTCGCGTCGTTGCCGCCCGCTAAAGGGCATCTCCGATTCTACCGATTACGAGAGGGGAAACGGGTTCTTGCTCTTTGTTGGCCTCTGCGCCAAGTAGGAGACTGAAACCCCTCGAACACAGATTCCCATGGAATCCAATGAATCTGAATCGCCTAGGGATCCCTCACCCCAAGACGCCGTCCCATCGCGGTCTTTTTCCGATGAAACTGCTCCACCTCTCCCACCGCTTCAACCTGTCGGGTTCTCGTTTACCGGAGATACAGGCGAGTACTTTCGCATCTGGATTGTCAACGTGCTCCTCTCGATCATTACTCTCGGCTTTTACTGGCCCTGGGCGATTGTGCGCACGAGGCGGTATTTCTACTCGAATACCCATCTGGGTGGCCACTCCTTCGATTACTTGGCCAAACCCAAGAATTTGCTGATCGGGTACCTGGTTGTCCTCGTCTTTTTCGCCATCTATCTATTGGCGGGCGTTTTCAATCCCCTTTTCGTCTATCCGGTAATCCTCGTCTACGGCATCGCGGCGCCTTGGATGATCTACAAGGCGTTTCGTTTCCGAGCCAAGAATACCGCCTATCGGAATGTGCGCTTCAAATTCTGCGGAAACCTGAACGACTCGTACGTTACCTTTCTAGCATGGGCGGCACTCATCCCGTTTACCTTAGGATTCATCCTGCCATATTGGGAAATGAAGAAGAAGGAGTACTTTTTCGACAATCTCCAGTTCGGAAAGACCTTTTTAAACTTTAAGCCCAAGGCGGCAGAGTACTACAAATACTACCTTCTGTTTTTCGCTGTTGGAATGGGGCTCTATTTTGTCCTCATATTCATTGTTATTGGAGCGGCGGCAATATTTGGCGCGACGGCCAATACGACCACGCCGGATGCCTTGCCTGAAGAAGGCCTGGCGATCCTGATGATCGTTGGCGCAGTCATTGGCTATGTGATCCTTATCATAGTGGGCGTTATTTTCCAAAAGGGATTGTGGTTGCTTATTTTCAACTACAACATGTCGGTTTGGACGCTGGGGAAATTCGGGTTCGAATCGAAAATGAAATTCGCGAAGTATGTAGGAATTGCTGTGACTAACGTGTTAGCCAGCATTTTTTCTTTAGGGCTATTGATTCCATGGGCCAAGGTTAGGATCACGAAATACAAGATGGAGAATCTCTTCCTCCTGGCTCCAGGAGGAAAGCTGGGCGAGCATTTCGAAGCGGAAATGGAAGAGGAAGGCGCGTTTGGCGAGGCGGCGACTGACTTTATGGACTTCGAAGTTGGATTGTGATTGAGTTCAAGGGCATTCTTTATCGGTCGGGTTCATCTCACGCCTTCGATGCCGTTGCCCAGATTTCGGAACGCGGAGCCGTTACTCTCGTAGTAGATGAGGATTCCAAGAAGTATGCGAAGGGCGAATACGAAGTAGAACCGCGACTGGGGAAAGCTAATCGCATTATCCGTTTTTCCGATGGCGTTCGTTTTGAGACCGGCGAACACGAAGCTTTCGCGAGTTTCGAAGGCGTGTTCGTCGCTAGCGGCATGCTGCGATTCGTCGACTGGATGGAATCGCGGTGGCTGGTGGCATTGGGAAGCATTGTTGGGATAGCCGTTTTCGTATTCCTGTTTTTCGAGTACGGCATGCCCATGGGGGCGAAGTACGTAGCTTTTGAAGTTCCGCAAAGCGTGCGGCAAACGCTTTCGGAAAATGGACTCAAAACGATTGAACGCTATGGATCCTTCGAAGAAAGCTATTCAATGCGAATGCATCGGCTAGGGGAGGCGGCCTTTGATCGAGCATTAGGTCTCGTCTCGGATTCGTTGAATCCAGAATTCGATTACGAATTGCGGATCTATGAGTCGCCTACAATTGGCCCCAATGCGTTCGCTCTGCCTTCCGGGTTGATAGTCGCGACAGAAGCATTCATCGAGCTTTGCGAGACTGAAGAGCAAATGGTGGCGGTTTTTCTGCATGAAATCGCCCATGTGGAGCTACAGCATGGCTTGCGTTCCTTGATTCAGGATACGGGGGTATTCCTGATGCTCTCTATGATTCTTGGGGATTTTTCATCTCTGGGTGGAATGGCCGCTTCGCTTCCAGCCCTTGCTATCGAATCCCGCTATTCACAGAATTTCGAGACCGAAGCTGACCTCTATGCTGGAAAGATTCTAGAAGCCCATGGCATAGGTGCGGAAGCAATGAAGGAGATTCTGATTCTGCTCCATAGCGACGTGCCAGATTTGGATCTCGTTCAGTTCCTCGCTTCTCATCCAGACTTGGAAGAGCGATTGCGGGCCCTGGATTCCCTAGCGGAAGAGAACTAATACCACATGCAAAAAGGTTTGATAGGATAGTGCAGGCTCTAGCGGGAGCAGTGCAAGGGTGCGCGGCGCTTGCGACGCCGCTAACACCGCCCAAGCCCTCTCGATTCCCGCTATCCTATCAAACCTTTTTGTGTGTGGTATATTCAATCGGGAAGCGTTGCAGCGTTAAGAAATTGGCGCTTTACCGGTCTTGATCTCTTGAGGCAAACGGTCTAGCGGTACGGTTTTCGTTAAAGACCGCGTAGAGTAGCGGGAAGATTGCAGTCCAGAAATAATAGCATGAACGTTAAGAAAGTAGGCATTTTGACAGCGGGCGGGCTCGCCCCATGTTTATCATCCGCCATAGGCGGACTCATCCAGCGATACACGGAGATCGCTCCTGATGTGGAAATTATTTGCTACACAAATGGCTATTGGGGATTGCTCAAGGGCCTCAGCATCAAGGTAACCCCGGATATTCGCGAAAGTGCCGGCGTTCTTCATCTCTATGGTGGGAGCCCGATAGGGAACTCGCGGGTCAAATTGACGAATGTAAAGGATTGCGTGAAACGGGGTTTGGTAAAGGAAGGCGAAGATCCCCAGAAGGTGGCGGCCGATCAACTGGTGGCAGACCATGTGGATGTTTTGCATACGATTGGCGGCGACGACACCAACACGGCGGCTGCGGATCTAGCAGCCTATTTGGCGGAGAATGATTACGATTTGCGGGTGATCGGCATGCCGAAGACTATCGACAATGACATTTATCCTATCCGGCAGACTTTGGGGGCGTGGACCGCTGCGGAGCATGCGGCCAATCATTTTACTAATGTGGTGGCGGAGCATAATTCGAGTCCACGGATGCTAATCATCCATGAGATTATGGGTCGCCATTGCGGTTGGCTCGCGGCGGCGACGGCGAAAGAGTACCACGATCGCCTGAAGACCAAGCCTTGGCTGCCGGAATTGGGATTAAGCCGCGAGCGCCACGACGTGCACGCGGTTTATTTGCCCGAACTAGAAATCGATCTTGATGCGGAAGCGGAAAGGTTGATGCGTATAATGGATGAGCATGGCAACGTTAACATCTTCCTCAGCGAGGGTGCTGGCGTGGATGCAATCGTGGCTGCCAAGGAAGCGGCGGGCGAGGAAATCATACGCGACGCATTCGGGCATGTGCAGCTCGACTTCATTAATCCAGGTCAGTACTTCGCCAAGCAATTTGCGGAGAAGATCAAAGCGGAGAAGGTGCTTGTTCAAAAGAGCGGCTATTATTCGCGGGCCGCGGCGGCCAATGCTAAGGATCTAAATCTAATTAAAAGCTGCGTGGACACGGCGGTAGAGTCGGCGTTGGCCGGGCATAGCGGCGTGGTTGGGCATGATGAAGATAACCAAGGCATCATGCGGGCTTGCGAATTTGAGCGTATCAAGGGAGGCAAGCCATTCAACGCGAATCAAGATTGGTTCGATGAACTGCTATCAGAACTTGGGCAGCCGAAAGGCGCGCTGGCGGCTGCGCACTAGCTGAAGTGTAGAGAGAGTATTCAGGAACGGTGGTCCGCTCGACTTCCTCGATCGTCATCAAGCCGAGGATAGCCTTCTTGAGGGCATCCTGGCGTAGCGACATACAGCCGATTTCCTTAGCGGCTTGTTGAAGCTTGTAGATGGGTTCGCTGTTCGAGATCACGCTCCGCATCTCCTCCGAAATTTCGAGAACTTCGTGGATGGCTACACGACCTGAGAAACCCGTCATGCGGCAAGATCCGCAACCGCGTCCATGCCGTTCTGCATCAAGAAGACCTTTTTGATTCCCAGGTCCATTAGCAAAAGCTTCATGAACGTGCGCATATACGCTTCGTCGTCCGCAATGAGAGCGGTGATTTCTTTATTCATCAGTAAGTTTCCGTTTGAAGGTTATCGCAAATCGAGCGCCGCCTTCGGATCGGTTCTCGGCAAGAATATCGCCACCGTGCCGCTGCATAATTCGGTGGCAGACGAAGAGCCCGATGCCGCTGGAAGACTCGCCACTGGTAGGCATATTCGAAGTACGGCCGAATCCCTTGAATAGCGCGTGGAATTCTTTTTCTGGAATCCCGGGTCCCTCGTCCTCGACTTTAAGGGTTACTGTAATATCATCGTCCTCGATGAGGAGTTTCACGTGAGTATCGCGATTGGAAAATTTGACCGCGTTGGAAATCAGGTTGTCGATCACTCGGGATACAAGCTTCTCGTCAAGTTTAGCAGCTGTGTCTTTTGCTCGATTAACTTTCTCAAGTTGTATTCCCTTATTGGAGGCGTTTGCGGAATGCAGGGTGATAGCGTGGTCAATGAGTTCCTCAAACGATTGAACCTCTGGAGATAGAGGAATTTGCCCGGATTCGAACATAGACACGTCCATGAGATCTTCGACCAGCGTTAGCATGCTTTCGGAAGCTTGAATTATGGTCGTAACCAGTTCTTTCTGGCCCTCTTTAAGCGGTCCGAATTTCTCGCTATCCAAATACTGGGAAATTCCGCGAATGGATACCAAAGGATTTCGCAAATCGTGGGACGCGACGCCGAGAAATTTGGTCTTTGACTCGTTTTGTTTATCCAGTTTTTGGATGCGGTCGAGAGCTTCCCTTTTTTGACGGTACTCGTCGATATGGTGCTCGACTCGACTAATCAGCTCTACTTGTCGCAATGGCTTTATGATGTAGTCATCGGCCCCCGCTTCGTACGCTTGGCTTAACGAGTCCATATTAGATAGGCCCGTGAACATAATAATCGGGATTTCTTCCAATCTGGGATTCAAACTAGCATACGAGCAAAATTCGATCCCGTCCATTTCTGGCATGATAATATCGCAGAGGATCAAGTCAGGGCGACTATCTTTCAGATATTCCAGGGCTTCTTCACCGGAACCAACGCCTGCGAAAGCGATTTTGGCCCGCTCAAGCGTCTTTTTTACCAGCTTTCTAGATAAATGGTCATCATCAACAACGAGAACAATGGGTGTTCTCGCACTTGATGATACGGGTTCGGCCTAACCCGGCTGTGTTTCGATTTGCGGCATACCAGCGTTCCTTAGAGGAATCTATTTACGGTTGCTGAGTAGATCGGCACAGACCGGTCTGGGTTTAGGCGGCGGTTCCTGGCTCGAGGAGCTTTCAGAATAGCGAGCCAGCATTTACGTGAGATTACGAAAAGGCTATTTGGTGGGCCGCTTTTGCTTGGAATCGGGTCATCGCTCCGCGCTAGCGACGCTTATTCCATTCGTCGGATTCGAATCGAGAGAGACAGTTCGCCGCGAATTCTTCATCCCATCCGGGCCAGGATACAAAGGATTTGTGAGCTTTGGCGGTGAGGGCTAATTCGTCGATGAAGGCGTTGTAGTAATCAGTCCAATCAACATTAGGCAGCGAAGGTTTCCAGATGGAGCCCTGCATGAGGTAGCCAGATTTTGTCCGCTTCTGAGCCGCGCCTGCAACCTTCGCGGAAAGATTGTCTAGGACTATGTCGTAGACTTCGGGTTTTTCGAAGCAAACACTGGGGACAGTACTGGTCGAAGCTTCTTCATTGAGCGCGACTTTGGCTCCAAGCGATTGCAATGCGCGAACGATGCACTGATGAATGGATTTGTAGGTCTCGACAGGGGGTAGCGTTCCTAGTGGATGACCTGCAGGAATAATGAGAGAATAGGTCCAATCGTGTTGGTGGTCCACGACTCCGCCGCCAGTGGGTCTACGAATGAGGTCAGCGTTTCGAACCTGGATTTCAGATCGAGCGTATTGATGAGATTGGCTAAGCCCGAACGTGTAGGCCGGTCTTGACCAACTATAGTGGCGTAGGCGAATCGATTCTGGATTTGGATAGCGCTCCAGTAGCATGAAATCGCGGGCCATATTCTCGGCAGCTGACATGCGCGAATTGGGTAGTATGTGCAAGTTCCATGTCATGAAAAGATGTATACGTTTAATAGCTTTCGGCAATCGGCTAGAATTTAAAAGGAATGGTACCAGTCTCGGCACGGATTGGGGATTATAAGCGAGTCCAAATGCTCTTTAAATGCGGCTGGTTGCGTCTTTAGTTGGCCTGCAAGAGGATTCATTTCGAGGGTCAGGTCTGGTGGCCGCTGCGAAAATCTTGGATTGCCGGAAAGCTGGGCCTTTTCAATTAGCGAGCAAGGCAATCCAAAGTGGTCGAGTAGTTGTTCTCCAATCTGAAAGCGTGAAAGCCGTTCTTTTCCAGCCCAATGAAGGATTCCCCTGAAATCGTTTCGCTCGCATAGCTCTACTAGGGCGGTGGCAATATTTTCAGTTGAGCAAGGCTGCCGAAACTCGTCGACGAACAGGGCGGGGCGTTTACCTTCGCTTAGCGAGCCAAGGAGTTGCTCGTGCACGCTCCGGTTTCCTCGAGGGCTATTGCCACTCAGCAGAGGTATTCGAACAATGGATGCAAATTCGGCAGCGAATTTTAGAGAGCGCTCCTCGGACTCGGCTTTATGTGAGCCGTACAGAGAAGTTGGCGAAACAGGATCGTCGACTCGGTAAGGCGGGTTCTTCCCATCGAAAACCTGATCTGTCGATACGTGAATGAATCTAGCGAATAGGTGCTTAGCTAGGAGGGCCAGTTTTTCAGGCAGATCGACGTTGATACGCTTACTGAGCTCTGGGCTCCTTTCGCATTGGTATGGAGTGGATAGAGCCGCGCAATTGACAATTGCGTCTGGAAAGGTTTCCAGGACATTCGCTTCTACGGCGGCCAAGTCGGAGAGATCGACAGATTTTTGTACGGAGAGTCCTTCTAAGGGGGCGGAGTATGAACCTGTAATGCCAAGGACCTCATGGGATCGCTGACTGGCTGCTTGGGCAAACGCGCTCCCAAGCAATCCCGAAGCACCTGTCAGAAAAATTTTCACGGATCGCGAATCGTGTACCGCCAACTATTTAAATAGGCGATGATGCAAATGCCATTCAATTTGCCAAGGCGTCGCTTGAGGGCCGACTTTCAAACGTTTCAGGCAGAGTATAGAAGCTTTTTGGAAGACGACGCACTCCAATGTTTGCATTCCTGTGATGAGATGAGCTGCCAAGCTGGAAAGATTGGGTTCGTGCCCGACAACCATGAGGTCATGCGTCGAATCATCAACGATTTCCGCTGCTGCTATCGGGTCGTCGAATGGCCGTAAGCCATCGACTGTTTTTAACGGAGCAGACAGCTCGAGCCCATCGGCGAGCTGCTGAGCGGTTTCGATTGCCCGTTTTAAATCGCTGTGCCAAATCTCGTTAGGCGCGACCAACGACTTTCCTCTAAGCGCCTGGCAAAGGCGGTCGATTTGACGTTCGCCTTTTTGGCTTAAAGGTCGATCTTCATCCGGCTCTGCGGTTGAGGCATGGGCGTGTCTGACGATATGCAAGATTTGCTGCATGAAGGTGACGGGTCAGGTTTCAAGAAATGATTGAATTTGGATGCGGGCGAGTTCCGATTGTTGAAACACGGTCTTGAAGCTGCCAAAGGAAAAAAGCGAGCCATTAGATAAATCGACACGAATGTGGCGTGGGCAAGTCCGAAGGGTAAAATGGTTACCCTAGTTTAGGAAGCTTTTGAGGGGACACAGTTAATTGGGCAGCTCTTGTGTGGCGTTACATGCCATTTTGTTGGTTAGCGTAGCGAAGAAATGTTTCCATACCTTGTTTCATGGATACGCGAGGGTGGTAGGAGAGGTCACGTTTGGCGGCAGCGATGTCGAACCAGTGATCTTTGGCAAGCTCGGAAGCTACGAAACGAGTCATGGGAGGTTCGCCTTTTAGTCTTAGGGCTTTCCATACGGTTTCCATCAGTCGACCAATGGATATGGCGCGATCGAAGCTTACACTCTTTTCGAGTCGCGGAATTTCATGCAATTCTAGAAGCTCATTGATCCAATTCCAAAGAAATATGGGTTCGTCATTAGTTATGAAATACGATTTGCCGCCAGGATTATTTACTGCATTATCGAGACTAAATTCAGCTAAGAGATGAGCATCTATGACGTTTTCGATGTAGGTCAGATCGACGCGATTTGATCCGTCTCCAACGATTCGCAGTCTCCCTTTGCGAGCTCGATCGATCACTCTGGGGATGAGATTGGCATCACCGGGCCCCCATATAAGGTGAGGTCTCAATGCAACGGTTTTCAAGTAGCCAGGAGCCTGACCGTGAGCGTCTAACACGGCCTTTTCCGCTATCGCTTTGGTGGCGGGATAGGGGCACGGAATGTCTGCTCCATAAGGCAACGATTCATCAGCCCCGGAAAGTGATTGCCCATTGAATACGACGCTGGGTGTGCTGGTGTAGATAAGTTTAGCTACTTCGAAATCACGACAGCCATTGATTATCGCTTGGGTTCCCTCGACGTTCGCTTCGCGGAATTCCGACATAGACCCCCAAATGCCAACTTTAGCCGCCGTGTGGAATACTGTATCCATACCGCTGCAGGCATCGCGAGCCGCGCGTGCGTCTCCGAGGTCGACGTATTTCATTTCCACTCCCAGAGCCTCAAGTTCGGGCTGTTGGCTGCGACAAAGTCCGGAAACCTGACAGCCCTGCCCAATTAGCCTGCGAATCAAGCGACCGCCGACGAATCCGCTGGCGCCTGTGACCAGGACGTTGCGAGGATCGAGGTTGGGTGGCCCTTTGCTTGAGGTCGTATCCTCCATGTCAACTGAGGCTTGCGTGTGTTCTCAGGCTGTCAAGTATCCGCGTCTCAAGCTATGGCAACGCGCGACCAGAATTCGGGGAAGGATCTTATTACCCGCATATCGTTCGTGGGAATGGAAGAAGGCCAGGTTAAGCGTTTCCCCGACTTTGATAAACGTCTGCATACAGCGCCGAAGTTCGCTAGCGATCGAGCCCAGCAGTTCCTTGGACGACTGGCGGGGCCTGACTTGAATGAGTGGGGAGAGGAGCTATTTGCCGCTTTTAGGGAAGCGATGGGGTATCGGCGCAAGGAAATCGCGTTTGTTTCGGAAGGCGGGACAGGTCGGGTTGAGAGCAAGGATTTCACCGTGGAAAGGCGATATTCGCTGATAGAAGATAGGCCGGATTGCTATTCGGTAGAGACGGAATTGCTGGAAATAGGTAGCGCAAATTTACTGGAAGACGCTTCCTTCAATGGAGCGATGGGGCCGCTGTTCGAATGTATGCGTTGCCTTTTCTCAAAAAGCGTCTCGGTAGAAGGAATCATCGATGAGCTGGAAGAGGCAAGCGACCGAGGATTGTCCATAGAGTATCCATCGAGTTGCGAATATTGTGACGCCCGTATCGAAAACATGAATGCGATATTCAGATTCG
>MDTA01085826.1_pt1 | contig 20484 bp, 18 predicted proteins | sample 811151 | NCBI WGS metagenome assembly MDTA01 (sample SAMN05326648, study PRJNA326480) | marine metagenome | isolation source: seawater | place: Indian Ocean: South | collected 2010 | reverse complement strand
TTATTTTGTTAAAGATTATGAGCCACCAATAAAGAATTTTTTAGATATGGATACAACTTATAAAACTGAAGAGGAAAGTCTAGATGAAATACTCAATGTTTATAGGTAGATGGCAACCATGGCATAAGGGACATCGTTGGTTGATAGATCAAAGATTAAATGAAAACAAAAATGTTCTTATTTGTATAAGGGACATGGAAACTGACGAAAATAATCCATATACACCTTCAGAAGTTAAATCAAATCTTGAAAAAGAATTAAATGATTTAATTTTAAGTCAAAGAGTAAAAGTAATCATTATACCGGATATCGAATCAGTGAACTATGGCAGAGGAGTTGGATATAATATTATTGAGCATTTTCCACCTCAAAATATAAAGGAAATCTCAGCTACAAAAATTCGTGAAAAGCAAAAAAAATAAAATTTTTTTTTAAGTTTAATTAATATTTTATAATATAATTATGGCTAAATCAGAATTTAATAAAAATGTATTTTTGCTAGCTTCAGGAACCGCTTTTGCACAAGCTTTACCAATTGTAATAAGTCCTATTTTAACCAGAATTTATACACCTTCAGATTTTGGAACATTATCATTATTCATTGCTATTGTGAGCATATTTGCATCTATAGCAAATGGAAGATATGAATTAGCTATTATGTTGCCAAAAAAAGATGAAAATGCTATTAAAGTACTATCATTAACACTTATAATTAATCTAATTACATCAATATCTTTGATGTTGGTAATTATTTTTTTTCATGATCAAATAATTGAATACTTCTCTGACAATAATTTATCAAATTGGCTATATTTCATACCTTTAGTTGTGTTTTTGCAGGGAGCTTTTAATTCCTTTAATTATTTTCATTTAAGAAAAAAAAGATATACTATTTTACGAAATATAAGAATTGCAAAATCAGTTTCTCTTACAATACCACAAGTACTTTTAGGATTATCAAAACAAGGACCGTTTGGATTAATTATAGGAGAAATAATTTCAAGTTTATTCTCTTTGTTGTATTTTGCAAAAATTTTCTTTAAAAAAAGTTACTTAAGATTATCTTTTTCATTTAATGATTTTTCTAATTTAGCTACAAAGTATAAGAACTTTCCTAAATATTCAATGTGGGGAATTTTGTCAAACGTGTTATCAACTCAATTGATTAATATTTTAATTTCTACAATATATGGATTATCATTTCTTGGATTTTATTCTATTGTTCAAAGAACATTGGGAGTTCCTTCATCACTTATTGGAGATTCAATAGGTAGTGTTTTTTTTCAAAGTGCAACGGAAGAAAAAAAAACTAATGGGAATGCAGCTAAAAGCTTTAATTATACATCTTCGAGGTTAATTATAATTGGCATTATGATTTTTGTTCCATTACATTTTTTGATAGTTGACATGTTTAGATTAATCTTTGGAGAGAATTGGACTATAGCTGGCGAATATGCGAAAATTCTGTTACCTTTATTTTTTATGAGATTTGTTGCAGCATCATTAAGTAACATAAATAATGTATTTGGCCAGCAAAAAATTGCACTTATTTGGCAGTTAATGCTACTTATATTGTCAATTACTTCAATTATTATTAGTCAAATTTATTCACTGGATTTTAAAACTTTTTTAAAAATATTATCTGGTACAGTATCATTACATTATTTTTTACTTTTTCTGATTACTTTAAGAGTTAGTTATAACGGGAAACTATAATTGAAAATCTGTTTTACAGGCGATTTATTTGTCGGAGGAGATCTTCAAGAAAAAACCTTGTCCAATATTGTTGACGTAGATTTATATAATAACTCAGAATTTAGAATATCAAACTTAGAACATCCAATTAGTGATAATTCTTTCACTGAAAACAAAAGTACGTTATTTGCAAATAGTGAATCTATAAGAACAATATTAGACATAAGGTTGAATGCAGTTTGCTTAGCTAATAATCACATCCATGATAAAGGTGATAGTGGTATTTTATCCACACTTAATAATTTAAAAAATAATAACGTTGGAAGTTTTGGTGCAGGGACTTCTATTTTTGATGCAGAAAAACCATATTTTATTTGTTCGGATTTGGCTGTTTTAGGATATTGTGATTTTGACAAAAAACACTTAAATCAAGTAAAAGTTGCTACAAAGAATTCTCCAGGAGTCAACCCACTAAGATTAGAAAAAATATTATCTGATCTTGAATCTTTAAACACTAATCAAGAAGCAGTTATATACTTGCATTGGGGCGAAGAACATGTTTATTTCCCTCCTTATGAAGATATTCAGCTCGTAAAAAAGTTACTTGAACATAAGAAAGTTGCTTTAGTTATTGGTGCACATGCACACAGAGTTCAAGGTATAATTTCTCATAATGGTAAATATGCATATATGTGTTTAGGGAATTTTTTATTTCCTAATTTTTATATATCAAATCCAACACAAATTAATTATCCACCTAAAAATACTACAACCAAATATTCAACGAGACTATATCATCAAGTATATAAATTAACATACAAAAAATGGAAATGGATTAACAGGCTATCACTTATAGTTCAGTATGATTCTGTTTCAAAAAAAATAATTCATAAAGTTGTTTTACAGAAAGATAATGAGCCCAAAATTATTGAACCTAAATTAATTCAAAAATTTTATATAGCTTTTATTGTTAGGTTTCTTTCGCTGATATATAAATTACCATTTTTTTTATACAAAATATTTCAAATTTCAAATTCTTTCTTATCGAAAATTTATCATAATATTTATGTATCGTTTTTTTATATAAATCAGAGAGGTTTTAAAAATTTTATTAAAAAGTTTTTTGAGATAATGTTCTTAAATATAAAAAAAATTAATTGATGAAATATAGTAAAAATATTGCTGTAGTATTAGGAGGATATGTTAATGGGTATAATATAATTAGAGAGCTTCATAGTAATAATGTAAAAAATATAGCCTTATTAGGTTATAGTAAATCTCTTGCAGCATTTAGTAATAAAATTTTTAGATCATCCTTAATAGAGAAATCCCCTGAATCCTTATTAAATGCTCTTAATGAATTGCATGACAATAAGAATTATTTAATTATTTATCCTACGGACGATATGCATATTGAACATCTAAAAAAAATTAATGAAAAAATAAAAAATTTTTCTTTTTTACCTATGAATACTAAAAATATTTTACAGTCTATGGACAAGGCCAGGCAGTATAATTTTTGTAAAGAAAATGATATTCCTTTTCCGGATTTTTTTGAATTAAATAAAGCAAGTGATCTCAAAAAATTATATAAAGCTAATTTTCCAATACTTATTAAGCCAAAAACTAGAGACGATTTAAAATTTAATATTTTTAGAAACCTTTATTTAAAAAATCTTAAGCACTTAGATTCAAACTGCGACATGTTGAAAGCAAAAATTAATGAAGGATTCAGTTTTGTTTCTACTGAGGTAATTCCTGGAGATGATTCTAAAATATTTGCTTATGTTGCTTATAGAAACCAAAATGGAAAAATTTTAAACGAATGGATTGGTAAAAAATTAAATCAATATCCAGATAAGTTTGGTATTTTTAGTAGTGCATCAAATCAAGGTCCACAAATTATTTTAGAACAAGGTAGAAAATTGTTGGATGGAATGAATTTAATGGGAATATGTGAACCGGAGTTTAAATATGATTACAGAGATAATAAATACAAATTAATGGAGATTAATCTCAGGTCTATGATGTGGCATAGAGTTGGAAATTTAAGCGGTGTAAATTTACAATTTTCACAATACCTAGATGCTACAAATGAAAAAGTTCCTAGACAGTTGCAGAATCAAAATGATTTAGTACATTTTATCTATATGAAGCATGAATTATATAACCTCTTTTTTAGAAAATATTATTTTAAATCATTTTTAAAAAATGTCTTTGGATCAAAAAAGAAAGATTTTGCTATATTTAACTTATTGGATATAAAACCATTTTTTTTTGATATATATGATATAACGAAAGGAGTAATATCAAGATGCCTAAAAGTTTTAAGAATAAAATAAAATATTTTATCAAAAAAACTCAATTGAGGAGTAAAGGGGTAGTAATACACAATAATTGTATTTTTGAGAATGTAAATTTTAAAGGAAAAGCAACAATAGAACCATACTGTAGAATTGTAGGTGAACCAAAAATTATTATTGGTGATCATTTTTATGCCAATGCCGGCTGTCATTTTTTGGGCGAAATTACTTTTGGAGACGATGTATTAATTGGTCCTAAAACTGTGATTTGGGGTAGAGATCATGGCACAAAAATAGATAGTTTAATTAGAAAGCAAAGTAAAGTAGATAGTCCAATTATTATCGGTAATAATGTATGGATTGGTGCAAATGTAACTATACTAAAAGGTGTTAAAGTTGGAGATAATTCAATTATTGGTGCAGGCAGTGTTGTTGTTAAAAATATTCCTAAAAATTGTATTGTCGCTGGTAACCCTGCAAAAATAATCAAAGAAAGAAAATAGCAACTTCATGAAATTAGATATTTACTTAAATGGAAATTTTAAGAGTGAAAAAGAATATATTTTAAGCGTTATCTTTGAAGATATTCTAGGTTGCAAATGTACTTTTCATTACTTGAATAACTTAACTAGCTATAAAATTGTTTGTCCAAATAATAAAGAAATTATAATTGATGATATTTTTTTCAAATCACTTGATAGTCATAGTTGGGAAGAACTTGATTTTCCTAATTCATCATTTGATAGTAATATTAATTTTGAAGATAATCATTTTTTGTTTGGAATTTATGGCGACAATCGTATCAAATTAGATAATAAATCTATTAGATTATCTAATGATATAATTGGAACAGCATTTATTTTTTTAACAAGAGTTGAAGAATTTAGGCAAAACCATGATCGTCTTGGCAGGTACCAATACAAAGGTTCATTAGCTGAAAAATATAACATATTAAATCGACCAATTATTAACGAATATATTTCATTTTTAAAAGAATGTATAAAACACTTCTTCCCTGATGCTATCTTTAAAAAGATGGATTATAAAGTCATGCTAACTCATGATATTGATACAATAAAAAGATGGACTTTTAAGCATTTTATGAAACATACAATTTTTAATTTTGGAAGTAAAAAATATTTTCCAGGATTTATATCATTGTTTGAATCTAAATACAAAAAAAAAGATCCATACATGAATTTCAAAGAAATTATGGACATAAGTGATAGATACGATCTTCAATCTATATTTCTTTTTATGACATTAGAAAATGCAGACAATGAATTTCTTTACGACATAGATCATATTAAAACTGAGATAAATGAAATACACGAAAGTGGTAATCATTTTGTTGGTATCCATCCTGGAAAATCAACATATAAAAGCAAAGAAAGTATGAAAAAAGAGATTGATAGTTTAAAAAAAATTATTAATGAAGATATTTTATACAGTAGACAACATTATCTTATGTTTGATATAAAAAATACTTGGAGATTACTGAATGATAACAAAATAAAATATGATTTAACGCTTGGATATCCCGAAAAAATTGGTTTTAGATGTGGAATTTGTTACCCATATAGAGTTTTTGATTTTTCAAAAAGAAAAAAACTCGATTTAATTGAAATTCCTCTAATAATTATGGATGTAACTTTAACAAAGTATATGAATGAATACTCCTATAGTAGTCTTATTGATGAGTTAAGAATAGTGATTAATAATGTTAAAAAATTTGACGGTAGATTAAATATTATTTGGCATAATAATAGTTTTTATGATTATAAAAATACCCAATACGAAAAACTTTTTTTTGATATTATTTCATTAAGTAAAAAAAATGATTATTTAAAGCTCAATTAATATATCATTTTCGATTTTAAATTTTTTACAATGACTTACTTTATTGCTATCAAAATTTAGTTTATTTCCTTTGTAGTCAACCCAAGCAATAAACTTAGCAGGGTTACCGTAAAACAGCGCAAAATCAGGTACATCTTTAGTTACAACTGATCCAGCACCAATTACAGAATATTTTCCTATCCTGTTTCCACATACTATTGTTGCATTGGCTCCAATAGAAGCAGATTTACATACTTTCGTTTTTAAATAAAAACTGCTACCTCTTTGTGGAAATTCAGAACGTGGTTGTAATATGTTTGTAAAGACCATTGATGGTCCACAGAACACGTAGTCATCAATTTCCACACCTTCATACACAGAAACATTATTTTGAATCTTTACAAAATTACCAATTTTAACATTATTACCAATATTTACGTTTTGTCCAATAGAACAACTTTCTCCAATAATTGAGTTTGATTGAATATGAGAAAAATGCCATATTTTTGTGTTCTTACCAATTACAACATTTTCGTCAACATAAGAAGAGTTATGAACAAATGAACTATTAGTTGTTTTCATTTCATATATTATTATTAAATTACTTTGTTAAGAAAACAACTTAAAATATATAGATGAGATATAAAATAGATTTTGGTTTTGAAGAAGTTGTTAAATCCATTAAAAGTAAAAACTTTTTAATAATCATCATTTCTTCATTTATAATCAGTAGCGCTTTATTCTTATTTAAAGAAAAAGAATTTAATTCAAGTTCTTCTATCCTCATACCAAGCACAGGGATTTCACAAAATGGAGGAATTCTATCATTAGCCAATCAGTTTGGATTTTCGTTAGACTCTGGTAAAGACAACCTTATAAATCCAATTGTTGTTAAGAAAATTGCCAGAAATAAAGAGTTAATATCAAGAATTTTAAACACGCAAATTAATGTAAATGGAAAAAGTCTAAGTGCATTTGAACATATTTTCCCAGATCTAAATATTAAGGATCCAAATGATTTTGAAAATGCAACAAAATCTTTTATTAAAAATAATTTAAATATCTACCAAGATATTGAAGGCCCTATTATTAACATCAAGATTACAACAGAAAATGCTGTTTTATCCTACGAGATTTGTAAACTAATTTTAGTAAATATAGTAGAAAAAATTAATAGCTTACAAACAACAAAAAGTAATGAAACCTTAGAATTTATAAGAGATCGTTTAATATCTGTGCAGAAAGAATTAGAAAAAAAAGAGCAAAACCTTGAAAAATTTCTGGAAACAAATAATATAATTCAATCTCCCTCATTGCAGTCACAACGCAACAAGCTAGTTTCGGAGGTAGAAATAGTTAAACAAATTTATATTTCTTTGAGAACTGAAGAAGAAGTTTTGTCAGTTGAGATATTTGATAAAAATAATAAGATTTTCATTCTTGAAAAACCTTCAATTCCCGTTACTCATTCTTTTCCAACAGCGCAATACTTTGTTCTTATTTTTGTGTTATTAAATACATTTTTTATTTTGTATTTATTTATTAAAAACTCACATATTAGAAAAATTGATTATTAGCTTTAGATTAATCTTTTTATTAATCCTGTCACGTTTGATAATAGATTTTTTTTATTTCAATTATATTTTAGAGATTTATGCATACGAAGGATTTAAAGGGAATATTAATTCATACTTTTCTAATTTTATAATATCTCTATCTTTTTTATTTCCATTTATAATTAACAATCGAGAGAAATTTAATATTTCTAATTACTTAATATTCATTCTTATTGTTGGTATTTTGATTCCTTCCAGCAGTCTCTATTCTTTTGGAGGATTATCTTTAAATTGGTATTTAATAAATTTTGGATTTTTCGTTTTCTTAACTTTTTCAAATAATTATTTAGATAAGTTTGAATTCAAATCATTTTCATTTAATAATTATACTCTCTTTAATTTATTTTTGTTAATAATTACTTTTTTGTCTTCAGCACTATTTGTTAATAAGTTTGGTCTTAAAATTAATCTTGATTTATTAACTTTAGATTCTGATCTCATTGCCAATCAGAGGCAGTTATATAAAAGTGTAGCTGCGCCTGCAGGAATTGTAGGCTACCTTATAGCTAATCTTTATAATATAATTATTCCAGTACTTTTTGGAATATCTATCATTTTTAAAAAAAGAATTCTTATGTTGCTGAGTATTGTTATGTGCTTAATTGTATTTTCAACTACTTCTGCTCGATCTTTACCATTTACTTTGATATTATTACTTGGAATTATTTTAATTGAAAGATTAATAAGTCTTCCTCGCCAATACCACTATTTGTTAGGTTATTTTTTTATATTATTTATAGGAGGAATTATCTTTTATTTCATACCGAAAGGATCCTTACTTGTTATTATTCCAGCCCTAATTTTTAATAGAATTATTTTTAGTCCTCAATTAGTTTCGGAATCATATTTCAATTATTTTCAAGATAATAATTATACTTACTTGTTGGATACCACTATAGGTTCTTTCATAGGTAAATCTTACTATACAGATTTACCGCTAGAAATAGGAAGAATTTTTTTTAATAACGCTAATGCTAATACAGGAATTATATCTGATGGATACGCCAAAATGGGAATTTTTGGGGTTTTTATGAGCGCAATAATTCTTTTAATTATTCTCAAGCTAATTAGTATTATTTCAAAACAAAAAAATTTAATTCTTATTAAGGTTATAGTAACAAAACCAATATTTGTTTTAATCAATGGGTCGATATTTACATCGATATTAACTAATGGATTACTAATTTCACTTTTTTTAATTACTTTAATACCTCATCAAAAAAAAGAATAGTATATGTGTGGAATCAGCGGGATAATTTGCAAAAAAAATTCAAATATTCAACCAAACGAAATTAAACTTATTAATGATTTAATAATTCATCGTGGGCCGGACGACGAAGGTTTTTATTTTAAAAATAATTTTGCTTTTGGGCATAGAAGATTATCAATTCTTGATTTATCAAGCGATGGCCATCAACCAATGCATTACAAAGATAGGTATACTATTGTCTACAATGGAGAGGTATATAACTATATAGAGTTAAAGAGCGAGTTAGCTGAAGATGGATATATTTTTAATTCTGAAACTGATACTGAAGTTATCCTCGCTTCCTACGATAAATGGGGCGAAGAATGTGTTAATAAATTTAACGGCATGTGGTCATTTGCAATTTATGATAAAACAAAAAATATAATTTTCTGTAGCAGAGATAGATTTGGTATTAAACCTTTCTACTATACAGAAATAAATGAAAAGTTTATTTTCGGATCTGAAATAAAACAACTGTTAGAATTCTACCCTAAAAATACAGTTAATAAAAGTATTTTAATAGATTACCTTGTTACAAGATTTGAGGATTACAACAATGATACTTTTTTTGAAGGTATTAAAAGATTGCCTCAATCTCATAATTTAATTTATGATTTAAATAATCATTCTTATGAAATAAAACAATATTATCAAATTTCATTTAAGGATGAAATGGAAAAATATACTTTAGATGAATCTGTAAAAAAGTACAAAGCTGAGCTTGAAAGAGCAGTAGAATACAGACTTAGGTCTGATGTGAAAGTCGGAACATGCTTGAGTGGTGGTCTAGATAGTTCGAGCGTAGCTAGCATTGCTGCTAAAAAATATAATCAAGAATCAGAAAAACGTTTTACTGCAATACATGTAAAATCATCAGAAAAATCAACTGATGAAAGTTATTATGCAAATATTGTTGCTAAAAATGCAGATATTAATCTAGTTGTTACTGAACCAACACCCATTGAATTAAAGGACAGTATAAATGAAGTAATTTATACACAAGAAGAGCCTTTTGCATATATGGATGTTTTTATGCAGTATTTTGTAATGAAGAAAGCAAAAGAGGAAGGCTGTACAGTAATGTTGGATGGACAGGGAGGAGATGAAACATTATTAGGATATAGTAAATATTATCCTTCTATGTACTATTCAATTTTTAAAAAAGAGGGCTTATTTTTAGCCTTTAAAAGTATTTTTAACTCTAGGAAAAATAATTCAAAAATGAAAATTTCATGGATATTAAAATATACCTTTGGATCATTCTTTCCCAATGTTAGAAAAAAATATTTAAAGTTTAAGACGAGTTTTATGAAAAAAAACAATAATACATTTTCAATTTTGAATAAAATTGGGAATAGTTATTTTAATATCAGAGATCTTCAAACTTTAGAAATTTATTCGACAAATTTGCCTCTATTATTACGGTATGAAGATAAAAATTCTATGAGGCATTCAATAGAAACCAGGCTACCCTTCATTGATTATAAAACATTAGAAACAGCTTTAAGTATCAATAGTATGCATAAAGTATATAATGGTTGGTCAAAATTTATTTTAAGACAATCTGTAATTGGAGTTATACCTGAAGAAGCGATTTGGAGAAAAAATAAGTTAGGCTTTAATCCTCCAGAATCATCATGGTTTAATGAAATTTCAAGTGATATGGAATCTGCTGTAAGAAATTCATCTATTTTAAGCGAAATTTGTAATATGAAAAAATTGATGAAAAAATATAGTAAAATGCACAATCATTTAAAATGGAGACTATATAATATAGCAATGTGGGAAAAAATTTATGACGTCAAAATCTCTTAAAATAGTACACCTTACAAGTGTGCATAAAAGATTTGATACAAGGATTTTTAAAAAACAGTGTATTTCATTATCTAGAAAAGGTCATTACAATGTAAGCTTAATTGTTGCGGATGGTCTTGGAAGTACTAAACATAAAAATATTAATATTTATGATGTTGGACCTAGTAAAAATCGATTAGATAGAATATTCAAATCAGCCAAAAAAATATATCTAAAGGCTTTAGATTTGGATTGCGATATTTACCATTTACATGATCCTGAATTATTAAATATTGGTCTTAAATTAAAAAATAAAGGAAAGAAAGTAATTTTTGATTCTCATGAAGATGTTTCTGAAGATATAATGATAAAAGATTGGATACCTTCTTATTTCCGAAAATTAATTTCGATCATTTACAATGAATTTGAGAAATATATTTGTAAGAAATTGGATTTTGTCATTTCAGCTACACCTTATATAAGTAATAAATTTCGAGATAAAGGAATAATATCAATTGATATCAAAAACTATCCTATAAAAGAGAATTTTATTTTTCAAAAAACCAATTGGAATGAAAAAAAAGATGAAATTTGTTATGTTGGTGAGATTTCAAAAGAGAGAGGAATTATTGAACTAATAGAGTCCTTAGAAAATCTTAGCAACATAAGACTAAATCTGGTTGGTAACTTTAGTGATTCGAATTTAAAAAAAAGATGTATGAATATGAAAGGGTGGAGTAAAGTAAATGAGCTTGGATTTTTATCTGAAAAGGAAATTAATAAAGTATTTAATAATTCAAAATTAGGTATTGCAACCTTGCACCCAACTAAAACATATTTGCCAAGTATTCCAGTTAAAATATTTGAATATATGGCAGCAGGTTTACCTATTATTTGCTCAAATTTTGATTTTTGGAATGAATTAATTTTCAGAAATTATAAATGTGCTGTTCAAGTTAACCCTTTATCCTCATTAGAAATAGCTGATGCAGTAGAGCATCTCATTTACAATGAGAATGATTGTAAAAAGATGATTAAAGAAGGTACAAGAGCTATAAAAGAAACATTTAATTGGAAGATTGAAGAAAAAAAACTTTACGATATTTATAATAGTCTAAAATAAGGAGTTTTTATGAAAAAGAATATTGCACTTATAGGAGTTGGAAGGTGGGGAATGAATCATCTAAAAACACTTGATTCAATTAGTGAGGTTGAAAATATTTTTGTGGTAGATTCGAATGAAAATTTTGATTTAAAAATTCTAAATAGCTATAGCAATGTTAAGTTTTTTACATGTTTAAATAGTTTATTGGAAAATGAGAATAATATTGATGGAGCAATTATTGCAACTCCACCTAAAACTCATTTTAGTATAGCCAAGCAGTGTATCTTGAATGATATACATGTTCTAATAGAAAAACCCGTTGTTGAAACTACAAACGAGTTAGACGATTTGTTTAAATTAGCAAGTAAAAGGAATAAACTAATTATGGCTGGGCACATTCTTTTATATCATCCAGCTATTCAAAAAATTAAAAAATTAATTGATAAAGGTTTAATTGTGGACATCAAGTTTATTCATTGCCAAAGACTCAACTTTGGAGTTGTAAGGAATGATGTAGACGTATTTTTAAGCCTTGCACCACATGATATAAGTTTAGTACAGTATTTTTTAAATGAAGAAAAATATTTAAAAATAAATAAACTCGCATCAAGTTTTACCTTATCACAAAAAAATGATTATTCTTCAACTTTAATAGAGTACCCAAAAAAAATCAATGCACAAATTGATGTTGGATGGTTTTATCCACAAAAAATTCAATGCTTGAAAATTATAGGTTCAAAAAAAACAATAGTTTTTGACGATATTTTGAAAAAAATTAAAGTCATCGAAATAAAAATCGATAAAGATTTAAATCATATAAATAATGGTGAAGAATTTATTGATTTCGATATGAATGAACTTCCACTTACAAGCGAATTAAAATCTTTTATATCATATTTTGATAATCCAGAAAAGTGTATTTCAGGTTATAGCCATACTAAAAATGTTATAGATATTTTTGAAAACTACTATTCAAAAGCAAGTTAAATTAAGAAAATACCTTTTTATTTACATAGTAATTTAATCATACTATCGGTTCGAATATAAAAAGTGCTTATAAGCAATATCTTCATTTTGGTTCTAATACTTAATATTATAAGTAATAATAATTTTTTTTATTATTTACTTTTAATGCTCATAGGGATAAAATACTACAACTTATAATTATCGTAGGAAAAACATGAGAAAAGTACCCTTTTTTAACTATCCTGAATTGTATCTTTCACAAAGAAGTCGTATGGATGAAGCCATTAATTCTGTAATAAACAAAGGAGCATATATTTTACAAGAAGAACTCGTTCTTTTTGAGCAGAAATTAGCACAATATACTGGATCAAAGTATGCCGTAGGAGTAGCCAATGGTACCGATGCAATTTGGCTAGCACTTCTAGCAGCTGGTGTCGGTAGAGGAGACGAAGTAATTGTTCCTTCACATACATATATTGCTTCTCCAGCAGCAATTAAGTTTGTAGGAGCAGAACCAATTCTTGCTGAATGTTCAAATGATCATTTATTAGATTCGGACGATATTAAAAAACGTATTACTAATAAAACAAAAGCTATAATGCCTGTTCAATTGAATGGAAGAACATGTAGCATGGATAAAATTCAAAAAATTGCAGATAAAAATAACCTTTTAATTATTGAAGACGCGGCACAAGGCCTTGGTTCGTTGTATAAGAATAAAATGGCAGGAACATTTGGACTTGCTGGAACCTATAGTTTCTATCCTGCAAAGGTTTTAGGATGTTTTGGAGATGGTGGAGCAGTTGTAACAGATGATGATAGCATATACCAAAAAGTTTATGAAATGAGAGATCATGGTAGAGATAGTAGCGGAGAACATGTTTCATGGGGGTTTAATTCCAGGTTAGATAATTTACAAGCAGCTATTTTATTAGAAAAATTTAAAACTTTCGAAGATGATATAAGACTCAGAAGAGAGATAGCATCTATTTATCATGAAAAGTTAAATGGAGTAAAAGAAGTAATGATGCCGCCTGCTCCAAATAGTGAATCAGATAGGTTTGATACTTTTCAAAACTTTGAAATTCAATGTGAACAAAGAGATGAGCTTAAAGCATATTTAAATGATAATGGCGTAGGTACTCTAATCCAATGGGGCGGGAAAGCTATTCATCAAATTGAAGGATTGAAATTTGATTGTAAAGATCTACCTTTTACTGAAAAATTGTTTGAAAAATGTATTCTTCTTCCAATGAATTCTTTAATGAGTTTAGATGATGCAGAATATGTTGCTAAAATAATTAAAAAATTTTATTCATGATTAAGGAATTGAAAAGCCTCAAAAACCCTAAGATTGATAATGCCGATCATTCACTAAATCTTCTTAGCAATGAAGAATATATTTTATTGCTAAAGAAAATGATTACAATTCGGATTGCTGAAGAAATAATATCTGAAAATGTTAAAAATGGACTTATAAAATGTCCTTGTCATTTAGCTATAGGCCAAGAAGCTATTCCAGTAGGTATATCTCAATTTTTGAACACGAGTGATAGAGTATATGGGAATCATAGATCTCATGGACATTATATTAGTCTCACTATGGACACCTATGGGTTGTTTGCAGAAATACTTGGTAAAAAGACTGGATGTTCTAAGGGGATGGGGGGATCAATGCACATTGTTGGTGAATCACATGGTTTCGGAGGTTCTGTACCCATTGTTTCTGCAACTATACCTGTTTCTGTTGGAGCAGGATTAGCTATGAAATTGTCAAATAGTAAATCTATATCAGTTTCATATTTCGGAGATGGAACTAGTGAAGAAGGAGTTCTTCATGAATCTCTTAATATAGCTTCATACTATAATCTTCCAGTTATTTTTGTTTGTGAAAACAATTTATTTTCAAGCCACATGCATATTTCCGAAAGACAGAAATTTGATTCTATCTCAAGATTTGCTGATTCTCATGGTATTGATTATGCGGTTATTGATGGGAATAATATTGAAACTGTACTAGATACATCTAAAAAAGCAATTGAGATTGCTAGAGATAAAAGAAAACCCTTTTTTATAGAAGCTGTTACCTATAGATGGAAAGGGCATGTTGGCCACGATGACAATATAGATGTAGGTTTACAAAGAAAGGAAGATTTAGGACCGTGGAAAGAAAAAGACCCTATAAATAGATTAAAAAATTCGCTAATTGCCAATAATGCTTTAGATGAAGACAGTTTTGCTATTCTGAATGAAGAAATTTATGAAAAATTAAATAAGGAATTTGCACAGGCAGTAGCAGATCCATTTCCAAACAAACAACAACTTTTAGATACAGTATTCTACAAATGACCAAAAATATTACATATGGATCAGCTATTCAAACTGCATTTGAATATATTTTAGAGAACTATGATAATTCATTTATTATAGGACAAGGATTATGGAGTCCTTGGTATGTGGGCAACACTATGGTTGACCTTGATAAAAAATTTGGTAAAGAGAGAATTATAGATTGTCCCGTATCTGAAAATTCTGTCACTGGTACTGCTTTGGGAGCTGCATTAAATGGTATGAAAGCAATTGTTGTTCACCCCAGAATGGATTTTATGATTTTAGCATCTGATCAAATTGTAAATCAAGCAGCAAAATGGCAGTCAATGTTAGGCGGAGGAATAAAAATTCCTTTAACTATAAGATCAATAATCAACAGAGGAGGCGAACAGGGGGCACAGCATTCGCAGGCGCTACATTCATGGTATTCGCATATTCCAGGTTTACGAGTTGTTATGCCAGCATTTGCAAATGATGCTAGAGATTTATTAATTGCAAGTATTTTATCAAATGATCCTGTTTTATACATTGATGATAGATGGTGTGCTGATTTGGAAGAAGAGGAGACAGAGCTAAAAGAGCTCGACATTAAAAATATCGGTCCAAAAGTAGTAAAAAGTGGTTCAGATCTTACTATTGTTGGTACTGGATTTACTTCATGTCAAGCGCTCGAAGCAGGAAATGAATTAGAAAAAAACAATATTAATGCAGAAGTAATAGACTGCAGAGTACTTAATCCATTTAATCCAGATTTAATCATTCAATCTGTAAAGAAAACTAAAAAATTGCTTGTAGTAGATGGATCATGGAAGAATTGTGGTTTTTCTGGAGAAGTTATTGCTTCTGTTTCAGAAAACTTTACCGATTTTTCAACTCCTCCCAAAAGAATGACACTAAAAGATTCTCCAGCACCAACTAGCAAGCCCCTTGAAGAAGATTATTATATAAATATTCACGAAATAATTAATAATGCTAAATCTATATAAAGTCATTGTTAAACCAACTTTAGATTTTTTAATAGCACTTATATTATTTTCAATACTCTTCTTACCTGCATTATATTTTTCATTAAGAATTTTTTTACAGGATTTTGGTAACCCTTTTTATGTTCCTCAAAGGGTAGGAAAAAACAGAAAAAATTATAGTATGATTAAATTTAGATCAATGATATTAAATGCAGATAGTAGCAAGGTTGATTCAACCTCATCAAGCGATGAAAGAATAACAGGTTTGGGGCATTTTATAAGGAGGTTTAAAATTGATGAAATACCAAATCTTCTAAATATTTTGACTTTTAAAATGAGCTTTGTTGGTCCTAGGCCAAATGTTGAAAGAGAGGTAAAACTTTATACGGAAGAAGAAATGAAAATTTTAAGAATGCGACCAGGAATAACTGATATTTCATCAATTGTTTTTTCGGATGAGGGGGATATTCTTAATAACAGTATTGATCCCGATTTAGATTATAATCAACTTATCAGACCTTGGAAAAGTCGACTTGCTATTTTTTATACTGAAAATTCTTCCCTTTATTTAGACTTAAAATTAATGATTCTTACTTTATATAATTTCGTAAATCGGGCTAAAACATTACAAATTATATCCAATACACTACATAAATTAAAAGCTGAAAAAGATTTAGTAGAAATCGTTTTAAGGAAAAAAGATTTAATACCAACTCCCCCTCCTGGATCAGACAATATTGTTTTAACTAGAGATATCTAAATTTGTATGAATGATTCAAAACAAAACAAAAATATTAAGAAGATAGCAATCGTTGGTGCAGGGGATGCCGCCACAAGATTTATAAAAACTATAATTGATTCTGGTTATAAAAATAATTTTTCATTTACTGCTATTTTTGATGATAATTCTGAAAAAATTGGTAATGAAATTGAGGGTATTAAGATTTTAGATTCAATAGGAAATATCAAAAAATATATAAACATCTTTGATGAAATTGTTATTGCAATTCCTTCTTCAACTAAAAAAGAATTCAATAATATTTATGATATTTTATTAAAAACTAACAAAAGAATTTTAACTATTCCGTCTTTAAAAGAAATATTAAACTATCCAGATACAATTACTTCTGTTCGCGATATTAACATGAAAGATTTAATTAATAGAGATGAAATGGAAATTAATTTAGATAAAATTGACAACTCTATTGAAGGAAAAAAAATTTTGGTTACAGGAGGAGGAGGATCAATTGGATCTGTTATTGTTGAGCTTTGTCTATCAGGAAACGTTAAAGAAGTAATTTGCTTAGATAATTCAGAATATAATATTTATAAATTAAATCAAAATTTTTCAGATGATAGATTAAAAACATATGTCTCTGACATTAAAGACTATCAAATGATGGATTATTTTTTTAACACATTTAGACCTGATATTGTATTTCATGCTGCAGCATTAAAGCATGTAAATATACAAGAGAAAAATATAAGAGATTGTTTATTGACAAATGTTTTTGGGACTAATAATGTTCTCGAACTATCAATTAAGTATAATATTAGTAATTTTGTTCTTATTTCTACAGATAAAGCAGTTGAACCTTCAAATTACATGGGTCTTTCCAAAAGAATTGCTGAGATTTTAGTTGAATTTCACTCACACCAAGCAAACGTTAAGATGTCATCCGTAAGGTTTGGAAATGTTATAGGTAGCTCAGGAAGTGTATTAAATCATTTTAGTAGTTTAATTAAAAACAAAAAGGATATTGTTATAACTCATCGAAAAGTAGCAAGATTTTTTATGTCAATTAAAGAAGCGTGTTACCTCGTTCTTTTATGTATAAAAAATTCTCAAAATAATCATCAAGTTTTTATGCTTGATATGGGTGAAGAAATACTTATCAAAGATATAGCTGAAAAACTTATTCAACTAAATGGGTTAGTTGTTAATAAGGATATCAAAATACTTTATTCTCAATTAGAAAAAGGCGAAAAATTATCCGAAAAATTAAGCTATGAATTCGAACGAAGTGTTGATACTCAAGTTTCAAAATTAATTAGGTTAGATTCAAATAAGAAAATAGAAAAATATGAAATTATTGATTTTATGAATGATTTATCAAATTTGGTCTATAGTAAAAAAGCTTCAAATGATAAAATAGCAAAATTTATAAATGAAGCTATGAAAGGATTAGTCTGAATTAAGTGAATATTTGGTTTGTATGTGTAGGAGAACCTGTACCAGTTGATGGGAATATAGAAAATCTACATCGTTGCGGACAACTTGCATACAAATTTGCAGAAAATGGACACAATGTAAAATGGATTACATCTAATTTTAATCACTTTACAAAATCAGTAATTGATATTGATAGCAACTTTAAGGTTTCAAATAAATTTGAAATCACCTTATTAAAAACTATGCCATACAAGAAAAATATTTCTTTAGAAAGATTTATAAGTCACTATTTTATATCAAAAGAATTTGTAAAAAAAATTGATGATTTTAAAAATAACCCTGATATAATATATGTCAGTTTCCCAACGATAGAGCTATCTTATGAAGCTGTTAAATTTGGTAATAAAAATAATATTCCTGTAATAGTGGACATAAGAGATCTTTGGCCAGATATTTTTTTAAGTGCAGTTCCTTCTTTTTTGCACCCTTTTGCTAAAATTTTTTTGTTTCCTTGGTATTATCAAAAGAAATATACTTTTAAAAATGCAAGTTCTATAATTGCTATATCTAACTATTTTCTAAATTTTGGGACCAAGTATTTATCTACAAATAATAATCTTAATAAAGTTTTTTTAAAATCGTTTAAGCCAAATAACATTGTTAAAAAAACTAAGAATAATAAATTAAAAGTTATTTATTTGGGTGCCATATCAAAGAATAAGCTAAATTTTGATATTGTAATTGATGCTTTTAATAAAATTGGTAACAATTTTGAATTAATTGTTTGTGGTGATGGAGATGATTTAGCTTTTTTCAAGAGCAAATCTTCAAAAAATATTATATATAAAGGTTTTGTTAATAAAGAAGAATTTACTAATTATGTAGCTGAAGCTGATATTGGTATAGTCCCTTTAAACAATCGTTTTGATTTTACTACTCAGCTTGTAAATAAGTCTATTGAATATCTTTCATACGGAATTCCAATTCTAAGCTCTCTCGAAGGTGAACTTAAAGATTTTGTGATTAAAAATAAAATTGGCTTTAATTATAGTTCTTCTGAAGAATTGATTGGTTGTTTAAACCATATTTATGATGATAATGAAATCTTAGATACTTTTTCTAAAAATGCGAAAAGGGTTTTCAATGAAGAATTTAATTTTGATTCAAACTTTGAAAAATTTGAACGCCACTTTTTTGATGTCTTAAAAAATAATTAATATCTATACTCATCCTTTTTGAATGGGCCACTTACTTTTACCCCAATATAATCTGCTTGCTCCTTAGATAGTTTTGTTAAATCTGCATCCAAATGTTCCAGATGAATTCGAGCAACTTCTTCATCTAATTTTCTAGGTAAATCGTACATTCCTGTTGCAGGTTTATTTTTTGCTAAAAATATTTGAGCAAGAACTTGATTTGAAAATGAAGTTGACATAACAAAGCTTGCATGACCAGTTGCACAGCCAAGATTTACTAGTCTTCCTTCTGCTAATAAAAAGATTTGCTTTCCATTCTTAAAAGTATATCTATCAAGCTGAGGTTTAATTGTGTCTCTTTTTGCATTTGAAGCATTCAAAGCGTCAACTTGAATTTCATTATCAAAATGACCTATATTGCATACAATAGCTTGATCTTTCATTTTTCTCATGTGTTTTAATGTAATGATATCTTTATTACCTGTTGTTGTAACAAAAATATTACCTCTATCTAAAACATCTTCCAATTTTCTTACTTCAAATCCTTCCATTGCTGCTTGCAATGCACATATTGGATCAATTTCTGTAACAATCACTTTACATCCATATGACTTCATAGATTGGGCTGAACCTTTACCCACATCTCCATAGCCGCAGACAACAACAGTTTTTCCAGCAAGCATTATTTCTGTAGATCTTTTTATACCATCAGCCAAGGATTCTCTACATCCATATAAATTATCAAACTTTGATTTTGTAGCTGCGTCATTTACATTAAAGGCAGGAAAGAGGAGTGATGCATCATCTACCATCTGTTGTAACCGTGCAACACCGGTAGTTGTTTCTTCTGATACACCTATAATATTAGGAACAATATTATGCCAATGATTTGGATTTAATTTATGAACTTTTCTAAGTAGTTTTTCAATTACAATTTCTTCTTCAATTGTTGTAGATATTTTTGGAAGTTTATTGTGTTCGTTATAATAATTTTCTAAATCATAACCTTTGTGGATTAAAAGAGTTGCGTCACCGCCATCATCAACAATTAGGTTTGGTCCTTCATTACCATTAAAGGTTAAGGCTTGCAAAGTACAATCCCAGTATTCTTCAAGAGTTTCACCTTTCCACGCAAAAACAGGAGTTTTAGTTTGAGCTATTGCGGCTGCAGCTTCATCTTGTGTTGAAAAAATGTTACAACTAGCCCAGCGTACATCAGCACCTAAATCTTTTAAAGTTTCAATAAGAATAG
>MDTA01050713.1_pt1 | contig 20491 bp, 16 predicted proteins | sample 811151 | NCBI WGS metagenome assembly MDTA01 (sample SAMN05326648, study PRJNA326480) | marine metagenome | isolation source: seawater | place: Indian Ocean: South | collected 2010 | reverse complement strand
TCTAGGTTTTGTACACGGCAGTAATTTTTTAGGTTGGCTATTTTATAATCTTGCTTTTCTATCATTGGTTTTATTTTTGGCAGAATTCTTTTATGGTAGAATCCTGGAAAAGGATGAAGACCATTATTCTCTAAAAAAACAACATCTTTATGTTTGTGGTGCTCAATAATGAAGTTGGTTAAATCAATTGATGTAAATGGTGTATCACAACTAACAATAATGTTGTTGATGGTTGAAGAAGCAAAGAGACCTGCTTCAATGCCCCCCAAGGGGCCAATTGATGTATGATTATCGGCAACCCGAATTTTTTTAAATTGGTCGTAATGTTTGTTGTTAGATACAATAATAGTTTCCTGAAATTTTGAAGCTAGGTTATCAATAACATGTTGAATCATTGGTTTTCCCTTAAAAGAAAGTAATCCTTTGTCTGTTCCCATTCGACTACTCTTCCCCCCAGCCAATATTATTAAACTAAAACTCATTATTTAAGAGTAAGCTAATAATTATTTTTCCATAAATAGACCGTGAAGTTCAGCATCAATGTTTGAAATGATTTTCCCAAGATCTTCTTGTTTTTCATTAAAGGAGTTGTTGTCAATATCTATCACTAATAAATTACCTCTATCGTAAGTAGATATCCAAGCTTCATAACGTTCGTTAAGTCTTTTAAGATAGTCTAGGCGAATACTTTCTTCATACTCTCTTCCTCTTTTTTGGATGTTTTGAACAAGCTTAGGAACACTTGCTCTTAAATAGATGAGTAAATCTGGAGCAGAAATAAATGATTCAAGAAGGTTAAAAAGGCTAAAGTAATTTTCAAAATCTCTTGAAGTCATTAAGCCCATGGAATGAAGATTAGGAGCAAAAATATAAGCATCTTCATAAATAGTTCTATCCTGAATAACAGTTTTAGAATTTTGTCTTATATCTTGAATCTGGGTAAACCTACTGTTTAAATAATAGATTTGAAGATTAAATGACCAACGTTGCATCTCATCATAAAAATCCAATAAATAAGGGTTTTCATCTACATCTTCAAAATGAGTTTCCCAGCCATAATGTTTGGCAAGTAAAGTGGTTAGTGTTGTTTTTCCAGCCCCAATATTTCCAGCTACTGCTATGTGCATAATGATGAAATTTAATGAAATTCTAAAGTAGAAAAAAACATCTAAGGAACCTCAATTTTGTTAATAACTTTCCGTTAAAATTTAGCCAGTAAGCGTAACTAAAAAGCTATTCTGAAGATAACAGATCAAAGGTTTTCCCATCTAAATTTAACCCAATGAAAAACGATTTAAAAGGAGAAATCTTTATATAATTTTTTGGAGCTATATAGTTCGTTATTTCATGATTAATGCTATTGTAGGAGACAAAAGCATTTTTACTGTTGATAAAAATATGCTCTTCGTTAACTTGAATGTCTTCAGTGTTGGTAATATTTAAAGAGTGGATATAGCTACAGTATACATCAAATATTAAAACGCCATCATTTTTAGTGCTCATGTATAGTCGACCATTTTTTTCCAAAATTTTTATGGGCATTAAGCTGTCTTTGCCTAGTAAAACTGCTAGGTTCCCAGATTGTTGAACAATTCCAAGTTTCGTGTTTACTTTAATTAATTGCTTGAAGTCCAATTCATAAATCCAAACACCATTATCTAAGTTACTGTTGGCTATAGTGAGGGTGTTGTAAAGACCAAGCTGATCTAGATTTAAACAATAATTACTTTGTTCAGAAAGGGTGTTGTCTAAAACAACTATTTTGGATTGCTGTCGATAAAAAACAAGTGGCCTTAACGAGTTTTGCACGTCAAGTTTAGTAATATTTCCATAGGTCATATTACTGTATCTGTATTGTAATAAGCCTTTTTGGTTTAGCTTAATTATTTCATTGTTAGTTACACAATAAATATTTCCAATTTGATCTACTTCAAAAAAGTTAACGGGTTTTTCTAAAGAGAATGAAGAAGAAACGGTAAGGTTAATTTCTTGAGCATAGCTGGAAATAAAACCAATTAAAAAATAGGTTAAATTAAATAGCAGGGTTCGAATCAAGATAGTTGGATTATAGCATCTAGTATTTTTCTGTCGTTTGATAGTCTTGGTACTTTGTGTTGTCCTCCTAATTTACCATTATTTTTAAACCATTCATAGAAAGTGTTTTTTTTCACTGATCTTACTTTGGGCATAGACATGTTCAAATCTCCGCTTCTTTTTGCTTGGTAATCAGAATTAAGTTCTTGAAGTTTTTTATCTAGAATATGCTTAAAGATTTCAATGTTCTGTGGTGGCGCTTTAAATTCGATTAGCCATTCATGAGTCCCTTGATTGCCATCTTGCATAAATACAGGTCCGGCAGTATAGTCTGCAATAGTAGAGTTGGTTTTTTTGCACGCATATGTAATAGCACTTTCTGCATTTTCAATAACTAACTCTTCGCCAAAAGCATTGATGAAATTTTTTGTCCTTCCTGTTATTTTAAATCTGAATGGATTTAATGAAGTAAACTTAATGGTGTCTCCAATAAAGTAACGCCACAATCCGCTATTTGTTGTTATAACTAAAGCATAGCTTTTGTTAAGTTCAACCTGATCAAGAGTCAGCGTTTTAGGTTGCTTGTTGTTAATGTCTTTTATGGGTACAAATTCAAAAAACACCCCATAATCAAGCATCATTAGCATGCTATCAGATGATTTTTCATCTTGAATCCCAAAAAACCCTTCACTTGCATTGTAGGTTTGAACATAATTCATGTTCGGAAAATTTAAGACCTTATTAAACTGTGATTTATAAGGGTTAAAGCTTACGCCACCATGCATGTATAGTTCCAGATTTGGCCATATATCTGCAATGGTTTTGCCATTTGAATTTTGTAGTATTTTATTTAATAAAACTAGTGTCCAAGAAGGAACTCCAGCTAGGATGTGAACATCTTCATCTACCGTTGTATTTGCCATAGCAACGATTTTTTTCTCCCAATTTTCTAAAAGTGTGATTTCTTTTTTTGGTGTTCTTCTCCATTCACACCACCATGGCAGATTTTCAACAATTATTGCCGATAAATCTCCAAAATAGGCATCTTTATTAATGTAGTTTAAGTTAGAGCTTCCACCAATTATAAGGTGCTTGCCTTTGAATAGTTTTGTTTTTGGGTGATTTTTGTAATACAATGCCAATAAATCTTTTCCCCCTTTATAGTGACAATTTTCTATAGCCTCTTTGCTGACAGGAATATATTTGCTTTTACCTGTAGATGTTCCAGATGATTTTGCAAACCATTTTATTTCAGATGGCCAAACTAAATTTTGTTGCCCTTTTTTTATTTTTTGAATTGTAGGTTCAATGTCTTCATAATGAGAAATGGGGACCCTGTTTTTATAATCGTTAATTGACTTTATAGAGCTAAAATTGTGTTTTAGCCCAATTTCGGTATTGCTGGCGTATTTTAGTAATTTAAAAAGTGTTTCTTCTTGGACCTCAAATGGGTACTTTATAAATAAGTCAATTTGATGTAATCTTTTCTTAATGTACCAAGAAAAGATGGGGTTAAAGGGATTTTGGATCTTCTTAGCCATGAACTAAAAGAAATAATCCTGGTAAAATGATTTTACCCAAAAAGAACCAGGCCAAAAATTATAATTAAAGCAATTGAAACATAGATGTAACCAATTATACCTGTATTGCCATGAAAATTTCTATCCGACATTTTAACTTGTTTTTTACAAAAGTAAAGATAAATTTTTAGAAATTTTAGACGATCATCTAATTATGGAGTTTTTAATTACAACACTCTCCCATTGACCAACTTGTTATTCCATTTATAGAAGCGTGGCAAGAGTTAGAATAGGTGTTTCCATCGCAACCGCAAACTGGATTATATTCTTCTGTACAAACCCCATTTGTGTCAACTAGAGCTGCATCGAAACATGGATTAGCAGAAATTATTTTCCCACAATCTTCATTCTTAGTACAACTTAATAATAATCCCCAAAGGATAACTACGTAAATTAAATAGACTCGCATGTTTTTAAAAATTACGTTATAGAGAGTAACGATGAGTTAATTCAATTATTTTATAATTAGCTCAAATGGAAGCCTAGCCTGGATTCTATCTGCACTTTTGTAATTGTTTAAGAAGTCTAATTGAGCTTTAATTTGGTTGTAAACTTTTGTTTGATTTGTTTGAATTGTAGCTTCATTTTCATCAAGAAGTTCAATTATAGCCATAAATTCATCTTCTTTATAACTTGGAAGAGAAAGAGTTTTAATTTCTTCTTTTTCAATTCCAGCTTTTTCAGCAGCATAGAAAATTGCATCATCAATCCCACCTAGTTCATCTACTAAACCTAATCTTATGGCGTCAGTCCCAGACCAAACTCTTCCTTGACCTATGGCGTCAACATCTTCAACTTTAAGCCCATCTCTTCCTTCAGCAACTTTTGTAATAAAATCATTGTAAATAATATCTACTTCATTTTGAATGATTGATTTTTCTTTTTCGGATAATCCTTTTGTTAGAGACAATACCGAATGATTGTTGGTTTGCGCTCTGTCAAAAGTGATTCCAAGTTTCTCTTCCATCATAGGTCCAACATTAGGAATCATCCCAAATACACCAATTGATCCAGTGATGGTGTTGGGTTGAGCAAAAATCCAATCAGCGGCACAAGATATATAGTAACCCCCAGAAGCAGCAACATCCCCCATTGATACGATTACTGGTTTAGCTTCTTTGGCTAAAATTATCTCACGCCAAATAACATCTGATGCTAATGCACTTCCACCAGGAGAATTCACTCTTAGAACAATAGCTTTAACGTCATTATTTAATCGAGCTTCTTTAACTGCTCCAGCAATTTTTTCAGAACCAATTTGATTTCTTTCGCCATTGCCACTAACAATTTCACCTACCGCATTAACTATCGCAATATTTCCTGACTTTCCAAGCTCTCCAAAATCCAGTTTCTTTAGTTTCGATTTAGAGCTACAGTATTTGCTAAATGACACAAGGTTTAGCTCGTCATCATCAGGAGTTTCAGTTTTAGATTTTAAAAAGTCATGTAATTCATCTTCATAAACAAGACGGTCTACTAACTTATATTCAACAGCAGATGGAGCGTTTCTCACAAATATAGAATCCGCAATTTCATTCATTTGCTCAATTGAAATATTTCGAGAAGATTTAATGTTAGTAAGCATATTGTCCCAAAGTGAGTTTAGATAGGTCATGACTTGTTCTCTATTTTCTTCACTCATTTGTTTGTAGATAAAAGGTTCAACAGCGCTTTTAAACTTATTGTTTGAACCTCGAATAATTTGCATGTCAATTCCAAGTTTGTCAATAGCGCCTTTAAAAAACATTAATTCTACTCCTAGTCCTCTAAAGTCTAGCATTCCTGTAGGGTATAAAAACACTTCGTCCGAAATAGACGACAGGTAATAAGAACTTTGACTATATGTTTCTGAATAGGAATAAATGAATTTTCCAGATTTTTCTTTGAATTCAAGTAATGAGTTTCGAATTTCTTCGATAGATGCCATACCTGCAGATAGATCATCTACATTAAGAAGAATCCCTTTTATATTAGGGTCATTAATAGCTTCTTGAAGGCCAAGCTTTAGGTCATTTAAACCAAATTGTTTGGAGAAGAGTCCTGGTGAGTTGGGGTTGAAGTCTGCATATGAAACTTCAGATATTGGGTTATCTAATTTCAAATGAAGAATAGCATTTTCGTCAACTTTAAATGGTTTGCTGTCAAAGCTAGAGGCTATTCCAATAACAATACTTATAAAAAATAGGAACAAGGTAATTCCAATTGCTAGGGTCGATAATGATGACGCCCAAAAGGTTCTCCAGAATGGTTTCATAGTTGTGTTTTTTTCAAAAGTATAGATTCTTTGAAAGGGATATTATATAACTTACATGGGTGGTTATAATTGGTGATAAATGTTATATTTTAAATTACAACATCTTTATTAGTGAATCTAATTAATGCATTAATTTTGCCAAATGAAGATTCTGGCAGTCCTTTTATTGGGAAGTAATTGTAGTGAAAAGGAGCAATTTATTGGTTTAGCTTTGGAAGAGATTTCAAAAAAAAATCAGCTTGTAAAAAAATCAGCTATTTATAGCTCTCCATCATGGGGATATTCTTCAGAAAATGAATTTATAAATATTGGGCTTGTTGTTGAGTGTGCTAGTTCTGCAGAAACGCTTTTGAATGAATTGCTTTTAATTGAAAAATCTTTAGGAAGAACAAGAACTAAATTTCAGGGTTATCAAGATCGTTGCATTGATATAGATATTATATTGTTTGGCGATCAATTAATTCAAAAAGATAATCTCATTATTCCTCATCCTAGGATGCACAAAAGAAGGTTTTGCTTGGTCCCTTTAAATGAAATAATTCCAAATTATTTTGTTCCAGGGTTGAACAAAACTATAAATCAATTACTTTCAATGTGTGAAGATGATTCTAATGTAATATGTCTGAATTAAAATATAAATACATAGCTATTGAAGGAAATATTGGGGCTGGAAAAACTACGTTAGCCAAGTTTCTTTCCACCAATTTAAAAGGTTCTCTTTTATTGGAGGAGTTTGAAGACAATCAATTTCTCAAAGCTTTTTATCAGGGAGAGGATTTCGCTATTCATTCAGAACTACAATTTATACTAGACAGGAGTCGTCAGTTGGCGGAGTTTTTTTCAAAAAAACACGCTTTGATTTTTTCAGATTATGTTCCTCAAAAAAGTCTAATTTTTTCAAAGATTAACCTTACTAAGACTCAATTTGAGGTGGTTGATACGTTAACTAAGATATTGTATCGTCCATTTAAATCTCCTGACTTAATTCTTTTTATCGAAAGAGATGTAGAGGATTTGATTGAGAATATTTACAAAAGGGGCAGATCCTTCGAGCAGCAGATAAATGAAAAATACATTACGTCTATTATGGATGGATATGAAAACTGGATTAAGCAGTTAAAGCAACCTGTTTTAAGAATAAGAGCCAATCAAATTGACATGACCAAGCCTGAGCAGTTAATCAATTCTTTTCATTCAATTCTAAGTGAAAAATATTTACAAAACGAAGTAAAAATCAACCTTAGTGAGTTGATGAAAGTTGGTTGATTAAAGTTAATATTATTTAAAAGTGCTGGTACTAATATTTACATATAGTTGAAAAACGTTTTTATAAGTAAAAAATAGTACTTATACTTGCACGAAATTTTAAAATTGAAACTTATTAATTTTTTATAATGAAAAAGATAGTATTAAAAGGTGGTTTTTTAATGATGGTTTTATCAGTTGTTTCTTTTCTTAACAGCTGTACAACAATTAAAGAGCTTGAGTATAATGTTACTGAAAACCCGCTTCAGATGCATGCAGATGATGTAACATTACAGATTAACGGCAAATTTGTTGAAAAAGGATTAAATGCCAAAGCTATTGCTGAGGTAACTCCTTTATTCATTTGTAATGATGGAACAGAGATTGCTTTTTCAACTGAAATTTTTCAAGGTCCTAAAGCTGCCGGAAATGGAAAGGTTGTTCCTAAAGAAGGAACATCTTTTTCTTATGAAAGCACTATTCCATATCAGAAGTGTATGGAAGAAGGAGTGGTTAAAGTAAGAATTGTAACCAAAAAAGGAAGCAAAGAAGAAGAGCTACCGTTAACTGAAAAAATTGCTGATGGTACTGTTATAACACCTTACTTAATTCAATTGGATGACAAAGTTGTTATGGCAACAGATGAGTTTCAGAGAATTACATCTCATCAAACAGGTGCCGTAATCAACTTTAATAAAGGGAAGTTTAATGTTAAGTCAAGTGAGCTTAAGGATCAAGATGTAGTCGATTTAATGGATTTTGTTTTAGATGCAACTACAAACATAAGAAGAGAAATGAAGTCAATGAGTGTACAGTCTTATGCTTCTCCTGAAGGTGAGATTGACAAAAACGAAAACTTAGCCAAAGACAGAGCAGAAAGTGCAAAAGCTGCCGTTGTAAAAAGAATGAAGAAAATGAAATATGAGGCTGGTCAGGCGGATGCTTTCTATTCTTTAGACCCTAAAGGTGAAGATTGGTCTGGATTTAAGGCAGAAGTTGAAAAAACATCTCATGAAGATAAAGAATTGATTTTGAGAGTTCTTCAAATGACTTCAGACCTAAACAAAAGAGAGCAAGAAATAAGAAATATGGCTAAAACATATACTTTTCTTGAAAAAGAAGTTCTTCCTCAGCTAAGAAGATCACAATTGACGTTATCTTATGATAAGGTTGGGTTTAGTGATGATGAGTTAAAGGAACTTTCAAAAACTAATCCTGATACACTTAATGTTGAAGAGCTATTGTTTACAGCTACACTATACAACGATTTATCTGAACAATTAAGAGTATACAAAGAGGCTCAGAGATTATTCCCAAATGATTGGAGGACTTCTAACAATGTTGGATATGTTCAATATCTTCAAGGAGATTTAGAAGCTGCTGGTACAAATTTTGAAAAGGCAGGAGAATCTAGTGAAAATGCAACCGTTAAAAATAACATTGGTGCTGTCGCTCACATGAAAGGAGATTTAGAAAGAGCTATGGAGTTATTTACTGCTGCTGGTTCATCTGATGAAACAAACTACAACATGGGGCTTTTAAACATACAACAAGGTCTTTATGATGATGCAGTTACAAATATGGGTAAATACAACACTTTTAATTCAGCTCTTGCTAATTTATTAGCTGGAGATGCTGACGGTGCTTCTCAAGCTATCGATCAAAGCGCATCTAGTGATGAAGCAATGGCATATTACTTAAAAGCTATTGTTGGTGCACGAACCAATAATTCAGAAATGCTCTTAGATAACCTTAAAACGGCATTTGAAAAAGATGGTGATTTAAAAGCTAAAGCTAAAAGAGATAGAGAGTTTATTCAGTTTTTTGAGAATGCTGATTTCCTAGCGATTTTCTAATTTCTTAAAATTATTTTTTAATAGAATTAAGGGAGTAAGTATTTGCTCCCTTTTTTTGTGCCTTATTCTTTAAGTAAAGGAGGGTCTATTGATTTTTTGATAACCATTGTGTTTGGAAAAATATCTTTAATCTTATTTTGAAACGAAAGGGCGTCATTTTTATCAAAATATTTACCTACAAATAAATAGGTGTTTGGAGCAATGTATTCATCAAAAATAGGTTCATCAGGAAATGCTTTAATGAACTTTAGTTTAGAGTCTTTAATTATATTGTTTTGTTGGCTTACTTCAATTTGAACAGTATAACCATTTATCTTTTTCTCCTCACTTAGCGTGTTTTCAATAAGTTCTATTCGGCTATCTTTATTTATTTCTGCATTACCTAATGGTGAATTATAATTTAATTTTCTAATGTTGGTGTCAACCTGTATACTAGAAATATTATCGATTAAAGAGTCTTTTTTTTGAGGATAAGTTGTCCAGGAATTCTGACAAAACCCAGCACTTACAGAAAGAGCTAAAAAAGCGGTTGAATAAAATTTGTTCATAATCAAAATTAGACATATACAAGCTAATTTTATGCCAAATAGCCATAATTTTTTGTTTTACATTTAGTAATTGGTGTTTTGTATTGGAATTTATTTAGAAGCATTCTAAATTAAGACAAAACAAAGACAATTGTGTCAACAAATTATGTATATAAGAATTTCAGGTGTTACATTTGTCGCTGAAAAACACCAAGCTATTTACGGGAATATGAAGATAAAAATTAGTTGGTTTACAAAGGGCATTCGTATAGTCCTTTCTACTTTGTTGCTCTCAATTATTTACACTACATCTTTTTCTCAAGATGGAGAAAAATTATTTAAGGCTAATTGCGCATCTTGCCACAATCCAATAAAAAATGCAACAGGTCCTAAATTACAGGGTGTAAAAGATAAATGGATAAATGCTAGTGAGGGTGATTTATTGTACGAATGGGTTAAAAACCCAGCCGGTCTATACGGAAGTGGTAAATCGAAACAAGCTAAAGCTATATGGAATTACTCTCCAACTGCCATGACCGCTCAAGGTCATTTATCCAATGAAGAAATTGATGCTGTCTTTGCCTATGTTGATGCTTATACTGCTCCTGTAAAAGATGATTCAGTTGCTGTTACAGATTCAACTGGAAAAAGCGAAGAGAGCTCATCATTGATTTGGTGGGTGATTGCTGGATTTTTACTATTAATAATAGTTGTCGTTGGGGGTGTTAGAAGGCAACTTTCTTTTGCGCTTGCTGAAAAGCAGGGATCTCCTTTAGATCCAAACGTTACTGCACTTAAACATATTCATCATTGGGTTTTAAAGAATTGGTTTGCGTTTGTTCTAATATTAGTATCAGTCTTAATTTTTTCTGGTGTTCAGTTGGCTGACAGAGCATATCAAGTTGGTGTTTTTGATGATTATCAGCCTTCACAAACAATAGCCTATTCCCACAAATTACATGCTGGTGAAATGGGAATTGATTGTAAATATTGTCATCATTCAGCAGTTAAGTCTAAGCATGCTGGTATACCTTCATTAAATGTTTGTATGAATTGTCATAAAGTTGTTCATGAAGGTACAGAATCAGGAACTGAAGAAATTGCTAAAATACATGAGCACGTAGGGTATAATGTCTCAAAGCAAGATTACAATAAAGATTCTGATGGTAATCGAATTGAGAAGCCAATGGTTTGGAATAAAGCACACAATTTACCAGATCATGTTTTCTTCTCTCATCAGCAGCATGTTCATGAAAACACTGGAAACATAGATTGTAGACAATGTCATGGACCTGTAGAAACTTATACACTTGGTAGAGTTTCCTCCACTGAGGAGATTAATGCATATGCTAAAACTGATGAAGGAGTTGAAAAAGGCATTGTAGAACTTACCAAACCTATTTTAACCATGGGTTGGTGTATTGAGTGTCATAATAAAAAAGAAGTTGATTTAACTAAAAATGCATATTATGAAGAAATTCACAATAGGTTAAAAAATAGACCCGAATTAATGAGTAAGATGTATAAGGATAAAAAGGTTACTGTAAAAGAATTAGGTGGTTGGGAATGTGCTAAATGTCATTATTAAAGAATTCTTATTAAGCTATGAGTGTAAAGAAAACATATTGGAAAGGCATTTCAGAGAAACACAATACTCCTGAGTTTGCAAATGCTGTTTCAAAAGAATTTCAAGACGATTTACCTGTCGATGAATTTGTTGGCGGTGAGGGTGTTGAACAATTTAAAACTGGAAGAAGAGATTTCCTGAAATTTATGGGTTTTAGTGTGGCAGCTGCTACATTAGCTTCATGTGAAGCCCCTATTATTAAATCTATTCCTTATGTAAACAAACCCGAAGATGTAACACCAGGTGTTGCAAATTGGTATTGCTCTTCTTTTTATGATGGTGTTGATTTTGCTAACGTTCTTGTTAAGACAAGAGAAGGGAGGCCAATATGGATTAAGGGGTTAAAAGATGGTTTTACTAGTGGTGGTATGACTTCTAGAATAGCGGCTTCAATTTTAAATCTCTACAATGGTTCAAGATTGACTGGTCCCTATTCAAAAAATGAAGAGTCTAATTGGGAAACAATTGATGCTGAAATTACCAGCAAATTAAATGATATTGCTAGTTCTGGTGGGGTTATTAAGATTCTTTCTAATACTGTTGTATCTCCTTCTACCAGCAATGTAATTGATTTATTCAAAACTGCTTTCGGTGGGAATGTAGATCATATTCAATATGATGCAATTTCATATTCTGGAATAAGAAAAGCAAATGAGTCTTCTTTTGGTTTACCAATTCTCCCAAGTTATCATTTTAATAAAGCTAAAACCATTGTTAGTATTAGTTCAGATTTTATCACTAATTGGATTATGCCTTCTAAATTTGCTGTTGATTATGGTAGTAGAAGAAAGCCAGAAAACGATTGGATGTCTAGGCATTATCAATTTGAATCTGTTCTTTCTTTAACTGGATCAAATGCGGATTATAGAGCTCAGATCAAACCATCTCAAGAAGGTCTCTTAGCCTTAGCTTTGTTAAGAGCTTTAAAGGGTCAGGATTTAGGTGCTGATCTTGGAGAAAAAACTATTGATTTGGTTATAAAGGCAGCTAAAGATCTTAAATCAAACCAAGGTGAATCTTTAGTTGTGTCTGGTTCTAATAATAAACAAACTCAGGTATTAGTTAACGCAATTAACCAGGAGTTAGGTAATTACGGAAATACAATTGATCTTTCTACACCCTTAAATGTTTTCCAGGGAGATGATAGCAGAGTTGAAAAGCTTGAAAAAGATGTTATTGAAGGGAAAGTAGATGCGTTACTAATTTATGGTTCAAATCCTGTTTATTCTCTTCCAAATGGCAAAGAATTTGGTGATGCACTAGGTAAACTAAAACTTTCTGTTTCTTTCTCAGAATATGCTGATGAAACATCCTCAAAATGTAATTTTATATGTCCTGATCATAATTACTTAGAATCTTGGAATGATTTTATGCCTGTTGCTGGTCATTATTCTATTCAGCAACCAATGATACGGCCTTTATATAATACTAGACAGGCTCAAGAATCTTTAATGGTTTGGTCTGGATTGGCATCTAGAGAGGATAGAGAAAGTGTTTCTTATCACAAAAGTGTTAAACAGCAAGCTGCTTTGCTTGGGTTAGATTGGAACTGGTCAGTTCACGATGGTTTTGGAAAAGTAGCTGTAGAATCACCAGTTCTTACTTCTTTTTCGGCTAATGTTGAAGAGGCGTCAATACATGTTACTAAAGCTGCTCTTAATACTGGTGAATGGGAGTTCACAGCATTTTCTAATGAGCTAGGAGATGGTCAATATGCATCTAATGCTTGGTTACAAGAACTTCCTGATGCTGTTACAAAAGTAGTTTGGGATAATTATTTTACCATGTCTCCTGCTGACTGTTATAAGTTTTTTGGTATTAATTCTGATAATCAAAAGTCTGCTTGGGATGGAATTCATTTAGCTCAAGAGGAGCCTGCATTTGTTGCTTCTATTAAAGTAAATAATTCAACTTTTAAGTTGCCAATATATCCATTACCTGGTCAAGCTTCAGGAACTATAGGTATTCCATTTGGATATGGAAGAGGAGAAAACCAGGAGAATATTGGTAAATCTGCATTTCAAGTAGGTGAAGATGGAGAATACTTAATTGAAAACGGTAAAAAAGTTCCTATTGGGGCAAACGCATTTAAGCTTTCTTCATTTGAAAATGGTGAGTTGGTATATTCTGGTTTAGCGGAGTTATCTTTACTTGATGAGAAATATCCACTTGCTTGTACGCAAACCCATCATACTATTATGGGGAGAGAATCTATTGTTAAGGAGACCACTTTAGATTTCTTTTCTGATCCTCACACCAAGAAAGAAGATTACAATCCTCCACATGTACTCCATAGTCATGCTGAAGGTGGACATTCTGAAGTTAAGGCGACAGAATATTCTCTTTGGGATGAGCACCCTGTAGAGCATGTTGGTCATAGGTGGGGAATGTCCATAGATCTTTCCTCTTGTAATGGATGTGGTGTTTGTATTGTGGCTTGTCATACAGAAAATAATGTTCCTGTTGTAGGTAAAGATGAGGTTAGAAGATCTAGAGACATGCATTGGCTTAGAATGGATAGGTATTTTTCTTCTATTGAGGATGATAACAGAGACGCTTGGGAGGCAGATAGAACAACTGGAGACTTTAGCTATGATGATTTGGAAGTTCCAGAAGAAAATCCATCTGTTCTTTTTATGCCTATGCTTTGTCAGCATTGTAATCATGCTCCATGTGAGACCGTGTGTCCTGTTGCTGCAACTACACATAGTAATGAAGGATTAAACATGATGACATACAATAGGTGTATTGGAACAAGATATTGTGGTAATAATTGTCCTTATAAGGTTAGAAGATTTAATTGGTTTAATTATAGAGATTACAGAAAGTTCAAAAACATTAACCCTCCTCAAGATGAGATGGCTAGACTTGTTCTTAATCCTGATGTGGTAGTTAGATCTAGAGGAGTTATGGAGAAATGTAGCTTTTGCGTTCAAGGCATTCAAGAAGCAAAGCTCAAAGCGAAGAAGGAAGGTCGAGCTTTGGTTGATTCAGATGTTATGTGTGCCTGTGGAGATGCATGTCCTAATGACTGTATTTCTTTTGGTGATTGGAATGATAAAGATTCTGAAATAAGAAAAGATTCTGAATCTGACAGGGCTTATCAAGCTTTAGAAGAGGTTGGAGTTAAACCAAATATATGGTATCAATTAAAAGTTAGAAATGTTGATCAACAGCAAGAACTAGCCGCTAACAAAGATGCACATGATAAACATGACCATTAAATTTGATGATAATTAAATAGTATTTGATGCATAAAGAAGCAGACATAAGAAAACCGTTAATCTTAGGAGATAAAACCTACAGACAAATTACGGATGATATCATTAGACCAATTGAAAGCAAAGCGCATAAAACCTGGTATATTCTCATTATTATTGCGGCTATTTTAGCCCTTTGGGGGGTTGGATGTATATTGTATCTCTTAGGTACTGGTGTCGGTGTATGGGGATTAAATAAAACTGTAGAATGGGCTTGGGATATTACTAATTTTGTTTGGTGGGTTGGAATTGGTCATGCTGGAACATTAATCTCTGCAGTACTTTTACTTTTTAGACAAAAATGGAGGTTTGCAATTAATAGGGCTGCTGAGGCAATGACCATATTTGCCGTTATGATGGCTGGTCTTTTTCCATTGATTCACATGGGAAGATTGTGGGTTGGTTATTGGGTTTTCCCTTTACCCAATCAATTTGGTTCAATGTGGGTAAACTTTAACTCTCCTTTATTATGGGATGTTTTTGCAATTTCTACTTATTTCTCTGTATCTCTTGTTTTTTGGTACATTGGATTAATTCCAGATTTTGCAACAATCAGAGATAGAGTTACCAAGCCGTTAGCTAAAAGAGTTTATAGAGTACTTAGTTTTGGATGGACTGGTAATGCTAAAGCTTGGAATAGATTTGAATTGGTTTCTTTAGTATTAGCTGGTCTTGCAACACCTCTAGTATTTTCAGTACACTCCATTGTATCTTTTGATTTTGCTACCTCAGTTATACCAGGTTGGCATACTACAATATTTCCTCCATATTTTGTTTCTGGAGCTGTTTTTTCTGGTTTTGCTATGGTACAAACTTTAATGCTTATTTTAAGAAAGGCATATAAATTAGAAGAATACTTACACGTAAAGCATATTGAGTACATGAATATTGTAATTATTGTTACTGGTTCAATTGTAGGTGTTGCTTATATAACTGAGCTATTTGTCTCTTGGTACTCTGGTGTGGAATATGAAGCTTATGCATTTTTAAATCGTGCTACTGGTCCTTATTGGTGGTCTTATGCAAGTATGATGACTTGTAATGTTATATCTCCTCAATTATTTTGGTTTAAGAAATTAAGAACAAGCTTAATCTTTTCTTTTTTCATGTCTATTATCATTAATATAGGGATGTGGTTTGAGCGTTTTGTTATTATTGTAACATCAATTCATAGAGATTATGTTCCCTCCTCTTGGTCTTACTTCCACCCAACATGGGTTGATATTGGAGTGTTTATGGGAACAATTGGTATTTTCTTTGTGTTGTATTTATTATTTTCTAGGTACTTTCCTGTTTTACCTATTGCTGAATTAAAAACCATTTTAAAAAGCTCTGGTAAAAATTATAAAGAGAATTATGGTCATGGAAAAGATTATTGGAAGGGTCATGCAGAACATTAATGAAAGAAATTATGGAAGATAAAGTTATATATGCAATGTACGATGATGATGATGTCCTTTTGGATGGAGCAAAATCATTGGTGGCAGAAGGCGTTCATATTTCAGATGTTTATTCACCAATGCCTATTCATGGAATTGATCCAGTTATTGGTGTTGAAACAACAAGATTAGGTATTGCGGCATTCCTATACGGTCTTACGGGAACAATGCTTGCGGCAATTGCGATAAGATACTTTATGATTATAGATTGGCCAATGAATATTGGTGGTAAACCAAGTTTCTCATTAATTGAAAATCTTCCTGCTTTTATTCCAATTTTCTTTGAATTTACAGTTTTATGTGCTGCCCATGGTATGGCAATTACATACTTAATTAGAAATAAGACTTTACCTGGAATGCCTCCAAGAAACCCTGATCCTAGAACAACTGATGATATGTTTGTTATTGAAATAAGTGCTTCAGATAATTCTAAACATACTTTAAAGGAAATTGCTAAAATGGTTAAAAAGACTGGAGTTGTTGAAATGGAAGAAAAGGTTATTAAGTAAATGGATGAAATTAGTATTATGAATTATTTACATAGATATAAGTTAATTTTCAAATGCAGTTTAGTTCTGTTATTGTTTTCATGCGTTAAGCACCCTGATAGTCCTGGATACGAATATGTTCCTGATATGTACAGGTCTCAAGCTGTTGAAGCCTATGTTGACTATGGTTTGGTTGGTGACGTTGAACACAAAGAATTAAAAACAAAGATTTCAGCTAGAGTTCCAGTTGATGGAACTATCCCTTATACTAAGAACAAACAAATGGCTGAAATAAATATGCCTTTTGAATATGAAGAAGGAGAGGAAGAAAGAATAAGAGCATCTAATGAAGTTACTATTCCAAACTTTTACATTTCTGATTCTTTGTTAGCTAATCAACATGCAGATGAAGGAAAAAAATTATATACTGTCTTTTGTGCTCATTGTCATGGGGATAAAGGTGCTGGAGATGGAAAAGTTGTTGCTGCTTCTGGAGATTTAATTGTCCCCCCATCTTATGAATCATTAAAAGATAGGACTCTTGGTTCTATTTTTCATACCATAACTCATGGTAAAAATGCCATGGGACCTCATGGATCTCAGTTGAATAAAGACGAAAGGTGGAAAGTTGCTCTATATGTTAGATCACTACAAAATGGAGGTGACCTTTTATTAAGTGAACTTTCAAATGATGAAACATCATCAATTGATAATAAATAAGTTGAAAGAAACTAAATAAGAAATGGAATATCAAATTTCAGACAAAGCGAAGAAAGTAACCTTAGGGTTTTCAATCTTAGGATTGATTATGGTTGTAATAGGGTTCTTTCAGCAGAAAGATTATATCTATGCAGATTATATCAATGAGCATTCACTGACAATAAAATACAACGGTGACGCATCTGTTGAAATGCAAAATGAGTTAAAAAATCAAATGAATTCTATTATGAATTCAAAAGGTTATGAAATTGAATTTCACGATGCTTCTCATGGTGGACATCATGATAGTCATTTAGAACATTCTGAAGGTCATGAAGATTCTCATGCTAACCATTCTGAAGATCACGGTCATCACGGTCCAACATTTCAATGGAACGCTCATATACATGCAATACATAGCGATCATGATGGATCCCATTCAGATGGCCATCACAATGATGTGTCTCAAGAGCTCGTAAGTATGATCGAATCTGGAGAGGTTTCTTTTTTTGACACCCATTTCAGAAGGTTTTGGTCTAATTTATTGGTTAATGGATTCTTTTTCTTTGGAATTGCATTGGGGGCTTTGTTTTATTTGGCATTGCATTATGCCACCGAATCGGGTTGGGGTGTTGTTTTGTTAAGAATCATGGAAGGTATAATGTCTGCTATGCCTATTGGTATTGTAGTTCTCTTAGTTGTATTCATTGCAGGTTCTTTAGGAATGCATCATATTTATCCATGGATGGATCCTGATATTATGGATACAAAAAGTAGTCATTTTGATAAAATTATTTGGGGCAAAAAGGCATATCTTAACCAGCCATTCTTTTACATAAGAGTTGTAGCTTACTTTGCTACGTTTTACTTATTTATGAGATGGTTTAAAAAGAAATCTAGACAAGAAGATGCCGAGGGAGGAACTGAAACACATTTTAAAATGTACCGTAGAGGTGCGTTATTTTTAGTTTTCTTCGCTGTTTTTTCTTCTACAATGGCCTGGGATTTTTTAATGTCAATTGATACGCATTGGTTTAGTACGTTATATGGTTGGTATGTGTTTTCCGGAATATGGTTAAGTGGTATGGTAATGGTTATGATGATAACACTTTATTTGCGCAATAAAGGTTTTTTACCATATGTTAAAGAAAGTCATATTCATGATGTAGGCAAATGGATGTTTGCTCTTAGCTTTTTATGGAGCTATTTATGGTTTTCTCAATTCATGTTAATATGGTATGCTAACATACCTGAGGAAGCTCAGTATTTTGTTAGTAGAATAGAAGATTATAAGTTTATTTTCTTTGGCACATTTTTTATAAATTTCTTTTTTCCAATGGTGTTTTTAATGTCTTCTGGAACTAAGAGATCTGCGGGATATTTAATTGTTGTTGGTCTAATTATCTTTATCGGACATTGGTTAGATGTCTTTAACATGGTAATGCCAGGAACACTATTTGATCAATGGAATTTTGGATTGCTTGAAGTTGGAATGTTTATATTGTTCTTAGGTGTATTTGTGAATTTTGTACTTAGAGCACTCTCTAAATCTCCACTTCTTCAGAAAAATCATCCGTTTTTGGAAGAAAGTAAACATCATGAATTTTTTAATTAAGGAATAAGTTTCTAATGGAAAATAAATTTATAATTGTAGTAGTAGTTGCCCTTTTCATTGTTGCAATAATGCAACTGATGAAGATATATGATTTTGCTTCAAAAATTAAGGGAGATAAATTTGAAGAGAAGGTAACTCGTGGTGAAAATGCTTTTAATGCGAATATGTTAATTGTTTTTATGGTTGCTTATTTCGCTTTTATTATATGGCTTATAGTTAAGTTTGGTATGAACGGTGGTTTATTCGATGCTGCCTCTGTTCATGGAGAAAAACTCGACTCTCTATTGCTTTTTAACTGGTGGGTAATTTTACCCGTATTTTTTCTCACCAACGCTATTCTTTTTATTTTTTCCTGGAAGTATTACCATAAAGAAGAAAGAAAAGCGTTTTATTTTCCTCATGACAACCGATTAGAGCTGGTTTGGACAATTGTTCCTGCAATTGCTCTTGCTGCTATTGTAATCTATGGTTTAAAAACATGGAATGACATCATGTTTAATAATGATGAAGACGCTAAAGTTGTTGAAGTGTATGCTTTTCAATTTGGATGGTGGACTCGTTATTCAGGAGATGACAACACACTTGGTAAAGCAGATTATAAGCTAATTACAGCATCTAATCCAATTGGTATTATTACTGATAAAAACATAAAAGATTCGTATGCGTTTTTAGATGGTGAAGTAAATAAAATTAGTAATCTCTTAGAAGATTCTAAAAATGATAATGGAGAATATTTTATTCCAACTACTGAAGTTGATTCATTGATTGAAAGAATGGAAAGATATAAAAGACAGAAATATCGAATTCAATCGGGTATTGATAAAGGACATTTAAATGATTCCATATACAAAGCAGCAAACGATGATGTGCTTGTTCAGGAACTACATTTAATAAAAGATCAGCCCTATGCAATGAAATTTAGATCTAAAGATGTTATTCATTGTCCATGGATTCCTCATATGAGAATGCAGATGAATGCTGTTCCAGGTATGGAAACAGGATTTAATTTTACACCTACTACTACAACTGCTGAAATGAGAGCTAAGCCAGAGGTAATACAGCATTATAATAACATTAATAAAATTCACAACGAAAGACTAAACAAACTTGGAGAAAAAGAAGAAAAAGTTGAATTTAACTACATATTAATGTGTAATAAAATTTGTGGAGCAGCGCATTCAAACATGAAGATGGATGTGTATGTAGAAACTGCAGAAGAGTTTAATTCCTGGATTTCAGAGAAGAAAACCATTGCAGAGAAAGCTTCAGAATAAATAATATTTAAAAGAAAAGTTATGGCACACGATGCACATGATCATCATCATAAAGAAAGTTTTATAACTAAATACATATTTACTCAGGATCATAAAATGATTGGAAAGCAATATCTAATCACTGCAATGATAATGGGTGGTCTTGGTATAGCCTTATCTGCATTTTTTAGATTGAAATTAGGTTGGCCAGACGCTAAATTTCCAATTTTAGAGGCAGTTCTTGGAGCAGATGCTGCTCCAGACGGGTTGCTTGATAGCAACTGGTATTTAGGATTGGTTACATTACATGGAACCATCATGGTTTTCTTTGTACTTACAGGTGGTCTTTCTGGTACATTCTCAAACCTATTAATCCCATTACAAGTTGGAGCAAGAGATATGGCATCAGGTTTGTTAAACATGATTGCCTATTGGTTGTTTTTTCTTTCTAGTTTACTTATGGCGGCATCCTTATTTGTAGAGACAGGACCTGCGATGGCTGGTTGGACCATCTATCCTCCACTTAGTGTTTTAGAAGAGTTACAACCCGGATCTGGTATGGGAATGACATTATGGTTGCTTTCAATGACTGTATTTATTGCTTCGTCTTTAAT